>Ga0075030_100000702_pt1 | contig 29530 bp, 24 predicted proteins | sample LitLauG_LLR_2012_FD_71393 | JGI IMG/M metagenome (GOLD analysis project Ga0075030, IMG submission 71393) | Freshwater sediment microbial communities from Pennsylvania, USA - Little Laurel Run_MetaG_LLR_2012 | ecosystem: Environmental > Aquatic > Freshwater > Creek > Sediment | place: USA...
TGGGTGCTGCGCGAGGCCTGCCGGCAGCGCCAGATGTGGCGCCAGGTGGGACTGGACCTGCCGCCGATCGCCGTCAACATCTCCGGCGCGCAGCTCAAGAGCGCCGGTTTTGTCGAGGTCCTGCTCGCCACCCTCGACGAATTCGAGGTTTCCACCGATGAACTGGAGATCGAGCTCACCGAGACCGGCCTGCTCGAGAGCTGGACCGTCGCCCGCGACAGCCTGGCGCGGTTGCGCAGCGCCGGCATCAAGGCTGCCCTGGACGATTTCGGCGTTGGCTATTCCAGCCTGGCGCACCTGCGCGACCTGCCCATGCACCGCCTGAAGATCGACCGCAGCTTCACCATGGACTGCATGCGCGACGCGCGCACGCTCACCATCGTCAAATCGGTCATCGAGATGGCGCACAACCTTGGGCTGACCGTCACCGCCGAGGGCATCGAGACGGCCGAGCAGCAGGCGTGGATGCACCATCTGGGTTGCGACTCGGCGCAGGGGTATTACTTTGCCCGGCCGCTGCCGGCCGAGGAATTCCTGCAACGCTTCCTCGACCGGCGCGAGGCCGCTGCCGGCGCGCAGAAGCCATGAACCCGGGCTGCTCGAAGCAGTGTGTGCATCCGGCGCCCGCCCGCACGCGATTGAATGAACCGGCATGAGCGAACAGGCTGATCTTTTCGCACCTCCGCCGGGGGAACCGGGCGAAACGCTGACGCTGGCGCAGTTTGCCGAGCGCGCATACCTGGACTACGCCGTATCGGTGGTCAAGGGACGGGCGCTGCCCGACGTTGCCGACGGCCAGAAGCCCGTGCAGCGCCGCATCCTCTATACGATGAACGCCATGGGCCTGGCCCCCGGCGCCAAGCACGTGAAGTCGGCGCGGGTCGTGGGCGACGTGCTGGGCAAGTACCATCCGCACGGCGACCAGTCTGCCTACGACGCCATGGTGCGCATGGCCCAGGAATTTTCCCTGCGCTATCCGCTCATCGACGGCCAGGGAAATTTCGGCAGCCGCGATGGCGACAACGCCGCGGCATACCGCTATACCGAGGCGCGGCTCACGCCCATCGCCCGCCTGCTGCTCGAGGAACTCGACCAGGGCACCGTCGAGTTCATGCCCAACTACGATGGCAGCCAGGTGGAACCGCGGCTGCTGCCCGCGCGCCTGCCCATGGTGCTGCTCAACGGCGCCTCCGGGATTGCCGTCGGCATGGCGACCGAGATCCCCTCGCATAACCTGCGCGAGGTCACCGCCGCCGCCCAGGTGCTGCTGCGCCAGCCCGACGCCGGCCTCGATGCGATCCTCGAACACCTGCGGGGCCCGGATTTCCCCGGCGGCGGCCAGCTCATCTCCAGCGCCGAGGAGATCCGCGCGGTCTACGAGAGCGGGCGCGGCAGCCTCAAGGTCCGGGCCCGCTGGCGCTTCGAGGAACTGGCCCGCGGACAGTGGCAGCTGATCGTCACCGAGCTGCCCCCGGGTACATCGTCCCGCCGGGTCCAGGAGGAAATCGACGAACTGATCGATCCCAAGGTGCGTGCCGGCAAGAAATCGCTGACGCCGGAACAGCAGCAGACCCGGCAGCTGGTCAATGCGGTGCTGGCGCACATGCGCGACGAATCGAGCCGCGATGCGGCCGTGCGACTGGTGTTCGAGCCGCGTACGTCCCGGGTCGATCGGCAGGAATTCGTCAACACCCTGCTGGCCTATACCAGCCTGGAGAGCAATTCACCGGTCAACCTGGTGATGATCGGCCGTGACGGCCGGCCCGCGCAGAAGCCGCTCGCCGACATATTGGGCGAATGGGTCTCCTTCCGCGTCGATACCGTGCGCCTGCGCACCCGTCACCGCCTCGACAAGGTGCTCGACCGGATCCATGTCCTCGAGGGCCGCCAGCTGGTACTGCTCAACATCGACAAGGTGATCAAGACCATCCGCAATTCCGACGAACCCCGGCCCGATCTCATGCGGGTGTTCCACCTGAGCGAACGGCAGGCCGACGACATCCTGGAAATGCGGCTGCGCCAGCTGGCCCGGCTGGAGGGCATACGCGTGGAGCAGGAGCTGGCCGAGCGCAGGAAGGAGGAGTCCGGGCTGCGCAGGCTGCTCGACTCCGAGACCGCACTGCGCCGCCAGGTGGCCAGGGAACTCGACGACGACGCACAGAAGCACGGCGATGCGCGCCGCACGCTCATCGAATCGGCAGAACGCACGGTCATCGAGGCAAAGGTGCTCGACGAACCCGTCACGGTCATCGTCTCGGTGCAGGGCTTCGTGAAGGCACGCAACGGCCACGCGCACGACCGCAGCCTGTTCACCTTCAAGGCCGGCGACAGCCTCTACGAGGCATTCGAATGCCGCACCGTGGACACGCTCGTTGCCCTCGGTTCGAACGGCCGCAGCTACGGCATCGCCGTCGCCAACCTGCCATCGGCGCGCGGCGACGGGCTGCCGGCCACTTCCATGGTGGATCTCGAGGCGGGAACCCGGCTCGTCGCGTACGTCGCGGGCGCGGCATCGACCCCCCTGCTGCTGGCCACCACCGGCGGGACGGGATTCGCCTGCCAGCTGGGCGACCTGGTGTCGCGCCAGCGCGCCGGCAAGCAGTTCCTGACGCTGGAGCCGGGCTGGGAACCGCTGCGTCCCACGGTGGTGGATCCGGCCCACGACGATCGCATCGCCTGTGTTTCGGAAAGCGGGCGCCTGCTGGTCTTTCCGGCCAGCGAAATCAAGGCGCAGCCGGCCGGCGGCCGCGGCGTCATTTTCCTGGGACTGGACGCGGGCGAGAAGATGGCGGGCGCTGTCACCTGCGGCGCTGCGGGCGTGGTCGTGAGCGGCACGGCGCCGCGCAGCGGCAAGCCGGCCGAGATCGCGATCAGCAGCGGGCAACTGGCCGCCTATGCCGGCAACCGGGCGCGCAAGGGCACGCCGCTGTCGCCGCGCCTGCGGGTGGCCGCCCTGGCCAAGGCGCCGGGGCCGCGCCAATAGTCGAGCCGCGGCGGGGCGGGCCCGGCCGGTGCATGGCGCCGCGATAGCCGCGCGGTTCCGGACTCTTTGTATCATGGCGGCATGCGGGACCTGCCCGGTGGGCCAATGCAGCGCCGGACACGGTGCGTACCCGGACCGCGCACCCCCCTTGAAATGCCGGCTGCATGGCCCCATGTCTGGCGTGCCGATGCTGCGGCACGGCAGCCCCGCGACAGCGGCCGGTGATTCCCGACGCGGGGCGCGGCCCTCGACCTTATTGACGTACCTGGACCACCCACCATGACCCTAGAAGAATCGACGACGACCGAAACCCCCCAGACGCTCGGCTTTCAGGCCGAGGTCAAGCAGCTTTTGCAGCTGATGATCCATTCGCTGTACAGCAACAAGGACATCTTCCTGCGCGAGCTCGTGAGCAACGCCTCCGATGCCTGTGACCGCCTGCGCTTCGCGGCCATCGCCCAGCCCGAGCTGCTGCCCGCCGGCGAGACCCTGGCCATCGACGTCAAATACGACAAGCCGGCCCGCACGATCACGATCTCGGACAATGGCATCGGCATGAGCCGGGACGAAATGGTGGCGCACCTGGGCACCATCGCCAAGAGCGGAACGCGGGAATTCTTCGCGCAGTTGAGCGGCGACCAGCGCAAGGACTCGCAGCTCATCGGCCAGTTCGGCGTCGGTTTCTACTCGTCCTTCATCGTTGCCGACCGCGTCACCGTGGTCTCGCGCCGTGCCGGCGCGGCCGAGGGCCAGGCGGCACGCTGGGAATCGGACGGCGCCGGCGAGTTCACCATTGCCGCGGCCACCCGATCCGGCCGCGGCACCGACATCGTGCTGCACCTCAAGGAAGGCAACGACGAGCTGCTTTCGGGCTGGAAGCTCAAGTCGATACTCACCCACTATTCCGACCATATCGCCACGCCGATCCGCATGGCCAAGGAGGAGTGGGACAAGGACGCCAACGAATTGCGCGACACCGGGGAAGTCGAGACGGTCAATCGCGCCTCGGCGCTGTGGACGCGCGCCAAGTCCGATATCACCGACGAGCAGTACAAGGAGTTCTACAAGCACGTCTCGCACGATTTCGGCGACCCGCTGGCGTGGACGCATAACCGCGTGGAGGGGCGCAACGAGTACATCCAGCTGCTGTACATCCCGACGCGCGCACCCTTCGACCTGTGGGATCGCAAGCAGACGCATGGACTCAAGCTCTATGTGCGGCGCGTCTTCATCATGGACGATGCCGAGCAACTGCTGCCGGCCTACCTGCGCTTCGCCCGCGGCATCGTCGATTCGAGCGACCTGCCGCTCAATGTGTCGCGGGAAATCCTCCAGGAAAGCCGTGACGTCAAGGCGATCCGCGAGGGCTGCACCAAGCGGATCCTGTCCCTGCTCGAAGACCTGGCACAGAACCGGCCGGAGGACTACGCCGCGTTCTGGTCGCAGTTTGGCGCCGTCCTCAAGGAGGGAATGGGCGAGGACGCACCCAATGCCGATCGCATCGCCAAGCTGCTGCGCTTCGTGTCCACGGCCGATGCGGGCGGCAAGCCCGGCTCGCTCGCCGACTACGTGGCGCGCATGAAGGCCGGCCAGACGGCCATCTACTACGTGACGGCGGACTCGGCCGAGGCGGCGCGCAACAGCCCGCACCTGGAGGTCTTCCGCAAGAAGGGCGTCGAGGTGCTGCTGCTCACCGACCGCGTTGACGAATGGATGCTGTCCTTCCTGAGCGAGTTCGACGGCAAGCCGCTGGTTTCGGTGGCCAAGGGCGATCTGGCGCTCGATGCGCTCGACGACGACAAGGACAAGGAAGACAAGCGCAAGGCCGAGGACGAATACAAGGACCTGGTCGGCCGCATCAAGGAGGTTCTGGGCAAGCGTGTTTCCGACGTTCGCGTCACCCTGCGACTGACCGAGTCCCCGGCGTGCATCGTCGTCGACAAGGACGCCATGAGCGCCCACCTGCAGCGACTGCTGCGCGCCAGTGGTCAGGCGGCTCCGCCCAGCGCGCCCATCCTGGAACTCAACCCGCACCATCCGCTGGTGCGGCGCCTGCAGGACGGGAGCGTCGATCTGGCCGATTGGGCCAACCTGCTGCTGGACCAGGCGATCCTCGCCGAGGGTGGGCAGATCGACGACCCGGCGCAGTTCGTCAAGCGCGTCAACGGCTTGCTGCTGGCGGCGGCTCCGTGAGCCGTTTCGGGCCCTGAGTTGGCCCACCGCGGCGCGCTCGCCGGCGGCGCCGTCTATCGCGTACGGCGGTGTGGTGCAGTAACATCGGGTCTGCGCCACGCCGCGGAATCGTATCCGCCCCCCGAAATTGCACGCAATCGAGCAGCAGGTTTGGGCATCTCACTGCGCCCGCAGGGGGCCGGAACGTGAATGACACTCCCGCGCCGGCGTCGGACCCGGCGCATGTCGAGTCCCTGCTGATCCAATGCTGGCAGGTTCTCGCCGATGTCCTCCTGCCCCGGGTTCCCGAAATCTTTCATGAAGCGCTTTCCCAGGCGGTGCGCTCGGGCGATGAAGCCCAGGCCAAGCCGGCCCTGGCCCTGTCCATGCAGGAAAAGACGCTCGTGCGCGCCTTTTCCCAGGAATTGCGCGGCGGATTCGACAGTGCGGTTGCGGTTTTCCTGGGCCGCAAGTCCGGTGCCGGCGCGCGCCGGCAGGCGCTCTCGCTCATGGAAATGGACGAATCGGACCTGCGCAGCCAGATCGACCAATGCGCCGCGCGGCTGCGCAACCTCGTGCAAACCGGCAACAGCTCGGTCGGCCTGCGCCTGGCGACGCTGCGGGGCGGGGGCGATTTTTCCGATCTGCACTCGCCGCTGCGCCCGGCCATCTTTCTCGAGGCTATCGCCGACGCACTGGGCGCCGCCCATCCGCCGGTCGATGGCACCGGCCCGCTGCTGCGCCACTTTCCCGTTCCGCTGAGCGCCCCGCTCGAAGCCGCCTACACGGCCATCTGCCGGCTGCTCGACAGCAAGGGCGTCGCCCCGTACTCGGCGAGCCGTCTCGCCGCCGATCCCGATCGGTTCAGCCTCGAGGACGAGCCAGTCCGCAAGGGCCCATCCCTCGCCGAAGGGCCCGCCGCAGCCGGTGTCCCGACGGCCATGAACATTCCGTCCGTCGCCGGCGGTCCGGCGGTGGCCACGCCGCGCGGCACCGTGGCGCGCCCGGCCCCGGCGGCGTCCGCGCTCCCTGTCGAGGACGAACCGCTGCTCGAGTATGGCCGGCTCCAGGCCGCTCACGGGGTCAACGCCGCGCCGCTGGTCGAGTCGGTCCTGGATGCATCGCGCCGCGTCGCCGCCGGGCAGGCGCTCGCAACCGTGGCACCCTCCAGCGAATTGATGGCCGCCATGCTATCGGCGCAGCGCCAGGACGCGGCCCGCGTGGCCGCCAAGTCCGGCGCCGAGGCGGGCACCGCGGTGACGGCCGAGGGCAAGCCCTTGCCCGAGTTCGTCGGCAGCCGTGAACACAGCCGACGTCTCATCACCCTGGCGTCCACGCCGCTGCACAAGCTCACCATACAACTCGTTGCCCGGATCTTTGCCCGCATCGAGCGCGACCGGCTCGTGCCCCCGCCCCTGCGCACCCTGGTGCTGTGCCTGCGCTTTCCGTTCCTCGAACTGGCGCTTGCCGACCCCTCCGTGCTGGTGCGCCCGGATCACCCGGCCCGGCGGCTCATCAATGCGCTGGGCACGTCGTCCATCGGCTGGTCGCCCGAGGGCGCCGACAACCAGCGCTACCTGCACCAGGCCCGCAGCGCTGTCCATTTCGTCGTGCACTCGCCCAGCGCCGCAGGATCCGCGTTTGCGCAGTCGTGCGAGCAGTTCGATGCATTCCTGGCATCGGTGGTGCCGGCAACGAGCGACACGCTATCGGCCGCGCGCGAAACCCTGCGCGAGGCCGAACGGCGCGAAATCCTCGCTCTCGAGGCGTCGCGATTCCTTGACGCTGTCATCGAAAACGCCGGGCTGGAGCCGTACCTGCGCCAGTTCATCCTGGGGCCCTGGGCCCGGGCGATGGTCGAGGGCGCAGCCGTCGGCGGACCGGCGCAGTTCCGCCGTTTGCTGATGGTGATACCGGAACTCGTGGCCAGCGTGCTGCCGGGGCCCGCCACGCTCGATCGCAAGCGCCAGGTCGAATCGATTGCCACCCTGCTGAGCAACCTGCGCGATGGCGTGGCGCTCATCGGCTGGCCTGCCGAAAAGATGCAGGCCTTTCTCAACCGCCTGATGATCGTGCACTCGCATATCCTCGCCGGCGGCGAGGCGCCCGGGCCGGGCGCCGCCAGTTTCTCGCCCAGCACCGTGCGCATCCGGCTTGACGGATTCACGCTGAGCGCCACCCCGGAGGTCGACCCGGAACAGCCGGTACCGGTCATCGAGGAGGCGGTGCACCACCTGCTGGCACAGGCCCGGTCGCCGGTGGTTCACCAGTGGCTCAAGGCTGCGCCCCATGCGGCCGTGGATGCCCCCGGCCCGGAAGAAGCGCGCGCACAGATTGCACACTGGCGCGAGCGGCGCTGGTTCGACATCAGCGTGGGGCGCACGCTGGTACGCATGCGGTTCGTCGGCTGGACGCCAGGACGCAGCCTGGCGCTGTTTTCATCGCGTACCGGCGGCTCGCTCGCTTCCCTGTCGCATGACACGCTGGTCGACTATGTTCGTGCCGGTCTCATCAGGCCGGCGGAGACGGCGCCGCTGCTCTCGCGGGCCCTGCTCAGCGTGCTCAAGGATCTGCGCCGCGCCGTCCAGGCGGCCCGCGACGGAGCGCCCGATGGGACGTAATCCGGTGCGGCCGGTCGCCGACGTGACACTGTCGGAATCCGAGGGCGTGCGGTACCTGCATTTTGGCACCGAGTGGATCCAGGGCGCCATGTCCCTGCAGCATCCGTACCGCCTGGAACTGGAATACCAGCAGCAGATGATGTCGCCGCTGCTTTTCGTCCCCCGGCCGCGGCAGGTCTTGCAACTGGGACTGGGCGCCGCCGCACTCACCAAATTCTGCTACCGGAACGTCCGCGGCAGCCGGGTTACCGTCGTCGACATCGACCCGGCCGTCATCCGCGCGGCGCGCGACTGGTTTGCGCTGCCTCCCGATGACGAGCGCCTGACGGTGGTCCGCGCCGATGCCGGCGCCTACCTGGGAAAGGTTCGTGGCGAGGTCGATCTGCTGCAGGTCGACCTCTACGATGCGGCCGCCCGCGGCCCGGTGTTCGACGACGAGCCGTTCTACCGGTCCTGCCGCACGGCCCTGCGGGCGGGCGGCATTGCCGCCTTCAACCTGTTCGGCGGTTCGCTACAGCCCAGCCTGGCGGCGCTCGGGGCAGCGTTCGGGCGGCGCTGGCTGCGCCTGCCGCGCAGCGCGGCGGGCAATACCGTGGTGCTGGCCTTTGCCGATCCCGTCGGCGCAGCCGGCTCGGCGCTGTGCTGGGCGGCCGATGAACTGCTCGAGCGCGCGAGCCGCATGGAGGCGCGCTACGGCCTGCCGGCGCTCGACTGGCTCCAGGGCCTGCGCTCGGCGGCGGCCCGTTCCGTCCTGCTGGGTGCCGGTAGCCGGCTCTGCGTATGACGGCATCGCGCGGTGACGTCACCAACGCGGGCAGCGCCGCTCATCGGCGCTCTGGCGCACATCCCCATGCCGCATTCGGGAGCTCCCGCCGGCTTGACAGTTGGCAATCCCAAGCTACATTCGCAAGGTCGTCCCATGCCCGACGTGGCGCTTCGACCACGGGTACCCGACCATGACACCCAGGCCGACCACCATCGCTACCGCACCGAGCCCGCTACCGCATCTTTCGGCACGCCAGACCTCCGCCCTGATCCGCTCGGCGGTTGGCATTTCGCGCGAGCTCATTTCCGGTTCCTTTCCCCACCTTCTGGAAGTCGTGCAGGACGGGCTGGCCAGCCGCTGGGACTTCGATGTCGGTTCGCCCCTGGCCCAGCGCCTGCTGGCTACGAAAAGCGAGGCCCTGGGCCGCGCCTTCCTGCGCCGCCTTGCCGAGCGCCAGGATGCGGCGCTCGCGCGGCTGCTCGCGCCCGGAACGGGCGTGCGCAGCCGGCAGGTTCCCGCGCCCGAGGTAGACGCCGCGACCATGGAACTGGTCGTCGAATCCGAAAATAGCGGCGAAACGCTTGCGTCGCAGGCGGCGCGGCGCATGCGCGGCCACATCGAGGAGCAGCTGCGCGAACTCGATCTGGTCGTGGGCTACCTGGCCGGTCGCGAACAGTTCCCCACCGCGGACAACCCGTTTGGTCCCGATGCGTACGTACCGGCGCTGCTCGAGGCGGCAATCGACCTCGACCTGCATGCCGAGGCATGGCGCTTTTTCCTGAATGCCTTCGAGGCCGATTTCGCCGGCGAGATCGGCCGCGTATCCCGTGCCCTGCTGGACCACTTCCGCACGCAGGGAATCGAAGCGCGCGCCATCCGCCGCGCCCGCAATGCCCGCAGATCCCCGCCGCCCACGCTGGGGCAGGCGAACATCCCGGCCACCGCTGCTGCCAGGCCGGCGCCCGCTCCGACGGCGCCCGACGGCGGCCCCACGGTTCACGGCCCGGGCGCACGCGCCCAGGCAAGCGTCGCGGGCACGCCCGCCGGGGCGGCCGACAGCGGGTCGCTGGCCCAGGGCCGCGCCGACGCCCAGGTCATCCTCAATGAGCTGCTCTCGCGCCTGCAGACCAACGTCGCGGGCGGCGTATTGCCGCCCCTTGCCAGCGGCCCGGGCACGGTCGCACCCCTGCTGCTCGATGCGCTGGGCGAACTGCAGACCCTGGGCATGGAGGGCATCCATGGCGCCATGTTTGCAGGCACCCCGGCCGGTTCCATCAATGCCTGGCGCGAACACCTCATCGCGCAGTCCACGCGTACGGTCGACAAGCTCACCATCGAGATCGTCGGCATGATGTTCGACCACGTGCTGCGCGATGCGCAGGTGCCCTCGGAGATCAAGGCGCTGCTGTCGCGCCTGCAGTTCCCGGTCCTCAAGGCCGCACTGCTCGACGCGGCGTTCTTCGCCTCGAACGCGCACCCGGCCCGGCGCCTAATCGATCGCATCGCCGCGGCGGCCATCGGCTGGGAGCCCTACGGCGACGAGAACGAGCGTTTCCGCGCCGAGGTCGACCGCCTGGTGCGCGAGGTGATGGAGAAATTCGAGCGCGACATCGCGGTCTTCGAGCGCGTGCTTACGCAATTCGAGGGTTTCCTGGGCGACATCGCTCCCCGCGACAGCGATCCCATCGCGCGGGCCAAGCGCGCTCTCGAGGAAGCCGAGAAGCGCGAAATCCTCATCATCAACACCACCATCCAGGTGCGCCGGGCCTTCGAATCGGTCGAGCTCGAAGCCTATCTGCGCGATTTCCTGGTGGGCCCCTGGGTACAGGTGCTGGTGCAGGCCAGCCTGCGCGACGACCAGACGAAGGGGTTCTCCAAGAGCTTTCGCGAGGCCATCCACGAGATCGTCTGGAGCGTCCAGCCCAAGGCAACCGCGGAGGAGCGCCGCCGCCTGGTCGAGCTCATCCCGGTGCTCACGCGCATCGTGCGCGACGGCCTCGCGCTCATCCGCCTGCCCCAGCACGAGCAGGACGAGTTCTTTCGCAACCTCATGGGGTCGCATGCCTTCGCGGTCAAGCCCGTCGACCAGGCGCGCTATATCCGCAGTGCCCTGCAATCGTCCGAGGTGCGTGCGCGGATGGAGGGCCTGCAGCTGACCGGCACCTTCCCGCTGACGGCCATACCGGGCGGTGTCAAGGTGCCGACGCGCGCGGTAATGCGCGCGGCAGCCGATCATCATGTGCAGCTGTCGGTTCCCGCCGCCCTGACCGATGTGAGCGAGCCGGACAAGGCCGAGGACGCGCGGCTGGACCACGACCTGGCGCAGTGGACCCGCGGCAGCTGGTTCGAGCTCTGGGACGGACAGGCCTACATCAAGGCGCGGCTGCGCTGGATCTCGCCGCTGCGCACCATGTTCATGTTCAGCAGCGGCACCGACAACCACGCCCACGTCATGTCGCCCGACCTGATCCGGTCCTACCTGCGCCGCGACTACATCCGGCCGCTGGAAAGCGCGCCGCTGACGGAACGTGCGGCCCACGCCGTGGTTGCCGATTTTGCCAATTCGCCCGACCGGGCCCAGGCGCTGACCTCCCGCCTGGTGATCGCCTGATGCGCGGCGGGTGCGCCTCCCGCGCACCGTGGCCATGCCGGCGCCGGCTGCTGTCGGCGGCGCTGATCCGGAAATTGCCGTGAGCGCCACCAAGCCGCGCGAATTGAGCGCCGTAGCTCCGGCGGCTCCTGCAGCGGGCCGCACGCGATCGCCGGCCGGCGCGGCGCCGCGATTCGCGCCCAATACCCGCATCAGCCTGGGCGTGCTGGTGCCGCGCCTGGTCGAGGGCGGCCTGCTGTCCCAGGACGACGCCGGCCGGATCTTCGCCATCGCGGACCGCGAACGCAACGGGCACCCCCTTGCGCTGGTGGCGGAGATGAACTTCCGCAAGCCCGATGGCGAGCGCCAGCTGCTCGACCTGGAATCGCTCACGCAGTGGCTGGCCGCGGAATCGGGCCTTCCCTACCAGCACATCGACCCGCTGAAGGTGGATTTCACGCGGGTGGTCGATGTGATGTCCAGCGCCTATGCCACCAGCAACGCCATCCTGCCGATCGCCGTCACGCCGGTCGAGGTGGTGATCGCCACCAGCGAACCGTACGTCGACGGCTGGGTGCGCGAGATCGAACAGATCACCAAGCGCGCCGTCCGCCGGGTGGTGGCCAACCCGCTGGACGTGGCGCGCTTCACCACGGAGTTCTACAAGCTGGCGCAGTCGGTCAAGGGCGCCAGCAAGACGGGGTCGGGCAGCCTGGTCAGCAACTTCGAGCAGCTCGTGGAACTGGGCGGCAAGGTCGAAGCCAACGACGCGCACGTCATCCACATCGTGGACTGGATACTGCAGTACGCCTTTGACCAGCGGGCCAGCGACATCCACATGGAACCCAAGCGCGAGCAGGGCATCGTGCGCTTTCGCATCGACGGTGTCCTGCACCAGGTCTACCAGGTTCCCCCGGGCGTCATGCAGGCCATGACGAGCCGCATCAAGCTGCTGGGACGCATGGATGTCGTCGAGCGGCGCCGGCCGCAGGACGGCCGCATCAAGACGCGAATCGGCGGCGACGGCGGCCGCGAGGTCGAGATCCGGCTTTCCACGCTGGCCACGGCCTTCGGCGAAAAGCTCGTGATGCGGATCTTCGATCCGGAGGTCGTGGTCCGCAGCTATGCCGAACTCGGTTTCTCCGATGGCGAAGCCCGCATCTGGGCCGATCTCATCAAGCGGCCATCCGGAATCATCCTGGTGACCGGACCCACCGGATCGGGCAAGACCACCACGCTGTATTCCACCCTCAAGCAGCTTGCCACCGACGAAGTCAACGTAAGCACGGTGGAAGACCCCATTGAAATGGTCGATCCGAGCCTCAACCAGATGCAGGTCCAGCCCGGCATCGACGTCGGCTTTGCCGATGGCCTGCGTGCGCTCATGCGCCAGGACCCGGACGTCATCATGGTGGGCGAGATCCGCGACAAGGAAACGGCCGACATGGCCGTGCAGGCGGCGCTCACTGGCCACCTCGTCTTTTCCACCCTGCACACCAACGACGCGTCGGCGTCCGTGGCGCGCCTGCTCGAGCTGGGCGTGCCCGGCTATCTGGTCAATGCCACGGTCATCGGCATACTGGCCCAGCGACTGGTACGGATCCTGTGTCCGCACTGCAAGCTGTGCGATGTGGACATGGACGAAAACCTCTGGCGCGACCTGGTCGCTCCCTGGCGCTCTCCTGCGCCTGCCAAGGTCTACCGGCCCGTGGGCTGCCTCGAATGCCGGCGAACCGGCTACCTGGGCCGTACCGGGCTCATCGAGCTCATGGTCGTGACCGATGCCATTCGCGCGCTGGTGAGCGCGGGCGGCGACATCCAGAAGATCCGCAACCAGGCCGCGCGCGACGGCCTGCGCTCGCTGCGCGTTTCCGGCGCCGAAAAGATCGTGCACGGCACGACCACGGTCGAGGAAGTGCTGCGGGCTGCGCCGCCATTCAGCGACTGAACCGCCATTGGACGACCGATCCGCGGTCCTGCGCTGCGCTGCGCGTAAGCTTCGCGTGCCCGCCGCACCGTGCCGGCGCGCAAAGATGCAATGATGAAGACCCTGCTCGTCGTCTACCACTCGATGACCGGTGGCACCCTGCAGATGGCCAATGCCGCCGTCGCCGGCGCCGCACGCGAGCCCGCATTGCGCGTGCGCCTGCTGCACGCCCCGGAGGCGCAGCCGGGAGACGTGCTCGAAGCGGCGGGCTACCTCTTTGCCACGCCCGAGAACCTGGCATCCATGGCCGGGTTGATGAAGGATTTCTTCGATCGCTGTTACTACCCCGTGCTCGACCGGGTCAATGGCCGGCCCTACGCAAGCCTGGTCTGCGCAGGAAGCGACGGGCAGGGCGCGGTGCGGCAGATCGACCGCATCGCCACCGGCCTGCGCCTGCGGTCCGTCGCCCGCGCGCTGGTCGTGTGCACGCATGCGCAGACATCGCAGGAAATTGCCCGTGAAAAGAAAATAGGCGAGGCCGATCTGGCACGCTGCAGCGAGCTTGGGGCAGCACTGGCATCGGGGCTGGCGCTCGGGATCTACTGAACCGGGCCGCGCCGCGGCCATATGCGCCGCAATCGGCGGGACAATCCCGGTTCCCGGCAATGCGGTGGTGCGTACGACGAATGGGGTGGCGATGCAGGTAAGGAATTTCTTCCGGGTCGTTTCGTGGCGCGATGTCGCGGCCACCAGCGCACCGCTTTTCCTGGCCATGGCCGCCGCGGTGGCGATCGGCGTGCACTTTCTCAAGCCGGCGCCACCGACCGTGCTCACCATCGCCAGCGGCCCCGATGGCAGCGCCTTTCGACGCGCCGCCGACCGCTACCGGACCATACTGGCGCGCAGCGGTGTCACCCTCAGGATCGTGGCATCCGCGGGCTCGCAGGACAATCTGCGGCTGCTTACCAGCCCGGACTCGGACGTCGATATCGGTCTGGTCCAGGGCGGCCTGGCCGGTTCGTTCCCGACCGACGACCTGGTATCCCTGGGAAGCCTCTTCTACGAGCCGCTCTTCATCTTCTACCGTGCCCCGGCACCCGTGCAACGCCTGTCGGAGCTGCGCGGTCGGCGGATCGCCATCGGCCCCCAGGGCAGCGGCACGCATGCCCTGGCCCTGGCGCTGCTCAAGGCCAATGGCGCGGAGCAACGCGGCGATACCGGGCTCACCGATCTGGCGGGCGCCGCGGCGGTGCAGGCGCTCATGGCCGGGCGCATCGATGCGGCATTCATGATGAGCGATTCCTCCGCCACCGAGAACGTCAGCACGCTGCTGCATGCCCCCGGCGTTCGCCTCTTCGGCATTACCCAGGCAGATGCGTACGAGCGCCGGTTCCGTTACCTGGGCAAGCTCGACCTGGGACCCGGCACCTTCGACCTGGGCGCCAATATTCCCCCGGCTCCGGTGACCCTGCTGGCGCCCACCGTGGAACTCGTCGCGCGATCCGGCCTGCACCCGGCGCTCTCGGACCTGCTGATCGAGGCGGCGCGCGAGGTGCATGGCCACGCCGGCCTGCTGCACACCGCGGGACAATTCCCGGCGCCGCTCGAGCATGAATACACCGTCAGCGATGATGCCGCCCGTTATTACAAATCCGGCAAGGGCTTTTCCTACCGTTATCTGCCGTTCTGGCTGGCAACCATCGTGGATCGCATCGTGGTGGTGCTGATACCCGCCCTCATCCTGCTGATTCCCGCGCTGCGGCTCATTCCCCTCCTTTACAGCTGGCGCGTGCGCCGGCGCATCCACCGCCGCTATGCCGAACTCATGGCGCTCGAGCGCGAAACCCTGGCTGCCACCACCGAGCAGCAGCGCGAGCCGCTGCGCAGCCGTCTGGAGGAGATCGACAAGGGCGTGATCAACCTGAAAATACCGTCTGCGTTTGCCGACCAGGCCTATGTGCTGCGCGAGCACATCAAGTTCGTGCGCGAGCGACTGGCGGCCGGTGGCACGATCACCGCGTAGTCGGAATTTGCTATAAGTCTTCCTGCGGATGGCGGTCGCGGCCGCGCCCTTACTTCTTCCAGCCAATGGGTGAAATCCATGACAACACTCAATATCAACGGCGAGCTTGTCCGGGTTGACGCCGAGCCGTCCACGCCGGTCTTGTGGGCATTGCGCGATGTCCTGGGCATGACCGGCACCAAGTTCGGTTGCGGTGTAGCCGCGTGCGGCGCGTGCACGGTCCATGTCAACGGGCAGCCCACCCGATCCTGCGTAACGCCCATATCCGCCGTTGTCGGCCAGAAGATCACCACCATCGAGGGCGTGGGCAACGGGCGCGTGGGCAAGGCCGTCCAGGCGGCGTGGATCGCGCATGATGTGGCGCAATGCGGCTACTGCCAGAGCGGCCAGATCATGAGCGCCACCGGCCTGCTGGAAAGCAACCGCAAGCCCACCGATGCCGACATCGATGCCGCCATGGCGGGCAACCTGTGCCGCTGCGGTACCTACCAGCGCATCCGCGCCGCCATCCACGACGCTGCCAAGTCACTGGCCTGAGGAGCACTCCATGGACGCCGACCGTATCGCCCTGCGACTTGCCGGAGCTGCCGGCCCCCGTACCGTACCGATCGATCGGCGCGATTTTCTGCGCCTGACGGCACTCGCCGGTGGCGGACTCGTCATTGCCTGGCACGCGCCGTTTGCCGCGGCGGCCGAAGGCGCCGCGCCCGGCAAGCCGTTGCCCGATCCCAATCCGTTCGTCCGCATCAATGCGGACAACACCGTCGACATCCTGGTCAACCGCCTGGACTTTGGCCAGGGTGCCCTCACGGCATTGCCCATGCTGCTGGCCGAGGAACTCGACGTCGACTGGAGCCAGGTGCGCGCCGGCCTGGCCCCGGCCGCGGACGTCTACAAGGACCCCTTCTTTGGCATCCAGATGACCGGCGGATCGAACGCCATCAACCATTCCTGGCTCCAGTACCGGCAGATCGGCGCGGTTGCCCGCGCCATGCTGGTGGCGGCAGCGGCCGAGCAATGGAAGGTGCCGGTGTCCTCCTGCACCACGGGCGCGGGCATGGTGCACTCCGGCGCCCGCAAGGCAAGCTACGCCGCGCTGGCCGAGGCAGCCGCCCGCCAACCGGTGCCAGAAAAAGTGGCGCTCAAGTCTCGGGCGCAATTCAAGATCATCGGCAAGGGCAAGGGGCGCCTGGACGCCGCCGCCGGCGCCACGGGCGGCAAGAAGTACGGCATCGATACCCGCTTGCCCGGCATGACGGTGGCGCTGCTGCAACGCGCGCCAACCTTTGGCGGCCAGGTGGCCAGCTTCGATGCCACGCGCGCACTGGCCATCAAGGGCGTGCGCGACATCTTCCAGGTACCCACCGATCGTGGCGGCACGGGCGTGGCCATCGTGGCCGAGGGGTACTGGCCCGCCAAGCAGGCGCGGGAGGCCCTGCAGGTTACCTGGAAGGCGGGGGTCGGCGGAACCGTCAGCACCGATAGCCTGCTGGCCTCGTACCGCGAGGCCGCCAGGAGTCCGGCCGTCATCGCCCGGGACCACGACATGAGCGCTGCTGCGGGCGCCGTGCGCCACGTCGGCGGCGAATACAGCTTCCCGTACCTGGCCCACGCGCCCATGGAACCGCTCAATGCCACCTTCGAGCTCAAGTCCGGGGCGGCAACGGTCATGGCCGGTTCGCAGTTCCAGACCATCGACCAGGCCGCCGTCGCCCAGACGCTGGGCCTCAAGCCCGAACAGGTGCGGCTCATCACCCTGCCGGCTGGCGGCGGATTCGGGCGGCGGGCCGTGCCCACCTCCGACTACCTGCGCGAAGGCGCCGGCATCGCCAAGGCCTGGTACGAACGCCAGGGCGACAAGGCCGGTCCCGTCAAGGTGATGTGGAGTCGCGAGGATGACATCCGCGGCGGCTATTACCGTCCTGCGCACCTGCACACGGTGGATGCTGCACTCGACGAAAAAGGCAAGGTGCTGGCCTGGGATCACGTCATCGTGGGACAGTCGCTCGTCAAGGGCACGCCTTTCGAGGGATTCCTCGTCAAGGACGGCGTCGACGGCACCATGACCGAGGGCGTGGCAGAAAACATCTATGGCCTGCCCATGCGCCTGCGCATAACCCACCCCGACGTGCCTGTGCCCGTGCTGTGGTGGCGCTCGGTCGGCAACACGCATACGGCCTTCGTAATGGAAACCATGGCCGACGAAGTGGCCCGCGCGGCCGGCGCCGACCCCGTGGCTTGGCGCCTGGACCGCTACGCCGCCGGAAAGCATGAGCGGCACAGCGCTGCCCTCAATCTGGCCGTGAAGAAGTCGGGCTACGGCCGCCCGCTGCCCAAGGGCCATGCGTGGGGCGTGGCCGTGCATGAGTCCTTCGGATCCGTGGTGGCTTATGTGGTGGATGTTTCCGTCGAGGACGGCCGGCCGCGCGTCCATCAGGCCACGGCGGGTGTTCATGCCAACCTGGTGGTCAACCCGCTGGCGGCCGAAGCGCAAGTGCAGGGCGCGGCCATCTTCGGCTTTGCCATGACGCAGCCGGGATTCGAGATCACGCTCAAGGACGGCGTGGTGCAGCAGTCGCAGTTCACGGATTTCACGCCGCCGCGCATGACCGAATCCTTCCCGGTGGCGGTGCACTTCGTTCCCAGCGAGGACCCGCCCACCGGTCTGGGCGAGCCGGGCGTGCCGGCCATTGCGCCGGCCGTAGCCAATGCGCTGGCGGTGCTCACCGGCAAGCGGTTGCGCAAGCTGCCGCTGGAGCTCACGGCGTAATTTTCGCGGGGGCGCCAAGCGCCCGGCCCCCGGATTTGCCCTGGGCCGCACCTGCCCGAGATCATCTGCCGCGAGGGCCGGCACCTTTGCCGTGGCCGCAGGCAGCCCGGCGCAGCGACGGAGCCGGGTCCCTAACGCATGCCCCGCGGAATCAGCCCGTTCTCGCGGGCCTCGCGCTCCAGTCCCTCGCGAAAATCCGGATGCGCCAGAGCGATCATGGCCCGGGCACGCTCGGCAACCGACTTGCCCTTGAGATTGACCATTCCGTATTCGGTCACCACGTACATGACATCGGAGCGCGGGGTAGTGACGATATTGCCCGGCGTGAGGTTGAGCACGATGCGGCTCTTGCGGACGCCGCGCTTTTCGTAGGTGGAAGCCAGGCAGATGAAGGATTTGCCGCCGGGCGATGCGTAGGCGCCGCGCACGAACTGCGCCTGGCCGCCGGTGCCGCTGAGGTGGCGGTGGCCGTCGGACTCCGAGGCGGCCTGGCCCTGCAGGTCCATCTGGGTGGTGTTGTTGATCGATACGACGCGTTCATTGCGCATGATGTTGTGCGGCAGGTTGGTGTAATCGACCGTGCACGACAGGAAATCGGGATTGCGGTCGATGGTGTCGTAGAGCGCCCGCGAGCCCAGCGTGAAGGTGAACACGATCTTGCCCGCGTCCAGCGTCTTGGCCGAGCCGGTTATGAAGCCGGCCTTGTACAGGTCGCAAATGCCGTCGGTGAGCATTTCGGTGTGGACTCCCAGGTTGCGCACGCCGCTTTCGAGCAGCAGGGCGCACACGGCATTGGGCATTCCGCCGATGCCGATCTGCAGGCAGGCGCCGTCGCCGATTTCCGTGGCGATCTGCCGCGCCACGGCGCGGTCCACGTCGCAGGGCGGGGGGTTGGGCAGTTCCGCGGCGGGCAGGTCGTCGCCCTCGATGATGTAGTCCACCTCGCTGATGTGCACGCCGTTATCCGGCCCGCACACATAGGGCAGACCCCTGCTGGTCTCGACGATGACGACCTTGGCGCGTTCGACCACGGCCCGGTGCCAGAAGTTGGCGCCGCTGAGATTGAAAAAGCCGTTGTCGTCGATGGGACAGGTCTTGAGGATGGCGACGTCGGGCGGATCGAGGAAGCGCCGGTAGTAGTCCGGAACCTCGCCCAGGTGCAGGGGGATGTAATGGCAGACGCCTGCATCGTGCTTTTTGCGGTCGTAGCCCGAGAAATGCCAGTTGAACCACGTGTAGTGCGTGCCGTCGGGATCGGCATCGAGGACGGCGCGGGGCCGCATGGTGAGGCCGCTGCGGATCCGGATGTCGCGCAGTTCCGCGGTGCGCTGGGCGAGGGCCTTGTCGAAGACGTCGGGCTGTCCGAGGCCCGTGCCAAAGTCGAGCCAGTTGCCCGGGCGCACGAGCGCGGCGGCTTCGGCCGCGGAAATGGCGCGCGCCGTCTTGTTGCGCAGGGTGGTCGGCATGCGTTCCTTGAGGGCCTTTGAGCTTGATGCACCCGTTGAGGCGCATTGCGGTGCCTCGGGGGGGAGCGGCTTCTTGTATGGCCGGTATTCTACGACCGTACCTTGCGCCTGTGGCCGGTGGCCGATGCTGCATGCGCACACGTTGCGCAATTGTCGGGCGCCGGGGGCAGGGCGTGCGCGGCCGTGGCGCTCAATCGCGCGCCGTGCGTCGTGCCGGTCGCGGACGCCAGACTGCGATGACGATATTGGCGATCGATACAACCGTGATGATCCACAGTCCACCCCATTCGGTGCGCAGCAGCTGCTCCAATGTCGCCGGGTCGCCGTGGCCGGCTGCGGCCATCGCGGCCAGATCCGCCGCCTGGCGGGAACTGCCGCTTATGGTGAGCAGGCTGCCCTCGAACATGCTGATGCCGGTAATTGCCTTGTACCAGGGCCAGCCGGCGTTGATGTAGGCCTCGGTGGCCGCGATAGACAGCAATCCGCTGATCAGCGTGATCGCCAGGGAGGGCACGAGGAGCCACTGCGTGATGGCCGCTATGCCGTGGCTCACCGCCGCGTATTCGGCCATCGACTGGCGCGGTGCCGTGTACAGGAGCACGATGCACGAGGCCAGTGCGCCCAGAACGCCCACCGCGCCAACTTCATGCAGGATCTTGAGGGATTTGCGGTAGATCATCGGGCATCCGTCACGGCGTCGGCCGCAGGCAAATTTCCCGCGCCTTGGGGCATGGGGCGGGTGCGAAGACTACGGGGAATGCCGGCATGCTACGTCCGGATTGAGACGCGGTAAATGGGTGCGCCGCCGGCCGGCGCAAGCCTGCCGCGTACAATCACTTTTTATCCTGCGCACCCGGCCAGACGCCGGGCGTTGAGCCCCCGACTCCATGCCCTTGCCATGAACACGGCTGTGAACGCGCTACCCCCGGCCCTGGCGGGAACGCGCCAAGAGCTCACCACGCCCGGTGTCGGGCGCTGGACCTGGTACCAAGATGCGCCGCCCGAGGCGGCGAAGCATGCGCGACCCCTGGTGCTGGTGCACAGCATCAACGCCGCCGGCTCGGCCTACGAGGTGAAACCGCTCTACGACCACTTTCGCCGCAGCCGTCCGGTGTATGCGCTCGACCTCCCCGGTTTTGGCCTGTCGGAGCGCAGCCGGCGGCCCTACGGGCCGCGATTGATGACCGACGCCATCCACGCCCTCGTGGCGCAGGTTCAGCAGGCCCATGGCGGCATGGCGGTCGATGCCATCGCGCTGTCGCTGTCGAGCGAGTTTCTCGCCCGCGCCGCGGCCGAATCTCCCGCGGCGTACCGCACCCTGGGCCTGGTCAGCCCCACCGGTTTCAATCGCTCCGCACTGCGTGAAGGCCCGCCTGGCAGCGATCGTGGCCTGGCGGGCCTGTATGCGGTGATGGCTTCGCCTCGCCTGGGGCGCTGGCTGTTTGGCCAGCTCACGCGCCGCAGCGTGATCGCGTATTTCCTGCGCCGCACGTGGGGATCGCGCGACATCGATGCCGGGCTGCTCGACTACGACTATGTCGTCACCCGCCCGCAAGGCGCCGAGCACGCTCCGCTGCGGTTTCTCACGGGTTTCCTGTTCAGCGGCGACAGCGGCACCGTCTACCGTGCCGTGCAATGCCCGGTGTGGGTCGTGCACGGTGTGCGCGGCGATTTCGTGAACTACACGGGTCTTGCGGCCTTCCGCGACAACCCGAAGTGGAAGATCGACGTGCTCCCAACCGGCGCGCTGCCGCATTTCGAGATGCTGCCGGAGTTTGTCCGCGCCTACGGCAGCTGGATGGTGGCGCTGGGCCTGTAGCGGCACGTCGCATGCCGCGACAGCTTCAAGGGCCTGGACCGGCCTCAGTGTCCCCGTGCCAGGGCGCGCATGGCCCTCGTCAGGCCCTCCAGGGTAAGCGGATACATCTTCCCTCCCAGCAGCTCGCGGATGATGCCGATCGACTGGCGGTACTGCCACAGGCCTTCCGGTTCGGGGTTGATCCACGCGACATGCGGAAACTGCCCGGCCAGCCGCTGCAGCCAGACCGCGCCCGGCTCTTCATTGCCGCTTTCGATGGAGCCCCACGGCTGAAGGATCTCGTAGGGGCTCATGGTGGCATCCCCGACAAAGATCAGCCGCGTATCGGCGCGGTTGCGCCGCAGCAGGTCCAGGGTCTCGAAGCGCTCGGCGTGGCGCCGGCGGTTGTGCCGCCATACATGGTCGTAGACGCAGTTGTGGAAGTAATAGAACTGCAGCTGCTGGAACTGCGAACGCGCCGCTGAAAAGAGTTCCTCGACCACGCGGATGTGTGCGTCCATGGAGCCGCCCACGTCGAGCAGCAGCAATACCTTCACCCGGTTGCGTCGCTCGGGCACCAGCCGCAGGTCAAGCGTGCCGGCATTGCGCGCAGTCGAGGCGATGGTCCCGGGCAGGTCCAGTTCCAGGTCCGAGCCCTCCCGCGAGAAGCGCCGCAGGCGCCGCAGCGCCACCTGGATGTTGCGCGTGCCGATTGCCACCTGGTCGTCGTAGTCGCGATACGCCCGGGATTCCCACACGCGCACCGCGCTGGCGTTGCCCTTGGACGGGCCGCCGATGCGCACCCCTTCGGGGTGCGCCCCGCCGTGGCCGAAGGGCGAAGTACCGCCGCTGCCGATCCACTTGCTGCCGCCGTGATGGGCGCCGTCCTGCTCTTGCAGGCGCTTCCTGAGTTCGTCCATCAGCTTGTTCCAGCCCAGTTTTTCGAGCCGGGCCCAGTCCTCGGCGCTCAGGTCGCGGCGCAGCTGCTGGCGGAACCATTCCTCCGGAAACGCGGCCTGCAGCGGTACCGCGGCCATCGCGCCGCGCACATATTCGCCGAACGCGCGGTCGTAGCGGTCATAGCGGCTTTCGTCCTTGATAAGGCAGGCCCGCGCCAGGTAATAGAAATCGTCGAGGGCGGGCGGGATCAGCTCGCGCTGCAGCGCCTCGAGCAGGGTCAGCAGCTCGGTTATCGATACCGGCAGTTGCGCAGCGCGCAGGTGCAGGAAGAAATCGACCAGCATGCCGTCAGTACCCTGTACCTTCCCGCCGGACCGGCGCCCTAGCGGTTGCGCCGGTTCATCTCGACCAGCCGCTCGAAGAGCTGCAGGTCCTGCTCGTTCTTGAGCAGTGCGCCGTGCAGCGGCGGCACGAAGATGGCGTCATCGCGGGTATGCAGCGCCTCGGCCGGGATCTGTTCGGCCACCAGCAGGCGCAGCCAGTCCAGCAGCTCCGATGTGGAAGGCTTTTTCTTCAGGCCCGGCAGCTCGCGGATGTTGAAGAAGGTGTCCAGCGCGCTGCGCAGCAGATCGGCACGCAGTCCCGGAAAGTGCACGTCCACTATGGCCTGCATGGCAGCAGCGTCGGGAAAGCGGATGTAGTGGAAGAAGCAGCGCCGCAGGAAGGCATCGGGCAGGTCCTTCTCGTTGTTCGAGGTGATGACGACCAGGGGCCGGTGCAGCGCGCGGATGGTCTGGCGTGTTTCATAGACGGCGAACTCCATGCGGTCGAGTTCGCGCAGCAGGTCGTTGGGGAACTCCACGTCGGCCTTGTCGATCTCGTCGATCAGCAGCACGGCCGGTTCGGGGCACTCGAAGGCCTGCCACAGCACCCCCCGCAGGATGTAATTGCCGATGTCGGCCACGCGCGCATCGCCCAGCTGCGAATCGCGCAGGCGCGAGACCGCATCGTATTCGTACAGGCCCTGCTGCGCCTTGGTGGTCGATTTCACGTGCCAGGCAAAAAGCGGCATCGCCAGTGCCCGCGCAACCTCCTCGGCCAGCATGGTCTTGCCGGTACCGGGTTCGCCCTTGATGAGCAGGGGCCGCTGCAGGGTCAGTGCCGCGTTCACGGCCAGCCGCAGGTCGTCGCTGGCCACGTACGTGGCGGTTCCGGTGAACCGGAGGCCGGGTTTGGCGGTCTCGATGGGCATGGCGCTCGCTTTGCTGGAGATGTTGAATTGCGGGGGTATCAGGACGCCGCGATGCCCAGGCGGCGCTGCAGGCACTCGAGGTAACCCTGGTTGATGCTGCTCATGTCCGCGGGCAGCGAGCCGCGCTGCGCGCGCCAGATCACTTCACCCAGGCATTCCATGGCTTCATGCGCTGCGGCGTGCCGGTCACCACGGCGCCGCGCCAGGGTTTCGAGCAGGGCGCGAACGCCCGTCGGCTGGTCGATCGAGGCCTGTTCCTGCAGCGACAGGTGCATGGAAAGGTGCAGGAAGGGATTCTCGCTGCCGGCTTCCACCGGGAAGTCCGCATGCAGGGCCGCTTGCACGTCCGCCAGGATGGCGTGGTATTCCGGGTGTTCCAGGATGCAGGCGATGGCGATGCGCTCCAGCGGCGAGACCGCGTGTCCGGTCAGGTGCTTGCCCCAGGCATCGCAGAAAAAACGCCGCACCTCGTCGCGCGAGGGTTCAAACACGGCCGCTGCTCTTGGCCCGGGCGGGGGTCCTGGCGCGCACGGCACGGGCCACGGGACCGACGCGCTTTCTCGCAGGGCTGCCGGCCGCCGCCGTAGCGGGGTCGGGAGTCTTGGTGGCGTATTCGCACTGGCGCGCGATGATGCATTGCCAGCATTGCGGCGTGCGCGCCTTGCAGACGTAGCGCCCGTGCAGGATCAGCCAGTGGTGCGCGTGCTGCCGATATTGCCGGGGCACGGCCGCCAGCAGGCCGTCTTCGACCGCGCGCACCGTGCGGCCAGGTGCCAGCCCTGTGCGGTTGGCCAGGCGGAAAACATGCGTATCGACGGCGATGCTCGGCTCGCCGAAGGCGATGTTGAGCACCACGTTGGCGGTCTTGCGCCCCACGCCCGGCAGCGCTTCGAGCGCTTCGCGGCTGCGCGGCACCTCCCCGCCGTGCAGTTCGAGCAACTGGCGGCACAGGGCGAGCACGTTGCGAGCCTTGGAGCGGAACAGGCCGATGGTACGGATGTACGCCTCCAGCCCTTCGACCCCCAGGGACACGATTTCGGCCGGCGTGCGGGCGCGGGCGAACAGACCTGCGGTTGCCTGATTGACGCTGCGATCGGTGGCCTGCGCGGAAAGCACCACGGCCACCAGCAGCTCGAAGGTGGACGAATACTCCAGGTCGCTCCTGGGCTGCGGATTTGCGCCGGCAAGCGCGGCGAACAGGGCGCGGCGCCGTGCCGGGCTCATGATGCCCTCCGCCCCGGCGCGGGCGCGTCACCGCCTGCGGGCCCGGCGCTGCGGCGCTGGCGCACGCGGGCCAGCGCCTGCTCGATGATGGCGGTGCGGCGCGCCACTTCCTGCGGCGCCAGCGCGGCAGGGTCGCGTTGCTGCACCCCGCTGCGCAGTTCGTCGAGCTTGTGCTGCGCCTTTGCGGCCAGACGTGCATCGTCCTGCGCGCTTTCGCGCTGCCGGCGCGCCGCGCGCTCGTGCATCCGCACGCGGGCGCGATCGGCATCGGCGCGGGTCCAGGCGCGCGGTGGTTCGGCGGGCACCATCACGATGCAGTCCATGGGGCAGGGCGGCAGGCAGAGGTCACAGCCGGTGCAGTCGGCCGGCAGTACCGTGTGCATGCGTTTGACGGCGCCGGCAATCGCATCGACCGGGCACGCCTGTATGCACAGCGTGCAGCCGATGCAGCGCGATTCATCGATCAGCGCCAGGTGCAGCGGCCTCTGGGTGCCGCAGGACGCATCGAGCGGCACCACGGGCCGGCCCAGCAGTTCGGCCAGCGCCGCGACACCGGCTTCACCCCCTGGCGGGCAGCGATTGATGGCGGCACTGCCCTCGGCCAGCGCGCGCGCATAGGGAAGGCAGCCCGCAAAGCCGCACTGGCGGCACTGGGTCTGCGGCAGCACTGCGTCGATCGCGATCACCCGCGGGTCCGCCACGGCGTCGTGCGCATCTGCCGGTGCGGCCGGGTATGGCGGCGCGGCGCCGTGCGGGGGCGGCATGCCTGGGCCGAGCATTGCCCGATTCTGTGCCGTCCCTATTGATCAGCGCACGGGGCGGGTAAAGGGAAATACGTGCGTGAAGCCGAGGATGTCGGTGATGAGCAGCACGATGAACACCGCGAACGCGATGCCCAGCACGTCGCCGCCCGCGGGGGCAGTGTCAATGCGGCCGGCTAGGTCTGCAGCCTCGGCATCGGTCAGGGCATCGATGCGCGTCTGCACCTGCCCGACATCGACACCGTTGGCCAGCAGTTCGCGGCGGACGTCGGCGCGCGCCACGAGCGCCTGGATGCGGCCACGGGCAGTGCCATCGGCGTGCAGCATCTGCTCGGTGCCTATCAGCGCGGCGTGCGCCGGCAGGGGCAATGCAACTGCCAGCAGGCTGCCGCAGGCCAGTGCTGCAACCGCGCGGCGCAGCGGGCGCCGCAGGGCGCGGATCCGAAAGACGGACGGCGCCGGTTGGGTTATATCGCCATTACGATGCATGCTGCTCTCCCCGGGGTTGGACGGCTCTGGTTCTGGCGGCGCGCCGGCGTGCGTCGGGACGGCGCATGTCACGCGTCGTGCGCGCGGATGAATTCCGTGATCCGCGGGGCGATGTTCTCGCGCCAGCGCCGTCCGGAAAAGATGCCATAGTGCCCCACGCCCATGGCGGTGAGGTGCTGCTTGTTGCCCGCGGCTATGCCGGTGCACAGGGTCTGCGCCGCCTCGGTCTGGCCGCTGCCGGATATGTCGTCGAGCTCGCCCTCGATGGTGAACAGCGCCACGTCGCGGATATCCTCGGGAGCGACCCGCTGGCCGGCAACGTGCCACAGGCCCTTGGGCAGCTGCTGTTCCTGGAAGACGATGCGGATGGTATCCAGGTAATACTCGCCCGGCAGGTCGATGACAGCGTTGTACTCGTCGTAGAAGCGACGGTGCGAGTCGACGTCGTCCTGGTCGCCCTTGACCAGGTCCATGTAGTAGTCCCAGTGCGACTCCACGTGCCGGTCCGGGTTCATTGCCACGAATCCTGCGTGCTGCAGGAAGCCCGGGTAGACCTCGCGCAGGTATCCCGGATGACTGGAGGGGACCTTGAATACCACGTGGTCGCGGAACCACTCGAAGGACTTGCGCTGTGCCAGCGCGTTGACCTGGGTGGGATTGCGCCGCGTGTCGATGGGACCGCCCATCATGGTCATGGACCGGGGTACGGCCGGATCGCGCGCGGTCGAGAGCAGCGATACGGCCGCCAGCACCGGCACGGTTGGCTGGCATACCGATATGAGGTGCACGCGCGGCCCCAGCATTCGGATGAAGTCCATGCAGTAGTGCACGTAGTCGTCCAGGTGGAACGGACCCTCCGAGAGCGGCACCAGGCGCGCGTCTATCCAGTCGGTGATGTAGATATCGAAGTTCGGCAGCAGGGTGCGAACCGTATCGCGCAGCAGCGTGGCATGGTGCCCCGACAGTGGGGCAAACATCAGTATCACCGGATCGGGCTTGCGGCCCGCCGGCAGGTCGCGCTCGAAATGCAGCAGGCTGCAGAACGGCTTGGTCGCTGCCACGGTCTGGGTTACCGCAACTGCAACGCCGTCCACCGTCGTGGTGTCCAGGTCGAAACTGGGCTTTTCGTAGTGCTTGCCGAGGCGGTGCAGCAGGTCGTAGCCGGCCGCAAGGCGCCGCGAGAACGGGGTGTAGGAGAGCGGGCTGTACGGACTGTTCAGGGCATGGGCCGTGGCGTCCGCCCATGCCGACAGTGGATTGAGCAGCTTGCGCTGCCACTCATGCAGTTGGTAGAGCACGTGAACCTCCGATCGCTGGCGGCACTTGCGCTGTCCGGCGGACCGCACCTGCCCCCTGCGAACATTTCCCCATGCGAACGCCGCCCGCCGGCGCGATCAGCGCTTGAGGTGTTGCAGCTTGTCCTTGACGTCCTTCCATTCGTCCGCGTCGGCCGGGTGGGGCTTCATGCGGGTGATGGATGGCCATTCCTTGGCCAGTTCCGCGTTCAGGGCGATGAATTTCTGTTGATCGGCCGGAACGTCTTCCTCCGGATAGATTGCGTTGACCGGGCATTCCGGTATGCACACCGCGCAGTCGATGCATTCGTCCGGATCGATGGTAAGGAAATTGGGGCCCTCGCGAAAGCAGTCAACAGGGCAGACATCTACGCAATCGGTGTACTTGCAACGGATGCAGGATTCCGTAACGACGTGGGTCATCGGCAACGATCCAGGTGGAGACGCTAATTCGGGAATAGTACCGCAGCGCGTCAAGTTCATCATGTGCGGAAAAAATCCCCTTCAGCGGGGGCGGCAATGCATTCCAGTGGCACAATTTTCGCTGTCAGGCGCTCCGCGCCGGCCCTTTTGGACCCCGCCATGATCCCGCAGGCTGCGCAATGACGATCAACTCGACCCCTTCCGGCCGGGCCCGGGTCCTGGTGACCCGGCGCGTGTTTCCCGACCTGTTGGAGCATTTGCGCGAACGGCACGATGTCGTCGATAACCAGGACGATGCGCCCTGGACCGCGACGGAACTCGCGGCGCGCCTGGCGGGGGTACACGGTGTGCTCGTCGATCCGGCGCGCCGCATCGATGCCGATCTGCTGGCGGCGGCACCGCAACTGTGCATCGTCAGCAATGTCGCCGTGGGATTCAACAACCTGGATCTGGCTGCCTGTACCCGCGCCGGTATCGTTGCCACCAACACGCCCGACGTCCTTACCGACGCCACGGCCGATCACGCCTGGGCGCTGATGATGGCGGCGGCGCGGCGCGTGGTCGAGTCCGACCGATGGACGCGGGCCGGCAACTGGCAGGGATTCGCCCTGGATGCCTTTCTGGGCGCCGAGGTTCATGGCGCCACGCTGGGCGTGCTGGGCATGGGACGCATCGGCCAGGCGATCGCCCGGCGCGCCCAGGGCTTTTCCATGCCGGTCCTCTATCACAACCGCACACCGCTGGCGCCCGATCCGGATGCGGCGGCGCCAGCGCCGCGCTGGGTGGAACGGGATGAACTGCTGGCTCGCGCCGATTTCCTCGTCGTGCTGGTGCCCTACAGCGCGGCCACCCATCACCTGCTCGGCGCGGCCGAACTTGCGCAGTCGAAGCCGGGCTCGGTGCTCGTGAACATTGCGCGCGGCGGCGTGGTGGACGATGCAGCGCTGGTGGCGGCCCTGCGGGCGGGCCGGCCCGGCGCCGCGGCGCTCGACGTGATGGAAAACGAACCGCACATTCACCCCGGATTGCTGGCGCTCGACAATGTGGTGCTTACACCACACATCGGCTCGGCAACCCGCACGGCGCGTCGCGGCATGGTCAAGCTGGCCATGGACAATCTGAGCGATGTCCTGCGGGGACAGCGCCCGCGGGCGCTGCTCAACCCGCAGGTCTGGGAAACGCGGCGCCTGTGCACGCCCGCGTAGATGCGCTGGCAACAGGCGCGCAATCTGCTCTACGATGGCAACGGCGACCCGCTTCGCATTGACGCTTCTTCCTCTGGGATTTTTCTACTTTCATGGCCGACATACGCATCGCACGTCCCCACGGTTTGCCCTTGAGCCGCGCCAGGGCCGCAGCCCAGGCGGCTGCGGATGATCTCGCCCGCGAGTACGCGCTCACGTGCAACTGGCAGGGCGATACGCTGCATTTCCAGCGCAGCGGCGTACAGGGTCGCATCGAGGTCAGCCCCAGCCAGATCGCCGTGGAAATACGGCTGGGACTTCTGCTCAAGGGATTCAAGGCCAGCATCGAGCAGAGCGTGGCCCGGCATCTGGAAAGATTGCTGCTACAAAATGCCGCGGTCGTCGCCGAACCTGCGCCAGCTGCCGCAGCCGCAGCCGCGGGCGGCGAGGAAACCGCGAAGGCGCCGGCCTAGTGCAGGCCTAGCCCTTCAATTCGTCGACCAGCGCGATATAGCGTGTCATTGCATCGGCGGCTGCGGTGCCGCGCAGCGCGTCGCGCGCCGTCCATTTGGCGGCTCCCACGAAATCCATTGCGCCCGGCTTGTCTCCGGTTACATCACCCTCGCTGGCCTGCTTGAACAGCGCGTACAGCTTGAGCAGCGTCGCACTGTCGGGGCGCTGCGCGAGGATCTTGGACTGCTCCACGGCCGCGTCGAAACGGGCCTGCAGGGTCGGGTCGATATGGGCCATGATTACCGGGCAGGAGACACAGGGAGCGCAATGATAGGTCAGCGCGCGGCGAAAGTATCCGGAATTTTCCGGGGCGCGAAAGCTAGTTGCCGCTGCCGGGGCCTGCGGCGGGCAGATTCGGGGTCCCGGCGTCTGG
>Ga0075030_100000703_pt1 | contig 29529 bp, 24 predicted proteins | sample LitLauG_LLR_2012_FD_71393 | JGI IMG/M metagenome (GOLD analysis project Ga0075030, IMG submission 71393) | Freshwater sediment microbial communities from Pennsylvania, USA - Little Laurel Run_MetaG_LLR_2012 | ecosystem: Environmental > Aquatic > Freshwater > Creek > Sediment | place: USA...
CCCGAAGGCAACGGCAAGTTCCTGCTGGGACGCTGGGACGAGAAATGGTCCTACGCATCGGAGGGTTGAAGTAGCGTCGCCGTCCCTTCGACTTCGCTCAGGGAGGCTCCGGCGGCTGGCCCTGGGGGCGTCTCGCCCCCGCTTGCGAGGCCAAGATGGCCTCGCGACAGCCGGCAAGATGCCGGCGCGACGCTTGAAAGTCACCATGAAGATCGAAGCCATCACGCTCCGCGAAATTCATATGCCGCTCGTCCATTTTTTCGAGACGAGCTTCCATCGCTTGTACAGCCGACGCATCCTTCTGGTCACCGTTCATAGCGAGGGCGTCGACGGCTGGGGCGAGAGCGTTGTCGGCGAAGATCCCTTCTACAGCAGCGAATGGATCGATAGCGCTTGGCCCACGCTGATTCACTACCTGATTCCTGCGCTACTCGGGCAGCGCATCGAATCCGCCCGTGAATGTCCCGTTCTGTTCGCCAAAGTGCGTGCCCATCGCATGGCCAAAGCCGCGCTGGAAAACGCTCTCTGGGACGCCGAAGCCGTACAAAAGCAGCAGCCGCTGTGGAGGCTACTCGGCGGGACGCGCCGCGAGATCCCCTGCGGCGTTTCCATCGGCATTCAGGACTCCGTCGAGCAGTTGCTTGACAAAATCCGGGCCGAACTCGCCGCGGGCTACCGCCGCATCAAGATCAAGGTCAAACCGGGTTGGGACCTGAATGTGCTCGAACGCATCCGCTCGCGCTGGGCCGATATCACCCTGAGCTGCGACGCCAATTCCGCCTACACGCTTGATCAGGTCGAACACCTGCGCAAGTTCGACCAGTTCAATCTGCTGATGATCGAGCAGCCGCTCTGGAACGACGATATCTATTACCACGCGCGCCTGCAGAAAGAGCTCCGCACCGCGGTCTGCCTCGACGAATCCATCGTGAGTGCGCGCAGCGCGGCCTTCGCTGCCGAGACCGGCGCCTGCCGCATTATCAACATCAAGGTCGGCCGCGTCGGCGGATTCGCCGAGGCGCTGAGCGTGCACGATGTCTGCAGATCGCAGAACATCCCGGTCTGGTGCGGCGGCATGCTGGAGACCGGCATCGGCCGTGCCCACAACATAGCTCTCTCGACGCTCGCGAACTTCAGTCTGCCCGGCGATGTGTCCGCCTCCAAGCGCTACTGGAAGGAGGACATCATTGATCCGGAGGTCGAAGTTTCACCGCGAGGGATAATCGCTATCAGCGACCAGCCGGGCACAGGCTACCGCGTCAAACCGGATTTGATCGAGAAGCTCACGGTGCGAAAAGAGACGCTGCGGGCGTGAGTTCCCAAACCGGAAAACTTCGAAAAAATGAGCAATTTTGTCCAGTCTCGCGGTCTGCTTCGGACTTAACATCCAACTCGGAAACTTTCGCGGTGATTCACGCGTCCGCGGACTACGTTTCCAGTATGTCGCAGACCCAGAGAAAGCGCCGCACCCTCCTTCATTTTGGCAGCGACCGGATCGTTCTGATCTTGCGCGGCTGGATTCTCAACGACATGGGATACCGAGTTCTGAATTCAAGCGATAGACGCGAGGCGATCCAATTGCTCAAGCGCGTGGATGCCGCGATTTTGGACGTTGCAGAAAATTTCCCTGACACCGTCATCATGGGCAAAGAGATGAAGCGGTGCCGACCGGAGTTACCTACCATCGTGCCGACCGATGGAAACGGGCCTGCGGACGGTATCCATAAACTGGTGGACGCGCTGGTACCGAAGAGAGACAACCCGGAACTGCTAGCGACAGCGCTGCAGACTTTAGTCCCTGCCGGTCGCCAAGCCCCATTCACCCGCTCAAAGAAGGGATTGGAAATCGTGGCGTGAGCCAATTCGAGCCGCCGCAGCCTGGAAGGCGCGTTCGAAGCGGGACCGACTCTCAATGACCCTGCCTGGCTTGATACACGCAAAATCTGAATTCCTCGTTCACCCTTCGCTGGATCAACCAATCCGCGTCATCCAATAGCACCTTCTTGGAGGCTGTCGGAGCGACGTAGACCAGGTATGCCGATCTCGGATGTTGCTCCAAGGAGCGGTGAATGTTGCGAAGCAGCTCGATCAGGATGGCGTCTTCGCAAGGATCAAAGAAGAACAAAACCGATGCCTCATCCGGCGGCGAGAAGTCAACGAAGTCCATGCACACCGATTCCAAGGGTCCACACTTCCGGCGACGATCCCCGAAGTTTTCAATGTTGCGCTGCGCGACAAGATGAAGTTCGGGCGAGAATTCGATTCCGACAACTCGCCGGAACGGGTACTCGGACGCCATCAGGAGCGCTCGCCCTTTTCCCGAGCCGAAGTCGATGAACACGAAGTCTTCGAACCGAATCTCGATGCTCGCAAGAACGGCATGGAATCTGACCGGGTCGATCGGAGCATAGTTCCTGCCATATATCCAATTTGCGCTAGGAATATTTAAGTCGCTCAGATGGGTCCAGCCGTCGATCTCACCGTCGGTGTCTACGTCGTGGTCGCGATCAAAATCGCTGCGCACTTGGACCGTGTTGTGTTTCTTTGCTTTTCGGTACTCCTGAAACAGGTGGATCGGCAGCAGCACACTCCGCCGCAGACTGACGAGTAAGCCGCGCTCCGCGAGAGACCGGCGAATTCGCGGCACCACCGTTTTCAAGATTCGAGGCATGATCGAATTCCTGCGAGCGACACAGATTCGTCCCTATATCCTTCGCGAATCGCGATTCTGAGACTATTGGGGAGCCTTCTTCACCGCGTCGCCTGCCCGCTCTGGGCGAGCTTCTCCAGCTCGGCCCTGCAACAGTTTTACACCCTGCGCAAAGCTCAGATCGTTAGGCACGCGGCGGAAATCACCGAAGACCTCATCCGACACCATGCTCAAGCTCTTGAACAGCAGGATTCTTCCGGTGAGGCTCAGGCTCATCTCGGTGATGTCCCACGAGCCATCGCCCACATCGGCCTGCTGCACCCGGAAGTGGCCGCCCTTGTCCAGGTGGCCGATGATCCCCCAGCCGAACGTGACGTCCTTGAACAGCGTGCCGTCGATCCTGGCAATTCGCATGCTCTTTGTGTCGATGAGCACATACCCCTGCATGCCCGCCAGTACCTGCTCCACGCGCGAGGGCGGCGAGTACCCGGGATTGGGCTTGAAGTTTAGGCGCACCAGTGGCGCGCCTTCGGCGCCGAGTCCCGCGTTGCTGTTCTCCGTTCCAACATATTCGTAGCGGAACGCGTCGGGCAGGGCCTTCACGATCCGCAGAGTCCGTTCTGCGTCTTCCTTTTCCCGCGCCTGCTTCTTGCGGAGCTGGTCGGGATTTCCCATCAGCCACGCCAGATGGTTCGTCTCTCCCTGCTGCTGCTGTGGAGTCAACGGCTGGTCGTTGATGGCGATGAGCATTCCCGCCATGGCGCTGCTGGTCTCCACGTAAAGCCGGGTTTGGGATCCCTTGTGAGTCTGCCTGCGCGAGCGGAACATATGTTTGACGGCCGCGTTATTGGCGGCTGCGACTTCACTAGCCACCGCGGCTCGAACCAGTTCACTGGGCAGCGTCTCGGGCCCCTTCGGGGCCCGGCCGGCAACCGCCGACGGCGCGCCGAGCAGCACGAAAACGGCGCAGGCGGTCCGCAGCAATGCCGGCCATCGTTCCTTCCCGGAGCGCTTCATTCAGCGTTAGTTTAACAATCCAGGCCAGAGGTTTCCTCCGCCGCCTCTTCCCGCGCTAGAGTGGTGGCTCAGTTTGATGCTTCCTGCTGCAAAGGCTCATCCCGTAGCCCGGCGCAGTTCAGCCGGGAGAGAGATCTCGCGTGAGAGCGTACCGACTCGCGCGAGATCCTTCTCTCCGCCTGAAGAACGGCTCCGTTCAGGATGACGCCGTTCCGGGCGCGGATTCAGCAGAAATTTAAACTAAGCCTCTCCCGCGCGAGACTCCGCTTGCCGCCTGCGCGCACGGTTGGGTATAGTCGTTGCAGCGACGCGGCCGCCCATACCTGCCTTCCCATTTATGGTCGTCCAGTATCCCGCATCCTGAAGGAGAACATCCATGAGTGCTCCGTTGTCAGGCGATTTGGCGCAGATTGGCAAATCCGTGGTCATCAAAGGTGAACTGTCGGGCAGCGAAGATCTCTATGTCGACGGACAAGTGGAGGGCAGCATCGCCCTCAAAAACAACAGCCTGACCGTTGGCCCGAACGGGCAGGTCAAAGCCTCGGTGGAATCCAAGGTCATCGTGGTGCAGGGCAAGCTTGAGGGCAACGTGCAGGCCAGTGATCGCGTTGACCTGCGGAAGTCCGCCATCGTCACCGGCGACATCACCACGCAGCGCATTTCGATCGAGGAGGGCGCCTACCTGAAGGGCAAGGTCGACATTCAGGGCAAAGCGGACAAGGCTGCTGGGAAGTAACTTCCCCCGCTGATCTCCGCAGGTTAGAGTGGTCGCGTCAGTCACGCAGAACTTCATGAAGCTTTTTCGCGGCTCATCGGGTGGGTCGGAAGCGGCAACACCGCATGCCGCCGAAAAACTGACTCGCCGTTCCAGCGGCCTGGGTGAACTTTCCCGCCTGTGGAGCGTCGATACTCCCCTCTGCGTGCTCGATCTGGGGTCCACTTCGCCGGCCAACATCCGTTTCTTCACCGAACGCAGCCACAAGATTTACAGTGAAGACCTGCTGGTAGCCTCCACCGAGCCCAGCCTCGTCACCAAAGACGAAGATGGCAAGGTCGTCCTCGACAGCCGCAAGTTTCTGGCCGACAACCTGGTCTATCCCGCAGCGCATTTCGACGTGGTGCTGTGTTGGAACCTGCCCGACTATCTCGATGAAAGCCTCGTCCGCCCGGTTATGGGACGCTTGTGGTCGGTCCTGAAGCCCGGAGGCATGCTGCTCGCCTTTTTCCACACCAAAGACGCCGGCCCCGATTCCCCATGCTACCGCTTTCATATCATGGGGAAAGATATGCTCGAAATGCAGCGCATCGTGCTGAAGCGGGAGGCCCGCCGCGGCCCCACCGGAGCGGTCCACACCGCCATCACCGACGGCTTTCGCCTGCAGCGGGTCTTCAACAACCGCCACATTGAGACTCTTTTCCGCGATTTCGCCTCTATCAAGTTCTTCCTGGCCCGCGATAACGTAAGGGAAGTTCTGGTAGTAAGGTAGCGGTCCAGATCACCAGGACTCACGTAGGGACAGCCGCCTCGGCTGTCCAGTCAAGCGCAGCGCGACCATCCACGGATAGCCCGCAGCACGACCAGGAGTTCCGGTCCTTCTACAATCCCGTTCCCGGTGATACGATATCGCCCCAGTGTTCCAGACTTAAGAAACCAACAATCTGGCTGACAGTTGCGCGAAGTTCGCCTTGGGTGCATGCCTTAGCAGGTTCGGTCTGCAGTACGCAGCAGAGTCCGTTCGCAAGGAGATGGTTATGCAGTGGACCCAGGTTTACGACCCATTTGGATATTGGTGGCTCTCGACGCTTGTCGCCGCTCTCCCCATCATCGTTCTCTTCACTCTGTTAGCGGGCCTCAAGGTAAAGCCGCACTGGTGCGCCATCTCCGGTGCATCGACCGCTGTGCTGGTGGCGATCATCTTCTTCAAAATGCCCCCCGTGCTGGCTGGACTCAGCTTCGCCTATGGTGTCGCCTTCGGCGTGCTGAAGATCGCCTGGATCGTTCTAGCTGCCGTATACCTCTACGACATCTCGGTTGAGACGGGGCAATTCGAAATCATGAAAGAGTCGGTCGCCGGAATCACGGCGGATCGCCGCCTGCAAGTCCTGCTCGTGGCTTTCTGTTTTGGCGCGTTCATCGAAGGTGCGGCAGGGTTCGGCGCGCCGGTAGCAATCGCCGGCGCCTTTATGATCGGGCTCGGTTTCAAGCCCTTCCACGCGGCTGCACTGAATCTCATCGCCAACACGGCGCCGGTAGCATGGGGGGCGATCGGCACGCCGGTTCACACCCTCGCGGCGGTGACCTCGCTGCCGGAGTCCGATCTCAACGCCATGATCGGCCGCATTCTTCCTTTCACTGCGATCATTGTTCCGTTTTGGCTGGTGAGAACCATGGTCAGTTGGAAGGAAACCTTCGAAGTTCTCCCCGCTATTTTGGTTGTAGGTGTCTCTTTCGCCCTGACCCAGTTCTGTTGGTCGAATTACGTCGACAGCAATCTCGTGGACATTATGGGAGGGGTAGTTTCGATCATCGCCACTCTGGCTTTTCTCCGATTCTGGAAGCCGAAGAAGATCTGGCGCTTCGATTACGACGATAAGGCGCCTGCACTCCCGCCACCAGAAGCCGAGATCACCGATCAAGTGGGCGCCGAGTGGGCCGCGAAGGAATACGACGGATTTGTAAAACCTCGCACCCACACTGCAGGACAGGTTCTGAAGGCCTGGATGCCGTTCGCTGTCCTCTCGCTTTTTGTCCTTCTCTGGGGCCTGCCTCGGGTGAAACTAGCCATGAACCGGGCCACCACGCCGGCTTTCCGTGTCGTGCTTGCCGACGGCAAGGTTCGCCCCGGCCCGCCGGGATGGAACGTGCCTTACCTGCACAACGCCATCTCTCGCGCCACACCGGTCGTTACGAAGCCGACTCCCGAGGCCGCACGCTACGATTTCAACTGGCTCTCCGCGACTGGAACCGGATGTTTTTTCGCCGCCATCGTCTCCGGATTGCTTCTCGGCCGGAGCCCGCTCCAACTGATGAGAACGTTCTGGCGAACGCTCGTGCGAATGCGCCTCGCCATGATTGCGATTTCATTCATGCTGGGACTTGGCTACGTAACTCGCTACTCAGGTTTGGACGCCGTGTTGGGCCTCGCGTTTACGCGCACCGGATGGTTCTACCCATTCTTCGGTACGTTCCTCGGCTGGCTGGGTGTTGCGCTCACCGGCAGCGACACCTCAGCTAATGCTCTGTTCGGCAGTCTGCAACGAATTACGTCGCAACAACTCGGCATCGATCCGGTCCTGATGTGCGCGGCCAACAGCGCCGGTGGAGTGATGGGAAAAATGGTCGATGCGCAGTCCATCACGATCGCCACCGCGGCCACGGAGCAGGTGGGCAATGAGGGCATTATTTTCCGTTTTGTGGCGTGGCACTCGGTTGCTCTCTGCTCGATCGTCGGAGTGATTGTGCTGCTCTACGCCTACGTGTTCCGGTCCGCAGTGCCGCACGGGTTGTTGTTCGTGAAATAAATTCAATCGGGAACTTCTTGCGGGGCGGCAGCCAGCAAGGCGCCATTCGCCTCGCCTTCTGCTCCCTTCCAGAGGATCACTCCCATGCGAAACAGATAGCGACGGAGAATCTCTAGCCGTGGTGCAGAGCCATTCGGACAAGTCGACGAAATGATCCCCCGCACCTCCTCCGGCACGTAAGCCCTGCGCACCGAAGCCACGCCATCTGCCCGCGACACATAGCTCCGCATCAGCGGAAAGCCTGCGTATACCATCGCCAGATGCAGTGGATGGCGAATCAGGTCGTTGATCAGCACCGCGCAGCGGCTCACCCGCAAGGCTTCACGGGCAAATCGAGCCAGATCGGCAGGTTCCAAATGATGCGCGAACAAGCTGCAACTGAGTAGATCGAAAGCGCGGTCCGGAAAGGGAAGGGCAAGAGCATCCGCGACTACCGAGCGCTTCCCGGGCAGCAGGTGCGAGCGCACGCGATCGAGCAGGGTCACCTCAACCGCGATTCCCCGGCGCGCCAGTTGCCGCGCCGTGATCTTCGGAACCTCGCCGAATCCCGCTGCTACTTCCAGCAGCGAGAAATGGTTCTTCCCGGTTGTCGCAGCGACGCGCTCGATGAGTGCACGTGTCGTAGCCACGCCGCCAAACCACCGGTTGATCCGCGACAAATCCTGCAGCGATGCCTCGACCTCGTGTGGAGGGCACTGGTCTGAATCAAGAATCTCCGGCGTGTTGACCCGCTGCATGATGGGATGAATCAATGATGAATCAATATGACTCAATGACGACTCAAGTCGGTTGTCATTCCGAGCGAAGCGAGGAACCTGCTTTCTTTTGGAGCTAATGTAAGGCAGGTTCCGCGCGCCGTAACCCGTCGCTTAGAATGACAAATCCTCCGCAAAATGATGCGCAACAGACTTCAGCAGGGGAAGTGGTCGCGGGCAGCCTACACTTCGGCCAGCTCTTCTTCCAGCAGTTGCTTGTTATACAGGTCGCTGTAGTAGCCGTTCAAGGCCAGCAGTTCGTCGTGGGTCCCCAGTTCAACAATGCGTCCGCCATGCAGCACAGCGATGCGATCTGCATTGCGCACGGTCGACACGCGGTGCGAAATGAAAATGGTCGTCCGACCCTGCATGACGTCGCGCAGGTGATTGAGGATCTTGTCCTCGGTATGCGTATCAACGCTCGACAGCGCATCGTCCAGAATCAGAATCTTCGGATTGCGGATCAGAGCACGCGCGATCGCCGTCCTCTGCTTCTGTCCGCCGGAGAGCGTGATGCCGCGTTCTCCGACGAGCGTGTCATAGCCCTCCGGAAAGCTTTCAATGTCAGTCGCAATGTTGGCCGCCTCCGCCGCATCGTGAATCTCCCGGTCGGTGGCTGAGTCTACCCCCAAGGCAATGTTCTCCCGAATGCGGTCGCTGAAAAGAAACGTCTCCTGCGGCACGAATCCGATATTTCGACGCAATGATGCCACCGAGTATTCGCGAATCGGCCGTCCATCGATCAGAACTGTTCCCGGCTCCGAATCGTAGATGCGCGGAATCAGGCTCACCAAAGTCGTCTTCCCGGATCCCGTCGGCCCCACGATCGCCAGGCTCGTTCCCGCCGGCACATGCAGGCCCACGCCATGCAGCACGGGCTTCCCGTCATAATCGAAATTCAGTCCGCGGAACTCGATCTCGCCTTCGATTTCATAGTCCCGGGCGCCGGGCGCATCTTTGATTTCGGGCGGCTCCTGCATGATCTCGTTGATGCGGATCAACGATGCAGTCCCGCGTTGGAAGATGTTGATCACCCACCCCAGGGCAATGATCGGCCAGGTGAGCTGCATCATATAAGTGCTGAATTTGACAAAGTCTCCCACGCTCATCGAGCCGGACAGTACCAGCGTAGTCTTGACTCCGGGAGTCGAAGTTCCCAGACTCGAAACCAGAGGCACCCGCATGTGCCCGCTGAGCACTTCGCGTCCGCCCAGCCACAGCACCAGAACGACTGCGCATCCCAGCATCAGTTCGAGTGTCGGCCACAGCATGCCCATCAGGCGCACCAGTTTCAAACTGCGCCTGATGTACTCCTTGTTTTCCTTCTCGAAGGCGCGAATCTCGGCCTCTTCCTGCACGTAGGCGCGAACCAGCCTCGCTCCAGAAAAGTTTTCCTGCGCCCGCGCGGAAATATCGGAGAACATTGCCTGGATGCGCTCAAAGCGATCATGAATCTGCCGCCCGAAATACTGGATCACGATGCTCACGACCGGCAGCGGCAGAAACGTATAGAACGTCAGCTTGGGGCTGATCGCGATCATGAACGCCAGCGCCCCGGCGGTGTAGATGATCGTATTGGCCGAGTACATGATCGCCGGCCCCAGCAGCATGCGCACTGCGTTCAGGTCATTGGTGGCGCGCGCCATGATGTCGCCGGTGCGATGCCTCTGGTAATAAGAGTAGGAAAGCCCCTCCAGCCGGGCAAACAGATCATTGCGCAGATCGAATTCAATATCGCGTGAGATGCCAATCACGATCCAGCGCGTCAGGAACTGGAAGATGCCCTTGCTCACCGCGACCGCCAGCAGCAAGCCAGCGTAGCTGAGCAACTTGTGGCGGGTAACGCCTTCATACAGATCGTCGGCCGCATTGCCGATGACCTGAGGAAAGAGAATCCAGATACCGTTAGTCAGAAGCACGCAGAGCGTGCCGGTGACGTAGCCCCAGCGGTAGCGCTTCAGATACGGCAGCAGTGGGCGCAGACTTTTCAGCAGCATGCAAGTTGAGTAGATGAAATTCTAGCAGCCTGGGTGCATACTTTTCGGCTCACCGCTGGCCTGATCTCAATGGGCGCCCGAATGATAACAGGCGGTGCCGGCCGTAACCGGCGCCGCTCGCGCGTCGACCGGACTCCTTACTTTCCGTGCTCGTGGGCCACATGGGAGCCGAAGAAGAGATGGAATTGTGAGCGCGCCTCGACGGTCTTCCCTGGACCCACGTCCCAGCCCGTAATGGTGTACTCGCGGATAGCGACGCTGGCGCGCCCGCTGCGAGTGACCTACAGGGAAGGATCGAGAGTTAACGCGCTTCGGATTCTTCGGGCTTCGACCGGGTATGGGAATGAGCGCCCTGCGCTTGCTCGGAGTAAGCCGTCGAGGGGAACAACTCTTGGCTGAACGCCGCCAGGCTCACGACGAATACGATCGCGCTCCACGCTGCGAAGAAGAGCCATCCGAAAACGATCAAATACGAATCGCTCATCGTATGCATCTCAGTCCGCGGCGCGAGGCCGGATGATCTCAGCCCCGCGCTATGGACGGCCAAACTCTGTTTGGGAAAATCACCGAGAGGCCTGACGCCACAACCCTACTCCTCCGAAGGAGCGGGCGGCGCGCCGTGCATGTGCTTCTGCATGCGTGCTTCGTGGTTGGCCGCGATTTCTTTCATCTTGGTCTGTTGCTCCGGGGTCAGCAGCTGAAACAGTTCGTTGTGAATGCGTGTCCTCTGGACCGTCAGCTCGAGATCGACTTGCGCCTTTTGCGTGGCCAACGTTCGAACCTTGCCCTCATCGTAGGTGCCTTGCGCATACTCGCGGAGCTGCTTGTCGATCTGGCGTGAATGCTGCATCAGCGGTTTGATCACCGGATGTTCCTTCTGCATAACGGCCTTAATCTGCGTCTGCTGGGCATCGCTGAGGTTCAGCATGTCGGTGAAAAATCCCAGCATATGCTCGCCCATTTCGAATCCATGGCCGTGACCATGCATGGGTGGCGGAGCAGGAGCATCGGCGGTCTGGGACTTGGCGATAGCTGTGCCCAAAAATACCGCCAAGGCCGCGACTAGTAAGCGAAAGCGTATGGATCTCATGTAGTGACTCCTAGATTCTTCCCTGAACTTGAGGGATTCTACGTACGCTAATAGAAACACAAGTCAGCCAAGAAAAGCGGTAAAGAATCGGTCAACCCGAGTAAAGTTTTGTCAAACGTCTCCGATCCCGGACAACAACCATTCCTGCTCGCAAACCTTTGACAATTCTTTACTTCTAGACATTTTCCGCATAGTGCACAATGATCAGAGTGATGGAACGAATCCTGGTTATTGACGATGACGTAGAGCTCTGCCACCTGGTGGCGGAGTACTTGCATGCGGAGGGATTCACCATCGAGTACGTCCACGACGGTGAAAGCGGCCTGAAAAAGGCCAAGAGCGGGGACTACCTGCTCGCCGTACTCGATGTCATGTTGCCTGGCATTAACGGATTTGACGTGTTGCGCCAGATCCGCGCGACGTCGCGCTTGCCCGTGCTGCTGCTCACCGCGCGCGGAGAAGACGTTGACCGCATTGTCGGCCTCGAAATCGGCGCCGACGACTATCTGCCCAAGCCCTTCAACCCGCGCGAACTGGTGGCGCGCATCCGGGCCGTGCTGCGGAGGACTCGGGCCGATGGCAACGGCTCCGCGGCCGCGCCCGACATTGTGCATGTAGGCGATGTGGAACTCGATCCGGCAACCCGCACCGTCCGCCTTGACGGCAACCCTATTGATCTGACTTCGGTGGAGTTCAATTTGCTCGAGGTTCTTCTGCGCGAGGCCGGCCGCGTGGTGCCACGCGAGCGGCTCGTGAACGCCGTCCTCAGCCGCAAGTTCTCGCCCTTCGACCGCAGCATCGACATGCATGTCAGCAAAGTTCGCAAGAAGCTGGGTGATACCGACAGCGACGAGCACATCAAGACGGTGCGCGGTGTAGGCTATATTTTTGCCCGGCCGCGGGACAAGGCCAAGACGTCCTAGAGACAACGAAGACCAGCGAGCCCAACATGAAAAGCCTTTTTCTACGAATCTTTCTGTCGTTCTGGCTGGCGCAGGCGTTGTTCGTCGTACTGGCTATCATCGTCACGCTGGCCTTCCGCCCACGCAGCGCCACCTGGGAGGGTTTGCGCACCACGGCCCTCAACGATGCGGTGAGTCTCTATGAGGAAAGCGGCGAACTGCAACTCCGCCAGTACCTGGACAACCTGGAGTCGACGCAGCATCTGCGCGCTTTTCTGTTTGACGAGAAGGGCATAGAAGTTTCGGGTCGTCCCGCGCCCGACTGGGCGATACGAATTGCTACCGGCGGACCGCGGATGCCCCGCGACGGATTCATCATCCCCGCCCCGCCGGTGCAGCGCGATTCCCGCGCGTCCTCTGACGGCAAACATCGCTACACCCTGGTTCTAGGCTTGCCGCCGGGGCCGAGAGTATTTTTCGGGCCGCGTGGCATGCCCGTTCCCGGACTGATCATCGCCATCATCTCTTCCGGCCTCGTCTGTTATTTCTTGTCGTGGTATTTGACCAAGCCAATTGTGCGGCTGCGTGCGGCGACACGCCAGTTGGCCGCCGGCGATCTAACCGCGCGCTCCGGCGCCCCTGCCAGCACGCGGCGCGACGAAGTGGCCGGCCTGATGCGCGACTTCGACGCGATGGCCGAACGGCTGGAAACGTTGTTGAAGGCACAATCGCGCCTGCTTAACGACATTTCCCACGAACTCCGCTCGCCCTTGGCCCGCTTGAACGTCGCGCTCGGCCTGGCTCGGCAGCGCTCCACGGGCGAGAATGCCGACATGATGGAACGCATCGAGCTCGAAGCCAGCCGCCTGAACGAATTAATCGGCAGAATTCTTACCCTGGCCCGCCTGGAAGACGGCGAACAGCGGGTGCCACAGACTCCAGTTCCGCTGGACGAACTAGTGCTCAATGTGGCCGAGGACGCCGAGTTTGAGGCCCAGGCCCGGCACTGCCACGTCCACACGTCAATCCCCGACGGCGACTGGGGAGTCCGTGGTAACGCCTCGTTGCTGCACAGCGCTGTGGAAAATGTGGTCCGCAATGCCATCCGCTACACCCAGGAGCGTACGTCGGTCGAAATCGAATTGAGCAGTGAGCAAACCGCCCAGGGCCCGGAAGCGGTACTCAAAGTCAGCGATTCCGGTTCGGGTGTGCCCCCGCAAGCGCTCGAAAAGCTGTTCGAGCCCTTTTATCGTCTGGACGATGCCCGCGGGCGCCAGACCGGCGGCGTGGGCTTGGGCCTGGCCATCACCGAAAGGGCCGTTCGTTTCCACGGTGGAAAAGTTTCTGCCCGCAATCGCCCAGAGTCTGGCTTGCAGGTTGAAATTCGACTGCCCCTGATCTCGGGCGCCCACCAAATCAAGCAACCACTGGAGCCAGTGACCTCCGCGCTGGAAGCCTGAGCCAGGGTCGGAGATATACGACCTTCCCAGCCGCGTTAGCGGCGGTATGTGAAAGCCCGGCACAGCCGTACCGGCAAGCCAGTCGCCACTGGGACCCAGTCCGCTTTAGCGGACGGTACGAGTTTCCCAACTGGCTGGAGCGTCTTACCCCGACCTCTCAACTTGCACCCTCATATCCCGTAAACTACTGTGAAACAGGCAACTCCGGGACGCTCCCGAGGTTCCAATAAGTCGTTGCGCAGTTTGCGCTTCCCGCGCTTTCCTGATACACAAATGGATTGAGATTTCCCAGATTTTTGGATTGCGTGCCCGCCTGGCGGGGCGCTGGGACTGTGTGCACGCGCAAAACCTCACGTAAGCATTGATTCAGCAAGACATTGATTCAGCTAGACATGGAGATCAAGCACAGAATGTCGAAACGATTCGCGTGGCTGCTCGGGCTGGTGGGACTGGTTTTGGTAGGACTGTTGGTCGCTTGCGGTAGCAAATACAATTCTTCGTCCGATGGTTTGGTGCTGGTCGGCAGCCAGGGGTCGGCGGTGATCCAGACGTTCAGCTTCAGCCTCGCCAACGGCCACATCTCGGCGGTCAGCAATCCGCCTTCGACTTCCGGTTCGCCATCGTCCATTGTTCTGGACCCAGCGGGCGCGTATGCGTACGTGGTCATCGGCACTTCCATCCAGGCGTTTAAAGTGAATTCCGATGGCACCTTAAAGGCGACAGCGTCGCCGGCCGCGAATCCGAGTCCCGTCGCACTAGCTATGGATTCAGCCGGCAAATTTCTGTTTGTGGCGGAAGGTTTGGGAGGTGGAATCTCGTCATATTCGATTGGCAGCGGTGGTTCCCTAACTGCAGTTCCTGGGTCGTTCATCTTCACGCTTCCCACCGGGTTCCAAACCCCGAATTTCGCGGCCCTCGCACCGACCCCAACCGTTCTTCCCGGCAACGGCGTGAACGGAGTGCAGAATTCGGTGTGTTCTGATCCGGGCAACACTCCCCCCACTTCGGAGTTCCTCTACGTCGCTGATTCCGCAAACAGTGTCGTCTGGGAGTTTGGAGTGGATACGGCGAGCGGTGCTCTAACCAGTCCAGTCAGTTCAAGCCCCGTGCCGAACTTTGCTGCCGGGACAGTGCCTTCCGGGGTGGCCGTCGATCCCTGCGCCCGGTTTGTCTACGTCTCAAACATGACCACCAACAACATCAGCGCCTATTCCATCTGCAACGGCCTGCCGACTCAGTCGACGAATTGCAAGAACCTTCCGGCACCTTGGGCTCTGGTTCCCGTGACCGGGTCTCCTTTCAGTCTTCCCAGCACCGGCAATGGTCCCGGTCCCCTGAAGGTCGACCCGTTCGGCAACTACCTTTACGTTCTGGAGACGCTTTCGTCTCAGGTTTCGCCCTTTCGTATCGCCCCGGTGTCGGGCAGTCTGACCGCCGGGACGTCAGTGGCCACCGGCATCCAGCCGACCTCAATGGCGATTCGCGGCGATGACAACTGGTTGTTCGTTACGAATTTTCAGTCGGCAACTTTGTCACAATACTCAATCACACCCTCTAGCGGCGCACTCTCGCCGCTGCCCGCCGTCACCACCGACAACAATCCCTGGGGTGTAGCGGTAAAGTAACCTAGGAGTCAGTAGTCGGGGCCGCAAGCGTCAGGCCCCAGCCCTCAGACCTAAACAGTCCGGCTGAGAACTCGGCGTTACAAGAAAGCAGTGTGGACGAGTCACCAAATCCCAGCCGCGAAGCGGCGAAAGAATGCAGCCCACGGCGCAAGCCGCGGGTAATAAACGGGAAAAAGAGCAAGCCCCGTAGGGGGCGAAAGAAAGGCTCCGACCCTGCCCCTTGGACAACACAGCTTTCCACGCGGGCTCTAAACCTTCGGAACCGCACAGCGAGACGTGGTATTGACACCGAGACCCGCTCCCGGACTCAGACGCATTCTACGTCGGCACCTTCAAAATCAAATATCCCCCCACCAGAATGAAGATCAGGTCGGGCGACCAGGCTGCCAGCGCCGGAGGTAGTTGGCTCAAATTGCCCATCGCCTCAAACAGCCGCGACACGACGGTATAGAACACCGCGATTCCCACTGCAACCGCCACTCCGGCGATCGCTCCCCGCTTCCCGGTAGAAACGGAAAAGGGAATGGCGAGCATGGCCATGATCAGCGTGATCAGCGGATAAGACAGCTTCTTGTGCAGCTCCACGCGCAAGCGCACCACATCGAATCCGCTCTGCTGCAGATCTCCGATGTAGCGCCGCAGTTCTTCGTAGTTCATCTCGGTGTACTGCTTGACTTCCTTCTTGAAGTAGGACGGCGTCTCCGCCAGTTCAGGGAACGTCGCCACTTCGAAAGGCCGGTAGTTGGCGATGGCCGATACGTTGAGGGAGCGGTCCCATCCTTGCTCGTAGACCCAGCGGTTCAACGTGTCCTCCCAGTGCGCCCGCTCGGCGTGAATCCGGCGAGTGACGGAGAAACTGGCGCGATCCAACTGAAAGACGGTAAGGTTGCCAAACTGGTCGCGGTCGGGATCAAAGAACTGATAGTAGTAAATGTCGTTGTTCTGGCCGAAAATCCATTTGCGATCCGGCCGCAGGTAGGTCTGCGCCGGCTTGCCCTTGATTTGATTGTGCAGCGCTTCCTGTCGTTTATTGGTGTGGGGCAGGTAGAACTGATCGGCCAGGAAGAGACCGACAGCCAGCACTGCGGCAGCCGCGATCACGGGTGCGACGATGCGGTAGATGCTGATTCCGGTCGCCTTGATCGCCGTGATTTCGTTGGATCGCTGCATCACGCCAAACGTGACCAGCACAGCCAGCAGCATAACCAACGGCGCCACGTTATACAGCAGATACGGAGTGACATTGAGCAGATATTCCGCGACCACCGCAGGCGGAACCTGGTTGCGAAGAATGTCCCCCAGCAATTCAAACAGGGTGAAGACAATCACCAGGACCAGAAATGTGGAGAGGATCATCCCCAGATAGACCAAGAAGTCGCGCAGCACATAGTCGTCAATGAGCGTCGGAAAGCTGGCGCTGAACACCCGCCGCCGACTCGCGGCGCGGTCAAATGCATTCTCGCGACGCCCACGCTGATTGGCCGCCGGGCGCAGGGAAGCGCCGTGCCTCCACAGTGGCCGCAACGACGCCAGCTCAAACGGACGCCGTTCCGCCTGCCACAGCAGAAACAGCGCCAGAGCCAGAAACACCAGGTCGGCCAACCATGATCCAAACCATGGAGAGACACGGCCTTGCCGCGCCAGCGAGACTCCCACGAGCGACACAACGTAATACACAAATACCAGCAGGATGGTGAGCACGAATCCGCCGGACTTCCCGCTCTTCTTCGACGACAGCCCCAGAGGAATTCCGACCAGCGCCAGTACCAGGCACGCCGTGGGCAATGCGAAACGCTTGTGAAATTCGATGAGATACCAGCGCGCCGAAACGGGATCGACGCGGCCGGCTTTCTCCCACAGCGCGTCGGTGCGCATCACTCCAGCGGGTAGCGATTCGTCGGCCTTGTTCTCGGCGGAGGGCAACTCGATCGGAATGTCGGTCTGCTGAAAAGTAGAAATCTGGTAGTGACTCGGGTCCTTGGGATCGGTTTCGTGCGCCGATCCGTCAAGCAGGTGCAGATGCAGCCGGTCGGGACCTTCGCTGACCACGATGCCTTCCTTGGCCAGAGTGATCTTGGGGTTGGTGGCATCGTTGAGGTCGGCCATAAAAACGCCCTTCCAAACCGCCGCCCCCTGCGCGCTCTTCACGTCCTGCACATAAACCACGTATTTGGGAAACCCCTCGTAGAAGACTCGGGGTTGAACCTCGAATGAAACCTGCGAGCCTTTGAGCCGGTCCTCCAGGTGTCCCAGCGCGGCCTGCGATCGCGGCGCGACGTACAATCCGTTGCCTAGCGCCAGCAGCCACGCGGCGACCACAAAAATCGAAAGCACGCGAAGGAACGTCCACACCCCCATCCCGCTGGCGCGCATGGCAGTAATCTCGCTGTCGGCCGCAAGCCGGCTCAGCCCGATCAGGATTCCTACCAGCACGCTCATTGGCAGCGTGTAGGTAAGCGCGAGAGGCACCGTGAAGAAGAAAACTTCAGCAACGCTAGGCAGCGGCGCGCTGGCCCGCACCACCAGTTCGAGGATGCGTCCCAGGTCCCGCGTGAACAGAACGAAGGTAAAGATGCCCACGCCTATCAGGGCGTGCGCCGTCACCTCGCGCAGGATGTAGCGGGTCAGAATCCGCATGGGCCGCACTTAAGCCGAGGATAGCATGGAGCAGAAACGAGGGAGAGAAAGGCCGAGGTCAGCATGAAATGGTCCCGTAGGAATCTGTGTCGTAGCTTTGATAGCGGCCAGAGAAAGTGACTATAAGAAACCCCAGCCGCGAAGCGGCGAAAGATTGCAGCCCACGGCGCAAGCCGTGGGTGGATGTGGGAAAAAGCGAGCCCCGAAGGGGCGAAAGAAAGGCTACGACGGAGACTCCGTAGGCGCGATTGAACCTTGACGTTTATCCCCCACGGCTAACCCGGCGTTGAAACGCCGGTCTATTTTCGGGGCCTCGGAAAATCACTCAGTTTGCTTTGAAGAACAGCGCCGCCAGCGGCGGCAAGGTCAGTTCCAGCGAATACGGCCGCCCATGAACTGTCTCAGCCTTGGCCTGCACTCCGCCAAGATTTCCCATGCCACTACCGCCATACTCGCGGGCATCGCTGTTGAGCAGTTCGCGCCAGTATCCGCCGTGCGGCACACCAACGCGGTAGTCGGTGCGAGGCACCGGAGTGAAGTTGCACACCACCAGCACCGTGTCCTGCACCGACTCGCTCTTGCGCAGCAGCGAGATCGTGCTGGCGGCGTTGTCGTTGCAATCCACCCACTCGAATCCCGCCGGATCATTGTCGAACATGTGCATGGCAGCTTCGCCGCGGTAGAAGCGGTTCAACTGCTCCATCCAGGCCTGCATGCCCTTGTGGTATTGAAACTGCAAAACGTGCCACTCCAGGCTGGTGTCGTGTCCCCACTCGCGCACCTGGCCAAATTCTCCGCCCATGAAGAGCAGTTTTTTCCCCGGCTGAGCGTACATGTAGGCGTACAGCAGGCGCAGGTTGGCGAAGCGCTGCCATTCGTCCCCCGGCATCTTGCCGATCAGCGATCCCTTGCCATGCACCACTTCGTCGTGCGACAGCGGCAGCACAAAATTCTCATGCCACGAATACAACATGCGGAATGTGAGCATGCTGTGATGAAACTTCCGATGAATGGGATTGTTCTGGAAATACTTCAGCGTGTCGTGCATCCAGCCCATATCCCACTTCATTCCGAAGCCGAGGCCTCCAAGATAGATCGGCTTCGAGACCATCGGCCACGAAGTGGATTCCTCAGCCGTAGTCTGAATGTCGGGATGCTCCTTGTAGGCTTCCTGATTGAAGCGGCGTAGGAAGTCGATGGCTTCGAGGTTTTCGCGTCCCCCGAACTTGTTGGGGATCCACTCCCCTTGCTTGCGCGAGTAGTCGAGATACAGCATCGACGCGACCGCATCCACACGCAGCCCGTCGATGTGGTACTTGTCCAGCCAGAACAGGGCGCTCGACATCAGAAAGCTGCGCACTTCCGGGCGGCCATAGTTGAAAATGTGAGTCTTCCAGTCCGGATGGAACCCCTGGCGTGAGTCGGCGTGCTCGTAAAGATGCGTGCCGTCGAAGTAAGCCAACCCGTGCCCGTCGGAAGGGAAGTGTGACGGCACCCAGTCGAGAATCACGCCGATCCCGTGTTGGTGCAGGTAGTCAACCAGGTACATGAAGTCCTGCGGTGTGCCGTAGCGCGACGTCGGCGCGAAATACCCGGTGGTCTGGTATCCCCAGGAACCGTAGAACGGATGCTCCATCACCGGCAGAAACTCGATGTGGGTGAACCCCATGCGGCCGACATATTCAGCAAGCCGCGGCGCCGTTTCGCGGTAGGTTAGCGGACGGTTGTGCTCTTCCGGCACGCGCATCCACGAACCCAGATGCATTTCGTAGATGGCCTGCGGCGCCCGCAGCGAGTTGCGGCCCGCGCGCTTCTCCATCCAGTCATGATCGCTCCATTGGTAGTCGAGATCCCAAACCACTGATGCCGTGCGCGGCGGCTTTTCATGCAACAGTCCGACAGGGTCAGCCTTGTCGACCCGGTATCCGTGGCGGTTCGATTCGATGTGAAACTTGTAAAGCGCACCGCGGATGGCGCCGCCGACGAATCCTTCCCAGATTCCCGAGGAGCCGCGCGACTGAAGACGATGTGTCTTGGAATCCCATCCGTTGAAGCTGCCCACGACCGATACCGACCGAGCGTTCGGCGCCCACACACTGAAGATGGCCCCGGCTTGGCCATTATGCGTTACAGGGTGGGCCCCCATCTTGTCGTAGATGCGGTAGTTGCTGCCTTCGTTGAACAGGTACAGATCCTGGTCGGTGAGCAGTTGAGGAACAGCGACAGGAGATTCAGGGCTCATAGCGTTGTCGATTCCGCGCGCGCCCTAGTTTACCGGAAGATGAGCATCTGGTCGCACGGATATACGATGCTTGACCCAAGCCAGCCGGAAGGCCAAGGGCGGCATCATCGATGTACATAATGATTGATACTATGTACATCCGCTGATATCCTGATGAAGGGGAGATCCAATGGCGACCACACGCAATCGAGCGCACAAGCATTTTCAATTGGACGCGGCGAAAATTAGGCGTGCCCAGAAAGTCTTGAAGGCCAAGACAGAAACCGAGGCCATCGAACGCGCTCTGGACTTGGCGATTTCCGAACACGAGAAGAATCGTCTGGCGGTCGAGGCTCACGAAAGTTTCCTGAATAGTGGAATCGAAATCAAGGATGTGTACGGCAAAGTCGGTGATTAAGTGCAGCCCGCCCTCTTGGACACGTCCGTTTTCATAGCAGGCCTCCGGCGCAGTGACCACACCGTCCTGGCTCTCCGACGGTTATCCCCGGATACTCCCCTGTGGGTGAGTGCGGTCGTGCTCCAAGAACTGTACGCTGGCGCGGGCGACGATAGTCGGTCATTGATAGAGAAACTGGAGAGAGACTTCGAAGGGTTGAAGCGAATCCTCGTGCCTAATCTCAGCGACTGGACGCTGGCCGGCCGAGTGTTGGCTCGCCTGGCGGCCAAATATGGCTATGAAAAGATCGGGCGAGGTCGCCTAACAAACGACGCGCTGATCGCGATGAGTGCGGGTAGGTCCGGTATCCGCGTAATTACTGCTAACGAGCGCGATTTCCGTAGGCTGGCCGAATTCTGCCCGTTTCAGTGGCAAGTGGCGGTTTGACCAGTCGAACCAGTCTGCAAAGCTGCGCTTCGGCCACCACAATCCGCCCATGCTATCCTGAGCTTTCCAGCCATGCCAGCCTTGCGTGTCATCCTGTTGTGGCATCAGCACCAGCCGTTCTACAAGGATCTGGTTACCGGCGAATATCGCCTGCCCTGGACACGTCTGCACGCGCTCAAAGACTACTACGGCATGGTCAAACTGCTGGACGAGTTCCCCAACGTCCATCAGAACTTCAACCTGGTCCCCTCGCTGATGGTGCAGATTCAGGATTATGTAGCCGGAACGGCGCAGGATCCCTTTCTGACCGTGGCCTCCAAGCCGGCGAAAGATCTAACCGTAGAAGAGCGCCGCTTCGCCCTGCAATACCTCTTCCAGGCCAATCCCCAAAACCTGATCGGGCGCTATCCCCGCTACCGCGAATTGTGGGAGCGCTTTCGCGAGCACGGAGATCACCCCGAGCGCGCGGAGCGCTATTTTCAGGTGCAGGACTTCACCGACCTCCAGGTACTCTCTCAGCTTGCCTGGTTCGATGAGTTCTTCCTGGAAGAAAAAGACATTGCGGCACTCGTCGCCAAGGGACACAGCTACTCGCTCGATGATCAGAAATTTGTGATTGCTCGAGAGCGAGAAGTGTTGGGCCGCGTGTTGCCGGCGCACGCCGCCGCCGCGAAGAAAGGCTCGATCGAGATCTCCGCCACGCCCTTCTATCACCCGATCCTGCCGCTGGTCTGCGATACGAGCGCAGGAGCAGTCTCGTCTCCAGGTTTGCCCTTGCCACAAAACCGCTTTCGTCATCCCGAAGACACGCGCGAGCAACTCACCCGCGGTCTCGACCTCCACCAGAAAGTGTTCGGCGTGCGCCCTAAGGGAATCTGGCCCTCAGAAGGGAGCGTCTCCGAAGAAGTGCTCGCCATCGCGGCCAGCCTGGGCATCAACTGGATGGCGACCGACGAAGGCGTGCTCGGCCGGAGTGCCGGCCTATTTTTCGCGCGCGACGGCAACGGCCGCTTGCCCGCAAATCTTGCCGAGAAGCTCTACAACATCCATCGCTACGAAAACGGCTCCACCGCGATGCATCTGGTGTTTCGCGATCACACCATTTCCGACCTGATCGGCTTCGTTTATTCCGGCATGCCTCCGGCTGATGCCGCCCGCCACCTGATTGGCAGCATCAAAGAAGCCGCCGCCCCGGTGCTGGCCAAGGGCCGGGACGCCGTCGTGTCGATCATTCTCGATGGCGAGAATGCCTGGGAGTACTACCCGAAGTCCGGACGCGAGTTTCTGCGCCGCTTCTATGACGGATTGCAGCGCGAACCGGGCTTGGAGGCCTTAACCATCTCCGAGGCGATCAAGCGTCACAAAGATTTCGGCAAACTGGCGTCGCTGGTCCCGGGTTCGTGGATCAACGCCAATTTCAACGTCTGGATCGGCGCTTCCGAGGACAATCGTGCCTGGGACTACCTCTACCACGCGCGCGAGTTCTACGCCCAGACCGCCGCCCGCGCCACCGAGGCGCAACGTAAGCTGGCCTTCGACGAAATCCTGATCGCCGAAGGCAGCGACTGGAACTGGTGGTACGGCCCAGAACATCATTCCGCCAACGACCGTGATTTTGACGAGCTTTACCGCAAGCATCTGTCGAATGTGTACCAGGCCCTGGGAGCGACTCCGCCCGATTACCTGGCTCAGCCGATCACCGGTGTCGAAGTTCGGCCTTCCTTCGTACCGCAGACCGCATACATTCATCCCCGCGTGGCTGGCGATAAAGTGCGCTACTTCGAGTGGATGGGCGCTGCCGCCTATACCGCCGATCACCGCGCGGGCGCCATGCACGGCAAACAGTTTCTGCTCGACTCTGTGTACGCCGGTATCGACGCCACCCACCTATACGGCCGCCTGGACTTCAAGGACAACATTCCGGAGGAGGACTTTGATCTGGTAGTCAATGTCGAATCATGGGCCGTGGGCGAGTCCCGCCCGCGGCGCGCCCTGCGCGTGGAAGCTGCAGTTAGCGGTCGTAAGCTCAAAGACTGGAAGATTGAAAACGGCGCGGAAGGCAGGCCCCTGGCCTCATCGGCAAAGCCGGATGACAATGTCAAGCTGGCACTAGTACGCAACTTCGAATTCAAACTACCTTTGGCCTGGCTGCTGGCGACCCCCGTCGCTCCGGTCGAACCAACCTCCAGCCAGAAGCCCGGCCAAAAGCCCGACCCGAAAGCCGAGCGCAAGCCTCCCGCAAGTATCGTGGTCACCAGCAAGCTGCGCCTGCGTTTCAGCCTGTGGCAGAAGCGCTTGCCCGTGGATTCTTTGCCCCTCGAAGGATGGATCGAACTGCAGGTCGTCAGTGAAGGAGAGTTGCTGTTCGGGGAGTGAGCGGAGATACTCGTGCAGGCTAAGCGTCCAGAATGAGGACATTCTCGAGCCTCCCGACGAATGCCCGATCAAACGTTATGAACTGCATCCCAGAGACTGCGGCGAACGCCGCGAGGTAAGCATCTGCCCAGTTCTTCGAGTTTGGATGAGGCTGGCGAGACAGCGCGCGAAAAGTTGCTTCGATATTTTGGGGTTCCTCTAAGAAGAGAACACGCTCGTCCTGCTTCCAGTGATCGTAAGCTTCCCACGCCCGGGCTTGTGTCGTCACTTCGTCTCTACCCATCACAGCTGCTGTGGTCAGGACTCTCAACAGGCTGATTTGCGTGAAGCGGCAGAAGCAGACGCGAGCTTCCATATCCAACGCCTCGAACCATGTCCGAGCGATGTTGTGGTGCTCGTGCCCTCCATAGGTAAGGGCTACCCAGACGTTCACATCAGGGAAAAGGAATGATCTCGAATATCTTGGCATTGTCCAGTTTTAGAGATCCTGGCCGTTTCGAGGGTACGATTGGGAGTTTCACGCGACCAGGTCGACCGCGTTGTCCTCGTAACTGTTGCTCCACGCCGCGAAGAATCAATTCCTTGACCGATCGGCCTTCGCTAGCCGCCTTAGCCTTGAGTTCGCGATAAAGGGGGTCCGGAATGTCGACCGTAGTCCTCACGGTTCTTATACTGCCATATTTATGGCTGATTGTCAAGGATCGTACTGAGGCTTGGGGCAAGAGAAAGCCGGAGCATTTGCTCCGGCTGGTAAACAAATCGATCGATCGTAGGGGTCTACTTGCTGCCGCCCCCCGCCGCCGCTGGGGTCATCGTCAGCGCCCGGTTTAATTCAAGCGTGAGCTGCGTCCCCGCGGGCAACGTCGCTGATCGATGCTTGGCCAGCCAGTGCACAGTCGTTGAGGTCGCGCCCACGGCGCCGCCGATCAGGATTCCCGGACCTCCGCCAATCAGCCCGCCAATCAGCATTCCACCTGCGGTACCGCCGCCCGTTTCGACGACGTCGCGCCGGTCGTGTCCCGTTCCCTTGAACTGGCCTTCCCCATTCACATCGGTTCCTGGGATGTTGGTGTCGGTCAGCGTCGCGTCGAGAAAATAGCGCTCACCGGTCGGCATAATTACGGCCTCAGGAAGAATGGCGAGGGTCGGCCGCCCCGAAATCCGGCGCGGTTCGCTCACCTTGGTGACCCGGCCCTCTACGGTCGCTCCCGCCGGAATCACGGTCTGGCCGTTGAGCACTACCGGCTGGGTGATGCTTCCCCGGAAGGGATCTCCCGGCTTATTGCTGAAGGTCGCCAGAGTAGTATCCAACCGCACCATCAGGGCAGTCCCTGCCGGCACAGGAGCGCTGGTCTGGGCTGCCAACATCGATGCCAGCAGCAGGCAAGGCAATAGCATCCACTTCTTCATCGGGTACCTCCACAATATCCCTAACGTTAGTTAACTCTAGACTAGGCCAGAAGTCGCGGCAATACGCGGGGGGACAAGGGAACCAGCAGAGACAAGGGCATTGCAGCCTTGGCCGGCCGGACAGTCCCGCTGGGGAAAAGCGTCACCAATAACTGCGCGCCGAGTCACATGGCGTTGATGTCCATCCGCTATAATTATTGGTCTCCGAACATACCGTGGGACAGAACTATGAGGGTGTCGGCTACCTTACCGGACGCCGCTTGGCGTTCAACAGCGACCATCCAAACCGTATCTGTGACCCAGGGTGCAGTACAGAAATCATAAAGTCGAGGAAAGAGAATCTACTATGTCAAACATTGCAGCCGTTCATGCACGAGAAGTTCTGGACTCACGTGGCAATCCTACCGTGGAAGCAGAGGTCTTTCTGAGTAACGGCTCGTTCGGCCGCGCCATCGTCCCCAGCGGCGCATCGACCGGCGAGCACGAAGCGGTCGAACTCCGTGACGAAGATACCAATCGCTTCGTCGGCAAAGGCGTGCTCAAGGCCGTCGAAAACGTGAACGGCGAAATCGCCGAAGCCGTGGCGAACTGGGATGGATTCGATCAGCGAGGCCTCGACGCCAAGATGATCGAGCTCGACGGTACCGACAACAAAGGCCGTTTGGGCGCAAACGCCATTCTGGCCGTATCGATGGCTACCGCAAGGGCCTCAGCGGCTTCCCTCGATATTCCGCTCTACCGTTATCTCGGCGGCGCCGGCGCGAACACTTTGCCTACGCCGATGATGAATATCCTTAACGGCGGTGCCCACGCCGACAACAACGTCGACTTCCAGGAATTCATGGTCATGCCCGTAGGCGCTCCGTCGTTTTCCGAAGCCCTGCGCTGGGGCGTCGAAGTATTCCACACGCTCAAAGGCGTGCTGAAAAAACGTGGCTACAACACTGCCGTCGGCGACGAAGGCGGGTTCGCCCCCTCGGTCAAGTCGAACGTGGAAGCTATCGAAGTCGTGCTGGAAGCCATTACCAAGGCCGGCTACAAGCCCGGAGAGGAAATCGCCATCGCCCTCGACCCCGCCGCCAGCGAGTTCTTTCAGGACGGCAAGTACGTCTTCAAGAAGTCCGACAAGTCGGCCAAGAGTTCCGACGAGATGGTGAAGTACTGGGCGAAGTGGGCGAACGACTATCCCATCGTCTCGCTCGAAGATGGCTTGGCCGAACAAGACTGGGACGGCTGGCAGAACCTCACGAAAGAACTGGGCGGAAAGATTCAGTTGGTCGGCGACGATATTTTTGTGACCAACATCCAGATTTTTGGAGAAGGCATCGAGAAGGGAATTGCCAATTCCATCCTGATCAAGCTCAACCAAATTGGCACGGTGAGCGAAACTCTGGATGCTATCGATCTGGGACGCCGCAACGGCTACACGTCGGTGATCTCGCACCGCTCCGGCGAAACCGAAGACACCTTCATCGCAGACCTGGCGGTCGCAACCGGAGCAGGCCAGATCAAGACCGGCTCCGCCTCAAGAACCGACCGCATCGCCAAATACAATCAACTTTTGCGGATCGAAGAGGAATTGGGCGGGACGGCAAGATTCCTGGGGTTGAAGGCCCTCAACTATCACGGCAAATAAGCCACCAAAGTCGATGGAGGGTATGATGCGGAAACTCTCGACGATCGCGGTCTTCCTCTCTATGTTGTCGGTTGCCGGCCTGGCTCAGTCTATCGAGGCGGCTGGCTTTACTCCCTCCAAGGAGGAAGTGCTCAAGTTCCTCGTGGTGCTTCGCATCAAGGCGCAGCTTGCCCAGTATTTCGACGGGGTGGCCAAGCAGGCAAAGCTTGGAGCCGAGGACGGCTTCAAGCGTAAAGTTCCCGACGCCACCCCTGCTCAACTGGCCGAGGTCGATAAGTTCGCCGAGGGCCTGTTCAAGAACATGCCAGTGGACGAGATGGTCGATGCCATGGTTCCCATCTACCAGAAGCATCTGACCAAGGAAGACCTGGATGGCATTCTGGCCTTCTACTCGTCTCCCATCGGCCAGAAGCTCCTGCGCGAGCAACCAGCCATGATGCAGGAGGGCATGCAGGCCGGTGGGGAAATTGGACGCCGGCGCCTCGGCGACATGATGCAGCAGATGGATGAATTCACATCGAAATTGGCGCAAGAGCAGCCAAAACCTGCAAGACAGTAAAAAGTCCAGAACCTCATTCCACTTTGAGGACAGCAATGATTCGAGATCTCCTGCTATTGGAATTTGACGAGGAAGCAAAGAAAACGCGTGCCATTCTTGAACGCGTTCCCCTCAGGAAAGACTTCAAGCCTCACAACAAATCCATGCCGCTCGGCAAACTCGCCCCGCACGTCGCCGAGCTTGCCGGATTTGGCCTCACCATCCTGACAACTCCAGAGCTGGATTTCGGAAATGCGCCGCGCCCTCATATCCCGTTTGAGTCGCCACAGCAATTGGTGAAGGCATTCGACGAAGGGGCGGCCAAGGTGCGTGCCGCGCTGACGAACACTCCGGACGAGGCGTGGACCCAAAGCTGGAAGCTCAGCTTTCAAGGCAAGCCCATCTTCAGCGGATCGCGATTTCTGGCCTACCGCCAAATGTTCGTAAATCACCTGGTGCATCACCGCGCCCAGCTCGGCGTCTACCTGCGGTTGAACGATACGCCGCTGCCGGCGACATACGGACCTTCGGCGGATGACACCATGGGCTTCTAGATTCTTGCTCCCCGAGGCGGACGACACGTGCACCGCCGGGCGCGGATGCAGTAACCGGAGCGGCGGGGGAAGAAGGCTGGCCCGGCCTTGCGGACGGACCGCGTCGCCAGGGGTGCTGGCGAGGGAAGAGGAACTGGGCGGAACGGCCAGGTTCCTGAGTCTGAAGGGCAGAATTCCAAGGATTCACCACGGATTTCAATCCGAATGGCCTTTTGACGAATCTAACTCAACATGCGCATCCCCAGAGGTTTAATCGGTTTTATAGTAGCGATTCAGTCCGTTTTGTTTCTAGTCCATTTCCTTCTGTACCGGACCTGGATATTCTCAGCAGGCGAGAGTGCAAATGCGCTTTGGATCCGGCTCATTTTCGGTTTGCTGTCGCTCAGTTTCGTGACTGCTTCTTTCCTGGCTTTTCGCCACACGAACCCCGTGGTGCGATTGTTCTATCGGTCCTCAGCGATATGGCTCGGTCTGCTGACGTTTCTTGTGGTAGCCGCGCTGGCCTCTTGGACGATCTTCGCGGTCGCGCGGGTTGCGGCGTGGCAGATCAATTTTCATGCCGTGGTGGTGTGGCTGTTCGGCGCAGCCGCACTGGCCGGAGTCGCTGGAGTCGCGAATGCGAGTTGCACGCGAATTAGCCGCGTCACAGTGCGACTCGCCAATTTGCCGGTGGCGTGGCGCGGGAAACGGGCGGCCCTCATCAGCGATTTGCATCTCGGTCACGTGCGCAACGGTAATTTTCTGCGACGGATGGTGGCGATGATCCTGAATGAAGCGCCGCACGCGATTTTTATCGCCGGAGACCTCTACGACGGCACCGCGATCGACGCGGCCCGCGCCGCGGAACCCTTGAGTGAGTTGACCGCGCCGCAGGGAGTGTATTTTGTGGCCGGCAATCACGAGCAGTTCGGAGATGACAGCAAATATCTGAGCGCCGTGGAGGCGGCAGGCGTTCGCGTCCTCCACAACGAGAAAGTGGAAGTCGACGGCTTGCAGATCGTTGGTGTGCCCTACCGAAATGCCGCGCGTAGAGAGCACCTTGCCTCAGTGTTGCAGGGTGTTCACCTCGACCGGGAACGTGCAAGTATTTTATTGACCCATGCGCCGGACCATCCGGCCGTAGCCGAAGCCGCCGGTGTTTCACTGCAGCTCTCGGGACACACCCATCTGGGACAGTTTATCCCCTGGAGTTGGTTCGCACGTAAAATCTATCGGCAGTTTGTTTACGGCCTGAGTCGCATCGGCAAAATGCAAGTGTTCACTTCCAGCGGAGCCGGAACCTGGGGACCACCGCTGCGGCTCGGATCGAATCCGGAAATTGTCGTGCTCCAGTTTGAGTAACATGAGGTCGGGGCAGTCGCGTAACCCGTGCGACGAGAGGCAAGATGGACCGAACAGCGTGGCTTGGGTTGGCGTTCCTGATTGTCTACCTGGGTTCCGGATACTTATGGGTCAAAGCGCGGCGCCGATCTGGCGTTACGCATAGTTTTGGCCACCCAAAACCTGATTCCTTCCTGCTTCTTACTTCCGGACTCTTACTAGTCGCAGCGCCGATGCTGCTTCCGTTTCTTAAGATCAATTCGCACGGCCACGCGGGGCGATCCTGGTTCTACATTGTCCTTCTGTCGTTGGGAGGCGTCCTGACCTTGATCTGCAACCGGATCCTCCGTCGCGCCAGGCGAACAAAGATAACTTCGCAGACCTGAGGAATATAATTACAAGCATGGCTGAGAGCGAAATTATCTTTTCGGTGCACGACTCACCCGAAGGGGGCTACGAAGCACGCGCCCTGGGCCACGCCATTTTCACCCAAGCAGAAACCATGGACGAGTTGAAGACCATGGTGCGCGACGCTGTCCGATGCCACTTCGATGATAAAACGGCTCCCTCTGTGATTCGTCTTCACATTGTCAAAGATGAGGTCATTCCTGCTTGAGGCTACCTCGTGATCTGTCCGGTCACGAACTAACCAAATTGCTACGCCGTTATGGCTACGAGGTAGTCCGGCGGACCGGCAGCCACATCCGTATGACATCAACGCTGCGAGGGATGCCCCACCACATCACCATTCCTGCCACGATCCACTCAAGGTCGGGACCATGGCCGGAATTCTATCTGAAGTTGCGATCTACCTTGAGATCGATCGCGCCGAACTAGACAAGGAACTATTCATAAAATGACTCGTCCCAAACCTCTCATCCTGATCATCCTCGACGGCTGGGGATACCGCGCCGAAACCAAAGCCAACGCCATCGCCCTCGCCCGCAAGCCCACTTACGACCGCCTGCTGCGCGA
>Ga0075030_100000704_pt1 | contig 29528 bp, 35 predicted proteins | sample LitLauG_LLR_2012_FD_71393 | JGI IMG/M metagenome (GOLD analysis project Ga0075030, IMG submission 71393) | Freshwater sediment microbial communities from Pennsylvania, USA - Little Laurel Run_MetaG_LLR_2012 | ecosystem: Environmental > Aquatic > Freshwater > Creek > Sediment | place: USA...
CGTCTCCCTCACCCAGGTTGTGGATAGGGCGATGTATGAACTCAACACCAGACTGCGAAACGCGCTCCGCTTCTTCCAGTATTCCGCCCCACAGCTGGTCATAGAAGAAATGTATCTCGCGAGGAATACATATGCCGATCTTGGCCGTTGCCCTATTAGCCGAGAGGGCACGAGCCGCAAGATTCGGCTTGTACCCGATTTGCTGGGCTATTTCCAAAATCCTTTGACGGGTGGTTTCGTTAATACCTCCCCGACCGTGTAAGGCCCGGTCGACCGTTCCTCTGGACACTTGGGCAATATCCGCGATCAGATGGGTGCCACTGCGCTGTTTTGCCATACTGGTTCCCTATCCTATGTTCTTCTAGGTCTGCAAGCAAAGGAACAGAGTGAACTTGCGTGTAGGCGTCAACCCAAAATCCAGCCGAAGTTGCCGGATAGATTACCCTGCTAGCGGGTAGTTCCAAATGACAAACATCAGCGACGCCTAAAGAAGCCTCTCAAGAAGAATTCTTAGGAGGATCGTCCCCGCATTGCAATTTCCCGCTGTCCGTACCAATCTCCGACCGTTAGCCACGCGCAACCTGAAGCGACGCATGAGCGACGCACAGGGCCGTGCAAATGCGAGCAGCTTTCTTGCTGTCAGTGCGGAGGTAGGGGCGTACTCGATGGGTGTGAAGGAGCAAATTATCTCTCGCGCCTTTACCGGCGATTCGGGATCGCTTAGAGATTCGTCGCGACACGATTTTCTGACTGCTGCTGCGGCCCTCGTCGGCCTGGGTTTGCCAGGCGCCGGCGTGGCCGGACGAGGACAGCACGGGGCCGGCGGTTCCAGCCAGCGAGTGGTTGTCGTCATTTTCGGTGGCGTGCGTCGAGCGGAGACTTTCTCTCCAGAGGGCATCGAAAACATTCCTCATTTGTCGGCGAAATGTTGCGGCGTGCGGTGCTGTTTGCCGCTCAAGTCGATAGCCGTTTCGTCGGCAACGCTTCTTGTCCCGTTCCAGATGAATTCTTGCCGCCGGTCGAGCGCCATTTCCTACATTTCGGCGACTCAGAGTCTGCCTATCGGTGACAGGTCTGAGACCACGCGGCTCGCTCAGCTGCCATTTTGTCTTGCCCATGCCAACAACGTTCTGGACGATTGATCGTGTGACGTAGATCTGTTTTCGTCTGAAAGTCAACATCCTTCCATTTCAACGCGAAACCCTCACTTCTTCGTAATCCTGTGGTCACGGCCAGCAATACTAACGTCCTCTCTCGAAGCGGAGATTCGCTAGCAGGCTCTGTACGTCGATCGTCGTGAGGATGTCCGAAGCTGTACTTCGTTTTGTGCTCTGCCGCACCCATTCAATAGGGTTGCGGTGGCAAAGGTCATAGCGACGTCCATGATTGAACAACAGACTCATGACGTTGCGTATTTTGCAGCGCGATCCTCGAGCCAGGTTATGATTCTTTAGGTGCAGCTCCACTTCTACGGCCGAGTGTCTGAGAGTGCGTATGAGCCCCATTGAGGCTCGATCCACTTCTTCAAGTAGCCCGCGTAGATTCTCTTCGTCGAATACGAGATGCGGGGACTGCGGTCGACCAGTTCTCGCTGCTGGTAGTGCTTCGATAGGTCAAGCTAGGTTCGGAGTAGATTCTCGACAGTGCCGTGAGAAGGCGGGCACTGCCTTAATATGCCTTGACACGTATATGCTCTGTGGGGTATATGAAGGAGGTGGAATCTGTATTTGAAATCATTGCGGAACCGAACCGCCGCGCGATATTGAGCCTCCTGGTCTCATCCCAACAGTCCGTGGGAGAGATCGAGCGTCAGCTTGGTATGCCGCAGCCGACCGTCTCAAAGCACCTGCGAGTGCTGCGGGATGCCGGTTTCGTAGAATCCACGGTGGACGCACAGCGCCGTCTCTACCGGCTGAACCCTGAACCACTTCAGGAGGTGGATATGTGGCTGGCTCAGTTCCGTCGGTTCTGGTCCGCTCACTTAGATGCCCTCGAACGCCACCTCGACCGGATGGATTGGTCAACACCAACGAAAAGTGAAACAACAAGAAGACGGCGCGCCCCAAAACACGAACGTGACAAAGGAGAAACGAAATGAAGATCAAACTAACCAGCGTGTACGTCGACGATCAGGAGAAGGCCCTGCGCTTCTATACCGAAGTGTTGGGCTTCGTGAAGAAGTCCGACTTCAGCCAGGGGCCGTTTCGCTGGCTCACTGTGGCTTCACCAGAGGACCCGGACGGCACGGAGCTGCAGCTGGCGCTCAACAACAACCCAGCGGCCCGATCCTTCCAGCAGGCCATGTTGCAGCAAGGCCAGCCCGCGGCGATGTTCTTCACCGACGACGTGCAGGCCGATTACGAGCGTATGAAAGCGCGCGGCGCCGAGTTCACCATGCCACCAAAGGACGTGACGGCATCCAAGATCGCCATGCTGAATGACACCTGCGGCAATCTCATTCAGGTAACGCAGCTGATGCGCTGGTAAGGAGAAGATAGATGACCGATCGCGGACAGTACGCACCTTGTCCGGCCAGTGCCGCGCAGTTCTGCCGGTTCTGGCCCGCGCACGTGGATGCTCTCGAACGCCACCTCTCGAGCAACAGGTGGGCACTGGTAGCCGTCACCGTGGTGCTGATCGCGTATCCGATTGCACGGATTGTGATTTCCGCCGTACTCCACGGCATTGTGCCCGATGTGGTTCGGACCGTGCTCAAGCTGATCTGAGTTCGACTTGGGCACTGCCGCAAAAATCATACGTTGTGTTGCCGGTCGCTCGTGAGGATCGTCGAGTTCACGTCACCATCTGGCACGCTATTAAGACAAGGAGAAGAAGATGAGCGAGCAAGCGCAATACACACCGGGTCCGGCCAGCGGAGCGCAGGTACGAAAGGATGGAGCAAAGTGGACGCTCATTCTCGTCAGAGAATTGCGCCACTCCCCGGAAAAAGTCTGGCAGGCGCTAACTGACCCCGTGCATCTGCGCGAGTGGGCGCCTTTCGTCGTTGATGGGAGCCTGGGTACGGTTGGAAGTAAGGTGAATCTCACCTGGGTGGGAACGCCCACGCCGCAGGAAACAACAGTAACGCGAGCCGACGCTCCCGAGGTGCTTGAGTACGGCGATATCCGGTGGGAACTCGAAGCTTCTGGAAGCAGCACGCGCCTGACGCTGTGGCACAAGATCAATCGCCGCTTCATCTCGTGGGGCGCCGCGGGCTGGCACATCAGCTTCGACGTCCTGGACCGGCACCTCGCCGGTCAGCCGATTGGACGCATCGCCGGCGCCGAGGCCATGAAGTTCCTCGGCTGGCAGCGATTGGTGGCGGAGTACGCAAAGCAGTTCGGCACTGAAACGCCAAACGGGCCGCCGGGGGCGGCTCAAGAGTCATGAATCGGGGGGATCGCAAACAAAACACAAGGGAGAATGGAAATGGCAACTAGCATAGCAATGCACCAACCGCGCTCAACCATGAACGCCGCACTTTGGACCGCCCAGGTGTTGTTTGGAGTCTTCTGGAGCGTCACCGGCTTCGGAAAGGCCTGTTGTGTTGACCTGGCCGTGTGGAACCACATGCTGCCTCAAGTGCCCTGGTTTGCTGCAGTACCGCGGCCTTTGTTCGTCTTTATTGGAGTTTGCGAATTCCTTGGAGGCGTGGGCCTGATCCTGCCGGCGATGACCGGAGTCAAACCCAAGCTCACGCCGATTGCTGCTTTCGGCCTGGCCCTGATCATGATCCTCGCGGCTGTGTTTCACATCGTGCGGGGCGAGTACAACTTCTTTTTGCCGGGCAACCTGGTGCTGGGAGGGATCACCGCATTCATCGGCTACGGACGTTTGTTTGTGAGGCCCATTGCACCCACGTCGCTCAGCACCTTCCGCGTAGTGACGGGGCTCGCGGTACTTAGCGCGCTGGTCCTCGTCGGCTATGCTCCGGTCTGGTACAAACTGACGCACACCCACTAACAAATGGCTCGGTTTCGTACAGAGGGAAATTCGGTGCGTCCGATCCGCTTCGGGCTCGAATTCAAGGGAGGTTCCATTGAACTGGAACAGGTGGATTCGGCAGACCCGCCGCTGGCTGTCAATTGCCGTTGCGGTGGCCGTCATCGCCAACATCGTGCCCGTCGTGCTGGGGAAGTATACCGGCTCGGCAGGCCTCTTGGCGGTGTTTCCGCTCGCGTTGCTTTCGTTCACCGGTCTGTACTTATTCGTTCTGCGGTATGCCACCAAGTGGCGCAGCGGGCCACGCACCGACTGAACGGGCAGCCGGCCGTACCACGAAAAGCCGCGCCGCCCCTTTTCGGGACTTGGATGTGGGAAAGCCATGTCCTTCGACGACCTATTTCGAAAAGCTCGGCCTAACAAGACCCTGGAATAAAGAGGAAACCGACATGAAAGGCGCTAGAACAAAAAAGGAGTTGTCACCAGAACAACGCGAAGAACTACTCAGCGTACTGAAAGCCCGCTTTGAGAAAAACATGGACCGCCATGAAGGTCTCGAATGGGCGAAAGTAAAAGCAAAGCTGGAAGCGAATCCCGAAAACCTGTGGTCACTCAGCGAAATGGAAAGAACTGGCGGTGAACCGGATGTTGTTGGTCATGACAAAAAGGCGGGCGAATACATCTTTTTTGATTGTTCACCGGAAAGCCCGAAAGACCGCAGAAGTCTTTGCTACGACCGTGAAGCACTGGATTCCAGGAAAGAAGCAAAACCGAAAAACAGCGCGATGGATATGGCAGCGGCCATGGGCATTGAGCTTTTGACGGAAGAACAATATCGAGAGCTGCAGAAACTTGGAAACTTCGATACCAAGACGTCGAGTTGGGTGAAAACGCCTGCTGATATCAGAAAGCTCGGCGGCGCCATTTTTGGTGATCGCCGCTTCGGCCGTGTCTTCGTGTATCACAACGGTGCGGAGTCTTACTATGCCGGCAGGGCGTTCCGTGGCTCGCTTAGGGTCTAGCGAGAACAATCTCATGTCATACACGTAGGCGGCCTCTGGTCTCGAGAGTGTGCCCGTGCCCATTTGGCCTTTGCTGATGGCCCTTCAGAACCAGTCATCGAGCTTGCGACATATGGGAGCTTTCGCGCAGTAATTAAAAGCGCAGTGGGAGGAAGGAAAGCCGCGGGAATCCGTTTCATTCCGGATAATCGAAAGTGGCATGTCATAACACCTCAGAGTGGCTATTGTGAGAGACCACTAAATCGGTTAAGTTTCCCTGGCCTGTCCCTGCTTGTCTGGGTGCGCGTTGCGACTGCCGATGACGAGATCCTTCGCTTGGGCGTAAAGGGTAATCAATTAGCAGGGCAAATGATTGAGCGCTATTGATCACTGAAAAGACGGGAGAATGCGGTCTTAAACTCAACTTCGCCGCAGAATGTGAGGCGCTTTACCGATCCGGGAGATCCATGAAGCCAATTGCGCTCGCAGCATTCTTTGAATTCTCTCGCACCGCCTTCTCGATGTCCGCCGCCGGCCTCGCGTTGCTCGTGATTGGCCTGTTGGCCGCGAAAAACGATTTTGCCCAGGCTCGTGGCCTCGACAAAATCGTCGCTCTCACCAACTTATGCTTCGCCGTCCCGTTGGTGGCCTTCGGCGCAGAACATCTTTCCGGCGGGAAGTTCCTGATTAACGCAGTGCCGCCGTACATGCCGTGGCGTTTGTTCTGGGTGTATTTCGTCGGCTTCGCACTGATCGCCGCATCGTTGAGCATCGCGACCAAGATTCAGGTGCGCTGGTCCGGCTTGATGTTCGGGATCATGATGTTCCTCTTTGTGGTGATGTTGCATTTCCCGGGAGCGGTCGCGAGCGGCGGCCGAATCTTATGGACGATCGTCATCCGGGAAATGTCATTCGGAGGCGGCGGCTGGGTTCTGGCGGGAATTGCAATGGGCGGAGTGCGTGGGCAGGGTAGGCGTCTCATCCTCGTGGGCCGCCTGCTGGTCGCGATAGGCGCGATCTTTTTCGGCGTTCAGCACTTTCTGCATCCGATGGGACTTCCCGGAGTTCCGCTGGAGAAACAGATGCCCACGTGGATTCCCGTGCGCGCCCTCATCGACTATCTGACGGGCGCATTTCTCATCGTCGCTGGCGTCTGCTTTCTGTTGGCGCGGAAGACGCGCATCGCGGCAACGTATCTCGGCGCCTGGATTGTGCTCCTTGTTGTAGTCATCTACGGGCCTGTCCTGATCGGGGCGCTGGCGGACCCGAGTACCGCGGTGAAAGTCGAGGGCCTCAACTACTTCGCCGACACCCTTCTTTTTGGCGGCGCGATCCTTTCGCTTTCCCGCACCATGACGGGCTCTTACTCAGCGGAATTAGGACAAGCTTCAGAGAGTTGGGACGATTGAGTGGACTGGCCCAGCCCGAGATTGTCGTTCATGCCACCACCAGACCGGATGCCCCACCCGTGGCACTTTCACGGGTGGGCTGCGGTGCCGATGGTATCAGGAGATGTTGCGGATGTGGAGCTCGGATTTTGGAGTTCGTCGACCAGCCCTGGACCGGATTCGTCGCAGGCGTAAGGGCCAAGGCCGCTCCACGGCCACTGCCGGGGTTCGAGAACTAGTCCGCGTACTGCCCCGCCACCCACCCGTGAAAGTGCCACGGGTGGGTGGCATCCCATTTCGTGGTAGCTCTCAGGAAAGCGTCGGTTGGGCCAGCCCCCTGAATATGAACACTGCAGGTCTTTCAAAGTCAGGGCCGCACTATTCCGTTGAATACCAGGTCAGTGCGTGGCCTGCGGAGCCGGCGTCGCGTCGGACCACTTGCCGACCCAGACGAGGAAAATAGTCACGCGTTCTTCCGGGTCGTCGGCCGCCATAACTGGTGAGCCCGGCAGATTGGCTCCCCAGCTTTTCGCCGCGTTGCCCAGAACAAAAAACATCAGATGTGGATGCCAGCTCATATCGCGGTCGCCTAGGTACTGCTGCTTCGACATCATGTAGCACATCGCTCCAGGCTCCAGCGCGGGCAGTTCCTTCTTATCCAGTGCCGATGCGGTTGCCTGAACGATCTTCGTCTTCGATTCTCCCGCCAGCACCAGTTTGGTCTTCATAAGGAAGATAGGCACAAAGGTCCTTGCGGCTGGCGGATTGAAGCAAATGGGGGCGCGGACTTTGGGATTCCAGAAATCCGGCTCCTCGGTGGCGGCGCCCCATGATCGTTCCACGATACACAGAAAGCCATTCGTGCCTTTCACTGCGGTCGTGTATCCCTCCCGTCCCAGCACCATCACCTCGGCGCCCTCCGAAATGGAAGCTGGTGCAGCACTGCGAGCCAGCGCGATTTCGGAATTCCCGTCCGGGATCAAGTACTGATTCAGCGGAGCCATGGCCGGATAGGCAGCCTTCCCCGACTGCGCTGCTACCTGCCAGGTTGCGCCGGGTAAGACCATCTGCACAAGGAATGCTAAGCCGAGGAGGCGGATCGTCTTCTTCTGCATGGAATTCTCCGGTACGCGCACTCTCCACTTCGGGTTTAGGAACGCGGTCTCTAGATCGCCGTATTAGATCACAGAAAAGCGCCCACTGCGCTCGTCGAGGATTCGAGCAATGCTGAGCGATGAGCTCGAGTCGGCCTCTGTGGCTTGATTGGGTGGTTCGTGACTATCAGCGCCGCCGCAAGAGGATTTTTCGTCGCCTCTCGCCGATCTTGCGAAAAACAAGATCAGTGGGTGGCCGCAATCGGTGCCCCAAAGCCGCGCCATCTTTGCCCCGCGCGTGCACGGGCATTCCGAACTTTGAGTGAACATCGGGTGCGCACGCGAAGAGCACTCATGCTGCTGTTTCTCCGCGTGCGCCACTGGTTGTTTGTCGACCGAAAGCGAGACCTTACTCGCTCTTGCGATAGAAGAAATAATCGGCCGTGTAGGGAACCAGCTGGGTCTGACCCACCGTGCAGGCGGAAATCGGGACAGCTCCTCCCTGGGTATTCAAGCGTTGGATGAAGGTGGCTTTGGCCAGGAGATTGCCGCCCGTGGGCCCCTTGAGGTTCCCGACTGACTGCAACAACAGGCATTGAATCGAGCCGCTATGTGAGCAGTTCTCAATCTCGGAGCTGGGGTCAATTCCCTTCACCTTTACCATCCACACCCTGCTGCTATCGAGGGAACCCTGCCAGGTCGCGTTTCCGCTTAGGGGGACGGTGATGCCTGGGTTGGGGTTTGCATTGATGCTCTGGAAGTGAGTGATGATCTGGAACTGCTGCCCGAAGACATCTGTAAAGAGGGTAGCTTCAGGGCGGGCAGTGGGGTTCCAGGCAGCGTCACCAGTGCTGGTAGGCAGGCAAGTATAGCCCTGACTACCGAAGGCGTGGCCGACCAGGTATGCGTGTTTCCAGCAGGTGGTGTAATCGAGTCGGGAGTGGATGGCGGCGTGACTTGCGCCGCCGCGTGGGTGACCGTGCCGCAGGCACATGCGAGCACGAGAGCGGCCGCGAACAGGCTCCGCACTCGAGCAGTCTTCTTTGTATGTTGACCAAGGATGTAGCTCATTTGTTTGTTGTTCTCCAGTATTTTGGTTTCGCTGTTACAGGACAGTTCAAGTTGTCAAGAAGACACGGCTCAGCTCTAAAGCTCTTCAGATGTCATTCACGCGTGCGAATCAAAATGGCCTCATGCTTGTCGGGTCTCTTCTGTTTGTTGTTGCGTCGAAGCCGCGATCGGCCCCACTAGACAGAACGAGATCTCGGCGGGGTTTGCTTTTTTCGCAAGGACAATTCGCTTAAACATTTCGTTGGTGATTGCAGAACGAGAAATGTTTCTGAAGGAAAATGCTAGATATTTCTTTATAGGAGATATTTTCTTAGAAGGGTTGGGCGAACTACCTGCGTGGGAAAATGCGCACGCTTCAACTCAGAAAGGCGTGCGGTTAAAGGTCGCATCGATACCTCGGCAGTCACTCGACCTTTTCCGGATGCGCGCTCTCCCATGCCCGCATGTTCTTCCGCGACTCGTCGAAGATTCGGATGTAGTTCTCACTTGCTACCTGCTGCGTCAACGCGGGGCCGATTTCCTTCCAGAGCGGCCCCAGGCACGGTGGTTGCGAGAAGCGTATCGGTCCCATTCCTCAGGAGTGAACTGGCCGAACGTGCGCAGATTTGTCTCGCGCAGGAGCCGAAACAAAGCATTACAGTCGAAGCCCTTGCCTGTTACAGCTTCGAGACAGTGTTGTCAATCGTATTCACGACCCAGATGTTCGCGCCATCAAAAGCCGCGCTAACGGGTCCGTGCCCAGTCGGGAAAGTTCCCAGATTGAGCCCGTCGGTGGAGCGCAGTCGCGTGATTGTGTTGTCGGTGAAATTCGTTACCCAGACGCTGGCGCCGTCGAACGCTAGCGCAACGGGAGCCTGACCCACTGAGAACGTGCCCTGGTTCAGGCCATCGCTGGCCCGCATTTTTGTAACGCTATTGCTAAACGAATTGGCGACCTAGATGCTGGAGCCAACGCGACCTTCCTCGGCCCATGTCCGGTGGGAAAAGTTCCAAGCAGAGCTCCGTCGCGGGCGCGCAACTTGGTAACAGTGTCGTCGGTGTTATTGACTACCCAAATGTTGGCGCCGTCGAAGGCCACGCCTGCAGGCCCCACGCCGGTCGGGAAAGTGCCCTCGGGTGTTCCGTCTCTCGCACGCAGCTTGGTAACCGTATTGTCAAAGGCGTTCGAAACCCAAATGTTCGCGCCATCAAAAGCTATACCTCCGCCGGGATTAAGGCCGACCTGGAAGCTGCCGAGGTTGGCTCCGTCGCTGGCGCGCAGCTTGGCGACGCTGTGCTGGTGCGGGTTCGCCACCCAGATGTTGGCTCCGTCAAATGCCATGGCGGTGGCGAAGTCCGGAGTGGCAAACGTCCCGATTTTAGCTCCGTCACTGGCTCGGAACTTGATGATCGAACGGCTTGGGCCGTTTGCCACCCAAATGCTGCTGCCATCGAAAACCACACTATTGGGGGATGTTCCCACCGCAAAGGAATTGCCCTGGGCCGCGGCGTAGAACTTTAGCGTGGCAATCGATTCAAGACTCCTAGTTTGCGCCGCCGCCCCGCGGGTCAGAAGCACCGCGGTTAGAAGTCCGTAACAGATGCGCACGTTCGTTTTCCAGTTCATACGTTCTCCCTAGTGATACTCGGCATTTCTATACTTGCCTCCCCAAACATGACGAGATTCAGACAGACTTTGCTTTCGGACACAGACTTATTCGCCGGGAGTACACTACCGTTCACTCGTGACTCAGAAGAAATGCTACGTGTCAGCTTCGAACTGCACCGGTTCAGCACAATCTCAAAAGCGCTACGGGGTTATAAGGTGTTGGAAGATTGTCGGCTTAGAGGTGTCGGCGTTTGAGTCAGATCGCGGTCCCGCATTGCCGAATGGCAAACCATGCAGGACCGCTGTGTGTTATTTCCTTCCTGAGAAACCAGCGCGTAAGTCAGTCCGTGCAGCGACCAAGTGACGACCTTGTAGCCCTCGACCGTGGCGTAGTGGAAACTCACCTTCTTAAAATCGACTTCGGTTCCTCCTGATGCAACTGCCACTGAATCGGGTGTGACCATCAGGCTTACCGGGGCCGTCGGCATTTGGGGCGTCCCGACCTGGTAAGCAATGAAGGCAGCCGTCTTGTCGGCGACCTGCACCAGCCGCGCGCCCTCCAGATAGTAAGGCCGTTTCTCGCCCGCGACTTCAGGCGACCCCGGCAACACCAGAGAGAATTGCGACTTCGCCTTAAACCATTCGTTAATCGTCTCCTGCGAGTCCGAACGAACGTCGAGGGCAAGCCTTCCCTGAGCGTGCTCCCTGTGATTGCGAACGGCGAATTCGGCGAACTTCGGTCCAGACAGCGGCGTCCCATACGACCGCATCTCACTCACCACCCCTACGATCACCATGAGCACTAGCGCTGGAACCAGCCACCTCATGAATTGCCAGCGGGATGGCGGAGGCGCTACGAGTGAAGGGATGGGATCCGGCCGCGCCGGCGCCTTGAGTTCCCCCAGTAGTCTTTCTTCCTGCGGAGTCGCGTCGTCGTCCACCGACGTGGCCGCGCGAAGCAGGGGACCGCAGTGGTCGCAGAGCGCCGCATGCATGATCAACTGCGCGGCCTTCAACTCGGGCCACAGTCCGGCGGCCACTTCAGGCCAATCGACACTGTCATCTTGAGGACAGTCAGGTCCCGGCGGCACCATTTTCGACGCCACCGTGGTGGAGAATCGGTGCACGAGTTGCCAGTATCTCGACACCTTCCCGCCGCAATCCACGCATGAAAGTACGTGACGCTTGGCCTCACGAAGGACGTCCGGAGAAAGCCCATGGAGCTTGTGCCCGGTCTCGGAAGAGGATGGCACGAGAGCATCTAGCTCTTGGTTATCAATATGCTTGTCGACTGGACGTCTCAAACTCTCGTACTCCCTATATAACCAACACGAGTTTCCGAGCGAATTTGCTTTTTGCTCCTAATTGCCATTACCGTCGAAATCCGGCTCGATTCCAAGAATCCGGTCCCGAATGGAATGCTTCAGCCGCTCAATGACGCTTCCAACTCCTTTGGTACCGAGTCCAATTGTCGGCAAAGAGGCAATTTCTTTGGTGCTCATTCCTTGCCGAAAGTAGAGCCAGAAGATCATACGGTCGCGTTCCTGGTCCGGTCCGGTCACACAGCGCTTCAGGTATTCGTCAATCTCACTCAAGAAGACCTCGAAAGCGATTCTTTCTTGGCTCCCGTGAACCTCCATCCCGGCCTCAGGGTCGACATCGCTCGTGGAAACATGAGGTTTGTCGCCACCGGACGATTGGCTATAGCGATGCTTGAAAAAGTCGTGAGTGGCATTGGCGGCAGTTTTCTTCAGGTAGCCCAAAATGGCTTCAGGACGCTGGATGGCAAAATCCCGCAGGAGGTGGCAACCGCCTTCCCAGAGCTTGAGGTAGGTTGCCTGGATTAGATCCTCCACCAGGGACCGAGAAGGGTTTCCCCACAGCGATGCCGTTCGCATGATCACGAGGCTGATCGGCTTTCCAACCCGGGAAACGAACTCCTCCCACGCCTCGTCATCGCAAGGACCCGCGCAAAGGCAGACGACGTCCTTGAGAGACAAAGACGAATATCTGGTCAGTTTAGGAGTGCTCGACATCTCTTTGTTTAGAGCCACAAACGCAGTCATTTCCACATTGGATGACTGTGAACACGGTCGGCTCGTCAAACCTTTGTCACCGTTGTGTCAACAGTTCGCTGGCAAAGATCCTCCATGAGGCCGGTCAAGATGACAAGGCGATCGAGCGTGCCAATAAGACGCTGGATTTGGAACCGGATTTCGCCGTCACCCATGCCGTACTCGGCATTATTTATCAGGACAAACAGATGCACGCGGAGGCGATTCCCGAATTCAAAAAGGCATTGCATCTAGGTGGTGCGCCCGGGGAGATGCGCGGGCTTCTCGGATACTCCCTTGCTGTTTCGGGGAATCGAGTTGACGCGGAAAAAGTGATTTCCGAATTAAAAGCACTCTGGCCCAACCATGCCCATGGGGCTCTGGACCTGGCCGTGGTCTTTTCCGGCCTGGGGGACAAGGGAAATGCGTTGTACTGGCTGGGCAAGGCCGAGGAGATGAACGTGGGCGATCTGATTGGGATGGCCCAGGATTCACATTTCGTTGAACTGCGCAGTGATCAACGCTTTCAAGACTTGGTGCAACGGGTGCGCTCGCCCAAGTGAGTGCACCGTGGTGGTGTATTTCCTAGTAGACGCCAAGGGTCAGGCCGCGGTCGCTTCACGAAGGTGTTGAAGGAATGCCTCTTGGTCTAAATCAATACCGTGCATTGGAATTGTTGCCGCTAGTCGGAACACAGCGTCATCCAAGGTTGTTCCATGTTGCCATTCCGCAAGAAGACCCTCTCGGAACAAAGATCTGAGTTGAGTGTGACGCAGCCAAACAGCCGGCAGATTCGCACCGGGGTTGCAAGAGCGGGCCATGGAATCGATACTCACTACCCCGTCTTTGCCGCAATAGCGCTTCGCTCTTTCCACACACAGCTCGTGAAGGATTCTGAGATCGTGCTCGGCAACAGGGGGTATGGCAGCGCCTTCTTCTGCTGCTTTGATGAAGGCTCGGAAGGAATCCAGTAGGCTACCTTGCGCATCCGGCATCGGTTTCACCAATTAAACATAATGATAAGGCCTACCAGGATCATACCGCTCCGTCACCCTCAAGATCGAGTACATTAGCGAATTAAGGGGCGCCCAGAGTGCTATGATCAACAGTGCAACTTCTCAAGCTTGACCTTCGCAGTTACGTCTGTGAGCGGCTCAGTCCCTCCGGGCTTTAGTCCTGCCGATTCCATTCCTTGATCGACCGTACCCTGCAGGTCGACTTAGAAATCCACCAGTGCTCTCTGAGTGCCAGGTTGCGACGCAATGTGTCTGGCAAACTGCTCCAGGGCACAAAGAATTCCGACAGGAGAACTTCGATGAAACTCTTAGTGATTGGTTCCGGCATGATGGGTTCTGCGGCGGCTTTTGACATGGCACGAACGCCGCAGGTCGAATCGGTGACGCTCGCTGACAGCGACGGGCAACGCGCTCGCGAGGTCGCGGCAAAAGTCAATCGCCTCGTGGGCGAAAAGAAAGTTCGGGCCGTCGCCCTAGACGCCAGCAGCGAGAGAGCTGCCGCCAACCTGATGCGCGGCCACGATGCGGCGCTTTCCGCGGTACCGTATTTTCTGAATCTCGGGCTGGCCCGGGCCGCAGTGGAAGCCCGCTGCCACTTTGCCGACCTCGGCGGCAACAATACCGTAGTCCGGCAGGAGCTCGCTCTTGCCAAGAAGGCAGAGAAGCGTGGCGTGGCGATCGCTCCAGACTGCGGCTTGTCTCCGGGCATGGCATCGATTCTCGGCGGCGAACTGGTTCGGCGCCTGGGCGGTCGCGCCGATGCGCTCCGGCTCTACGTTGGAGGCTTGCCAGCGCAGCCCACACCGCCGTTTCACTATCAGCTCGTATTCTCGGTCGAGGGACTCATCAATGAATATGTGGAACCGGCACGCATTCTGCGGAAGGGCAAGCTGACCACAATCGATCCCCTCACCGAGCCTGAAGACTTTAACATCCCGGGCTTCTCGCCGCTGGTCGCCTTCCACACTTCGGGCGGCACCTCGACTTTGCCCGAGACCTTCGAAGGACGAGTCGGCGAGTGCTTCGAAAAAACACTGCGCTATCCCGGCCACTACGACCTGCTATGTGAACTGAACGAACTGGGATTGTTCTCGAGCGAAAAAATCAAGGTCGGCAAAGCCGAGATCGCCCCTCGCGCCATCATGTCGAAAATCTTTGAAGGAAAGTTCGCGTCGAAAGGGCCTGACGTCTGCATCATGCGATTGGAGGCGCACGAATCCGTCAATCGCGCCGGAGTGCGCGGATTGCTGGGCGGGCGCTTGAAGGGAAGAGTAGCGTCATTCACCATGGTCGATCACTATGATCCCAAGACCGACATGAGCGCCATGATGCGCACCACGGCCTTCCCGGCGTCGATCGTCGTGCAGATGCTGGCCTCCGGTGGCATCGGCAAGCGCGGCGCGGTCCTGCAGGAGCTGGACGTGCCCGCCGACCTATTCCTCGAAGAAGTGCAGAAGCGCGGCATCAAGATCGACTACTCGATCCAGTGAACGGCCACGAGAATACTCAGTGAATAACAACTTTCGGTGAGGCGTCATTCCGATGCCCCGCGCTTTCACCAGCGGGGCGAGGAATCTCCCCTACAGTGATTCTTCGGAGATCCTCGCTCCGCCTGAAGAACGGCTCCGCTCAGGACGACGCCATCTAAGAACGACTCGGGTAACGATTCGAATGAGGCACTACCAAAAGTGATAGTGGCGGCAGCTGGACGGTTGCACCATTCGTGGTACACTCGTTCCACTCAGGGCCTGGAGTCGCACGTCAGCTGAGAGACCTCCCAGACCTCGTCGAAGGATTGCCATGAAACCAGCCATCGAGACCCCGGGTGGAGTCTCTCCCGATCCATTTCACAAGACCGTCTGCTGTCTGCGCTGTGAACAGCGGCTGGAGCGGTATCAGTTGATGCGCGCCAGCCTGGCCCCCGGCAATGCCGGACACGCCATTCTGTCGTGCCCGCGCTGCGGACATGTGGAGTTTGTCTCCGAGGCAAGCCCCCTGCTGCAGGCCCTCGAACTGATCTCGGTCGACGCCGGCGACGGCGACTAGTACCGATGAAATGTGGGGACAGCCGCCTAAGCCTGCCCGAGCGGAGTCGAGGGAGCTGTCCAGCAGAGCGAAGCTCCGCAGCGCCTTTCGCTAGAACGGAATATCCTCGTCGGTAATCGGGCCCGCCCCCGCAGGCTCCGGCTCAGGAGCACGCTGGTCGAAATTGTTTCCGCCTCCGGCCGACGCTCCCCGCGAGCTTCCCGCAAAGTCCCCGCCACCGCCACCCTCGCCGCGACCGCCGAGGAGAATCAGGTCGCTGGCCACGACCTCAGTCATGTATTTTTTCTGTCCCGACGTCTTGTCGTCCCAAGAGCGGGTTTGCAGACGACCCTCGACGTAAACCTTGCCGCCCTTCTTCAGGTATTCGCCCGCAATCTCCGCGAGTCGCTGCCACAGTACGACGTTGTGCCACTCGGTGCGGTCCTGCCAATTACCGTCTTTGTCTTTGAAGCGCTCGTTGGTCGCGAGCGCAATCTTGGCCACGGGCGTGCCTTGCGGCGTGTATTTCACTTCCGGATCCTTGCCCAGGTTGCCGATCAGTTGAACTTTGTTGAGACTCTTTCCAGCCATATTGGTGCTCCTTCGCAGGGCCAATATAACAGAACCAGCCCGGTGCATAGGATGCCTCCTTTCACAAACTCCGTCGCGGAGTATCATTCTGGGTCGGGCCCCTTCAAGCATCGCTTGAACCCCAGTGCGTGCGCCAAGACAATGAGCCAAACCAACAGCTAACGGCCAAAAGCCAGCCTCTGTGCTGCTATAATCCCCACCATGCCTGCCGCACCCGGAGCAACCAAAGCCGTCGGGATGGTGCCCGACGAGCTCAAGTTCGAACCGAAGTCCAAGGGCCTAGCCACGCCGCGCAAGAAGAAACCCAAGGAACTGGCCGTCATCACGGAGTGCTGTACCGGGTGCGCCGGCTCGCCCGCCTGCGTCGAATATTGCCCGGTCGAAGATTGCATGTTCTGGGTGCCCGACGAGGACAATCCTCCGTTCGGCCGCATTCAGATCGACCCCATCCTCTGTATCGGCTGCAAGAAGTGCGTCAGCAAAGGCCCGGACGGCTGCTTCCTCGACGGCTGCCCCTGGGACGCCATCGTGATGGTGGATACGGTCGAGGTGGAAAAGGAAGTCGGAGCGATGGCGATATAGAACCAGTTTTTGGCTGTTGGCTATTAGCTCTTGGCTTGAACCCCTAGCTTCCCAGCGACGATTGTCATCCTGAGAACCGCTGCAATCCTGTCATTCAGGCTCACGTCGGTTTTTTAATTCATCCCTGCCCGTGTCCGGATGGCTCTCTCCGTCTCCACCGCTTGCTGGCGCACGTCGTTGGAAACACCCGGCACCTCGCGCTCGTAGGGACGAATCGCAGGAAGGTCGTCCACTTGCCCCAAGAAATACAGCGCCCGCAGCGCCTCCCACACCTGCTCACTTGCAGGATCTACCACAGCAACCTCGGCATCTGCGGCAACGTTCGCACCCGTCTGCGCCACCAGGCGAATACGGCCGGGAATCGGCGAACGAACTTCTGTGGTCTGGCCATGCTCGTCCTGCAGCTTGGCGAGCAATCCTCCCTGACGAATGGCTGTTCCTGGCCGGTCCGAATCCACAATCCGACCTGATTGCGGCGCGGTGATCTGCGCTGGCTGCAACAAAGCCACGATCTGCGGACGCCCCGTCGCATCGCCGAACCGCACCAACGACAGCGCCGCATTGCCGCGAACCATTGGCGATGAATCCGAGAGCATCTTCAGCAGAGTCTCGTGAAATCCCGCGCCCGAAGTGTCCTGACCCATGACCCAAGCGTCGGTGTTGCGTACCTCTTCCACGGGAGCCCCGGCCAGCCGCAGTAACTCGGGATACCACCGTTTTTGCGCATCTCCACGCGACATGCGATCTCCCAACTGGACCAGGGCATGCTGTATGTGGCGCGGCTTCTTATCGTCGTGCAGATACTCGGTCAACTGCTGGTCAGAAAGATGCCGTCCGAACCAGGTATTCCACCAGAAGAGAAACGGCATAAGCACGATCAGCCAGCCCGTGGCGAAGAACAAAATCTTCTGTGTTCGCGACATGCCACGCTTGGGCTTGGAGGGTGGCGCGTCGTCAGGGCTGAGCTGAAGATCTGGAGTTGGAAGGGAAGTTTCTGGTTGAGCCGACATGGAATCCCGGGAACGAACTATAACAGAAGCCGCCTATTCTACGTCCGCATCCAAGACGCGGTCCTGCTCCAGGTAGTGCGACATGGCGTACTGGGCTAGAAGCGGCGTCTGCAGGCGGATTTCAGCTCCAATCCACTCGCCTTTGCCATGGGGAGCATCGGGAGTATGGTTACACCGGCCGCCGCTACCGAACTGCGGTCCGAAATCCGCGCTCTGAATTTGATCAAAATGGCGGATCTCGCGCCAGGCATCGTCGCCGACGGTTCCGGAAACATCGATCTTGAGTCGCAGCACGGACATCAGAGCGATGAAAACTAGCTGTGCGGGAACCACCGGTACAGCATGAAATATACAATCACGCCGGTAACCGAAACATACATCCACAGCGGCCAGGTCCAGCGCGCAATGGCTCGATGTTTGGCGTAGCGCGCTTTCAGGCCGCGATTCAAAGTGATGATCGCAAGAGGAACAATGACCATGGCCAGGGTAACGTGCGAAATCAGAATTGCAAAATAAACCGGCCGCGCCCATCCCTGTCCCAGAAAACGAATGTTTCCCACCTCGTAGTGAAAGAATAAGTAGCATCCGAGAAAGAGCGCCGACGCGATCACGGCCGCAATCATGCACAGGCGATGAGCCGCCATGCGGCCTCGAGCAATCAGGACGCGTCCCGTCAACAGCAGCACGGCGCTGGTTCCGTTCAGAGACGCGTTCAGGGCTGGGAAGTAAGAGTATTGTTCGGCGATCAAGCAGCGGGCCTCGTGGTGCGGCGGTTGGCCATCAGGAACGCCAACCCGAACATGACCAGCGAAAACAGGACCAGCGTCGCCATGGCCGAGGACAGCGGAAAGGTTATTTCCGCGCCCGGATACAGAAGCTCACGCAGCGCCGCCAACCCATACGTCAGGGGGTTGAGGCGCATCACGACTTGAATCCACTTCGATGCTCCCGTGAGCGGGAATAGCGCGCCCGAGACCAGCCACAAGGGAATCAAGAATAAATTAACGATGCCGTGAAAAGCCTGCGAAGAGTCCATGGGCCAGGCGATCGCAAAGCCGAGTGCCGTCAAGGAAAACGAAACCAGGAACACCACCACCGCAACCAACAGCACCTGCAACAACTCCAGATGCACGCCCGCGAACGGCGCGAAAATCAGAAAGATCAAGCCCTGGATTGCTGCCAGCGTCGTTCCGCCCAGCACTTTGCCCAGCACAATTGCCGCCCGCGGCACAGGCGCGACCAAGACTGAGAGCAGAAATCCCTCCTTGCGGTCCTCGATCAACGACATCATGGCGAAGATCGAAGTAAACAGCACGATCAAGATCAAGATTCCGGGGTAAGAATAATCCAGGTAGTGCTGCTGCTGGCCCGGTGCACGGCCGGAGCGAAACGACGATCCGAATCCTGAGCCAAGGACGATCCAGAACACCAGCGGAGACGCCAGCACTCCAATCACGCGGGTGGTCTGGCGGTAGAAGCGCACAATCTCACGCCACCACAGCGTGAAGGCGGGCAGAAAGACCCCCGCCGACGCTTGCGTCCTAGGACGTGCCAGTGTTGCTGTCTGGGTCGCCATCGTTAACTCGCCTTCGCCGTCGGAGATTTTGGCGGCGCAGCGTCTTTCCTGCCCAGCATGCCGTGGTCGCGCATCTCCCAATAGGCATTCAGAAGAAAGCACGCCGAGAGTGTCAGCAGAATAAGGCTCATGAACAGACCGTCGACCGTCGCGGCGGGCGGCCACAAGGTAATCATTCCACTGGCGAGGATCCACCCCACACCCGCCAACGGAAGCAGTCCGAGCACGAGAGAAAGCACCAGGATCATCGAACGCAAGCTACCTCCTCTTTTTTTTCTTGTCAGAATTCTCGTCAGAACTCTCTTCGCGGTCTTCGCTCCAGAACTTGTGTCCCGTGCGGTGGATGAACACATCTTCAAGCGCCGGCTTGCTCACCGAAATCGCCTGAATCTCTCCAGGAAAAGCCTCGACCAGGTCGGGGACGAAACGATGCCCGCCTTCGCGTTCGATCCGCACCTGATTCCCCAACACCGTAGTCTCCACGTGGAAACGCGCCCGAATGTGATCGGCCAGCAAACCCGCGTCGTTCGCGGCATCCAGCAGGATCACGTCGCCACCGATCTCGCCCTTCAATTCCGCCGGTGTTCCCAGCGCCACCAGATTTCCCTCATTCATGATAGCCAGCCGGTCGCAGCGCTCGGCTTCTTCCATCAGGTGCGTAGTGACCAGCACGGAAACGCGCTCTTCGTCGCGCAGGATCTGCAGGTACTGCCACAAATCGCGACGCGCTCCGGGATCCAGGCCCGTCGTGGGCTCATCCAGTAGAAGCACTCCCGGGTGATGCAGTAAACCCTTTGCCAGTTCGATGCGGCGCTGCATGCCGCCGGAGAACGTCTCCACCCGTTCCTTGGCCCGATCGCCGAGCCCCACTCGCGCCAGAATCTCGCCTACGCGCTTCTTCAGACCCGCTCCGCGCAGCCCGTACAGATGTCCCTGATGCCAAAGATTCTCATAGGCAGTCAGCTTCGGATCGACGCTCTGGGCCTGAAAGACAACGCCAATCTGCCGTCGGAGACTTGCCGCATCCTGCGCCGCATCGTAGCCCATGACGATAGCGCGGCCACCGGTCGGGATCATCAGTGTCGAGAGAATCCGAAACAGCGTCGTCTTCCCGCTTCCGTTCGGACCGAGCAGACCAAACAGCTCCGCTGGCCGCACGTTGAACGACACGCCATTCAACGCCGTCCGGTTCTCGTAGCGGTGAACCACATTCTGCACGGATATGACAGCTGCAGCCTGTTCCAATTCCAGCCCGCTGTCAGCGAGTTCGGCGACCTTCGAAGCCAAGAGTTTTTCCCCGAGACTAAAACCAGTTTACGACATTGTGCGCAGAATCCGCGAAACGATCGGAGTAGCAAGTACAACACTCACGCAGATAAGAAGCTACGGCCAGGCACGAGACGGGGAAACCTCACATCGGCCACCAACTCATGCCGCTGAGGGATCGCGTTGTACTTGGGGAAGTCTTTCCTCGAAGGCAACTGGAACGTGCCTCCAGACCTGGATCGCCAGAATTACCGCCGTCGCTAGCAGCAGCGCCCCCACCGCTACGTGCGCCACGGTTGAGATCACCATCGGGAATTCAGGCTGGACAGCGTCTCGGCCCCAGGCTACGCGCGTCAAGAAGGCGGTAAATCCCAGGCACAGTTGTGCGATCACCAGCGACAGCATCAAAATCGCAGGGCGGCGGACGGCCTCGACATGCGGATAGACGCTGAGCGCGCGCACCGCCGTCCATGCCAGCACGAAGGACACCACCACGGCATGTGCCACGTGCGGCCACCAACTCAGCCCATGATGGCGGAACATTGCTCCCAGAATCAGCTGGACGTAGAGCACGAAGATGGAAAGCAGCGTCAGCGTGAACAGGCTCGGTCGACGCTGGTCGAGCTCGACCCGAGGCTCTTCCTCTATCCACTTGCGGCCAGTGAAAACGGCCATGGCCACCGCGATGCAGAAAAAGGTTTGAGCCAGCGCCGCGTGTGCCGACGAGACCGGAGGAGGCAGGTAGAACAACACCGTTATTCCGCCGAGAACCCCTTGCGCGATCACCGTGCCCAGGGCTGCAAAGCCCAGAACTCGCAGCCAGCGCCGCTTTTCCGTGCGCCACGTCCAGACGGCCATGACAATGCTGAGCAAGCCGGCTACCTGCGCGATCATGCGGTGGGTGTGTTCGAACTTCACGCCGCCCACAAGCTTCGGAATCTTGTACAAGGAACCGAACGAGGTAGGCCAGTCTGGAACCGAGAGCCCGGCATCGTTGCTGGTGACCAGCGCCCCGGCGATGATCAGAAGAAAAGTCCAAGCCGCGAGAATGACAGCTAGCCGGTGATGACCGCGATTGTAAGGTGTTTCGAGGGATTTCAGAGAGGTGCCCATGGGTCCAAGAAGCGCGTGGCGAATACGCTGTCGTCCGGCATCGCAAGGCCAGAGCAAGCCGGGCAACCGCCAACCTGCTCTGTCCAACCCAGTATTCTACCAAACCAGAGCGACTACTCGGCCGCCGGTTTGAAGCTCTGATCCACAGTCTTCGACTCTTTCGCAGCGACAGTGACTTTCTGATCCTGCTCTCCCAGTTTCTCGTGGACGAACGCCAGGGTGTAGTCGCCTGGAGGCAGGCCTTTGATCTCGTACTTTCCGTCTTTGCCGGTCACGGCGAAGAAGGGACTCTTCACTACGTTGACGTACATCTTCATCCACGGGTGCTGGTTGCACTTGACTGGCAGCATGACTTCTTCACGCGCGAAGTTCTTTTCAATCGCCGGAGAGGATGGCGGCTGCGACTCGTTCCACTCGCGGTTATCTTTTGGCGTGGGGTGAATATTGTGCGTGGTCGGATCGTCATTCTTGATCTGCACCGTCTGACCCGTCATCACACCCATCACGTGCGGATGATAACGGCAGCCCTGCTGATCCAGTACCACCGGGTCTTTGGGCACGTCAAAGGTGCGGTTGCCAAGCCCTTCTTTCACGTAAACAAAGACGTTCGCTAGATCGCCGCCGGTAACCACGACGTTCTCCGCCTCGTTCGCGCCCTTGCAGCCCGGGTCCTGGCTCATATCAATCTTGGACGCCTTCGGGGCGGTGCCGTCAAACTTCACCGTGCCATTGATCGTAGCCACAGTCGCCGGATCAATTGGAGTCGCGGCCGGTTGCGCCGCTGGCTGCGCAGCCATGGGACTGGCGGCAGGAGCCTCTTCCTTCTTGCTGCATGCAGCCAGCACCAGCAGTGCGGCCATTGCGAGAACGCTGACCATCATCGTTGCCCAAAGCTTGTTCTTATTCATGATGTCGCCCTTTCTTTGAAATCCTGTTATTTCAATCCGTTGTCATTCCGAGCGAGCCGGAGCAAACGCGACGGCGACCCGAGGAATCTGTTTTTGTGCCGTGGAAATTCTACCGCGAACCACCGCTCACTGCATGATGGGATCCCGCGTCAGCCTGTTTGCGACTGCTTGCGGGCTGCACCGCCGCCTGTGCCCGCGGCATCGACGATGCCACGCGTCGCTGTTCTTCGGGAGTCAATTGGAAGATGTAGTCGGTCAACAACTTCCGGTGGTCTCCCGCATAGCCATTAAAAGAAGGCGGCGTCGGCCCGGCGAAAACCCACTGGTTGTTCTCTTGTTTGAATAGACCCGAAGGCATCGACGTTCCGGGGCTCACGGCCTGTGGATCGGTGATCCAGCGCTCGACCCAGTCCGGCTTCAGTCTTTCTTTCGCCAGCAGGAAGTTCGGCGCCGTCGCAATCTTGTCGTGCGACGGATCGCCCGTGGCATGGCACTTCAGGCAAGGCGCCGCTGTACTCGAGAACAGGCTCCGTGCCATGTCGGTTTCCTTCGCCGTCAGAGTCGGCACGGGCTCCGGAATATACGGCATCGGCTGCTGCGACAGCGCCTGGAAGAATCGCACCAGCTTTCGCAGTTCGTTGTCGGAGAACGAAAACGTCGGCATGCGGACTTTCAAGTATGGTCGCACGCCGTTGCGGTTCGTATCGGACGTACTCAACGCCGGGTTCGACAGGAATTTGCGCAGCCACTCTGGATCGACGCGCGCCCCCTCGGTCAGCAACTTCGGCGGCAACTGTTCCTGTGCATCCTGATATTGCTGCAGTCCCATCAGAATCGTCCGCTGCCCGGGGATGAACTGATGGCATCCCATGCAGTTGTATTTCTTGATGACCCACCAGCCTTCCTGAATGTCGTGCCGTGCATCGCCCGGCTTGTACTGATAACTCTGGGGCAGGGAAGTCTCCTGGCTTCCCATCAGGAAAGTCGTCAGGTCGAGGACTTGCTCCTTTGTGAGGTGGAGGTTGGGCATGCGCAGAGCTTCCGTCTCGCCCTTCACCATGCCTTGGTCGTAGACGTTCGGCTCCGCCAGTTTGTGCTCGAAGAATCCCTTGTGGTCGTACCAGGGCAGGCTCGCAGGACCATCAGGCAGGCGCGCTAGATCGTCCTTATCTTTGATCGCCTCTGAGTCTTTCCCGCCGCGCTGCGCAGGTTCGGTAGACAACGCAAAATCAAGACGCTCGATCGGCTTGCTACCTTCAAACGTCAGCTCGGTGCCGATGCGTCCTTCGTCCTCGAACCCAGCGATCTCGTGGCATCCCGCGCAGCCATAATGCCGCACCCACTTCTTGCCTTCTTCCTTCAACGCCGGATCGTCCATGAACGCCGCATCAGCATACGAGGAAGGTTCCTGCTTCTTCTGTGTCAGCAGATATGTCGCGATGTCTTCCGCGTCCTCTGGAGTTAGCCGCAGGCTCGGCATCACCGTCATATTCTGGACTTGCAGTTCGTGACCGTCGTTGGGGCATTTACTGTGCCCCAGGTCGAACTGGTAGGGAAGCCCCTTCTTGGTGTAGTCCTCGGGACCAATGTCCTTCTTCTCGTACGGGCAATAGGGCCGCGTGCGCTCGCGTGCGTTGTGGATCCAGCGCACGAGGTAATCGTAGTTTGCCTTTTCGCCCACGCGGGTGAGGTTGGCGGAAAACGTTCCGCCCTGCATCTGATCGCCTTCACCAATCGAATGGCAGGCGAGACACCCACGCGTTTCAAACAATTCCTTGCCGTGGGCAGCATTGCCGGGCTTATATTTCGGCAGCGAGTCGGTGAACCCCGACTGCCAGACATACGCCGAGATCGCCTGTATCTGATGATCGGTCAGCCGGAAGTTCGGCATCTTGGTCGTCGGACGGAAATCCGACGGCTTCTTCAGCCACACCGGAATCCAATTTTTGTTCAGCTTGAGCCGTACATCTTTCAGATTCGGCCCAACCTTCTTCTGATCCTGCATCAGGCTGTGCGACTGGAAGTCGAGCTGCTGCAAACGCCCGTCCAACTTGCTGTTCGCCACCCGCAGCGCCACCGCTTTATCGTTGAGCTTGTTGGCCTCTTCGTTCGACTCGGCGGCATCGGCCTGCTTCATCAAGTCCGCCGACTCCTTGACGTTGTCCTTCTTCTCGGTCTCGATCTGTTTGATCTGCTGCCCGACCGAGTTCAAGTCTTCGGGTTCTTTGTCGTAACCCTCGTAGCGATGGCATCCCATGCACCCGCGCTGGCGAAACAAGTCTTTGCCATTGTTGATGGTCTGCCACTGCACGTCTCCGCTGACCAGCACCATGTCGGCCGCGTGGCAAGTCTGGCACCCAGCTTCTGAGTTTTCCTTTGGAAAGAGCGGCCACAGCCAGTGCTCGTAATTACCGTGCGCCTTCTCGACGCTGGTGGTGGCTCGGCCGTTACCCTGGTGGCAAGGGGAGCAACCGAACTTGTCCGCATCGTGAATGCGCAGCAACTCCGGCTCGGGATGGCTCACAAACGCCGCCGCGTAATCGTCGGGCTTCTTCGAACCTTTGGGAGTTAAGGCTGCTTCGGTAATCTTCAGCGGCTCGCGCGCGCCCATGTGGCACGACTCGCATCGATCCACGATGTTGGCTTCGGCCACGTTGATCTGCACAATCTTTGGATCCCAGTCGGACGTCTTCCGCTTAAGGCCCTCGATTTGCGCGGAAGTCAGGTCGACCATGTGGTCGGAGACGTACTCATCCATCTTCGCCTTGGCGTCGGTGACGGGCTTCAGCACGTCGCCGAGTTCAAGGCTCAGCTTGGTCCGCTCGTCGCGGATTTCGTTGTAGGTCTCTTCGAGTTGCTGGAAGGTGAATTTCTTTTTGCTGCCGTCGGGGAACTCGACCGTCGCCTGCTCTGCCTTGTACGCGTCAATATCTTTCTGCTTGCTGGCTTTGGCCGAAGCGCTGGTGCTGGTTTCCAGTTCGTAGGTGAGTGCGTTCACATAAGCGCGCCGGTCCGTGAAGACGCTCTGCACCGCGAGCAGCCGGGCGCTGGCGTCGTCGAGTTTTTTGCGGGCCTCTTCGCCTTGCGCCTTGGAGTCTTCATAGGCCTTGGTATAAGCCTGTTTCAGCGCTGCGTACTGCGAATCCTGCTCGACGGCAGCCTCGGACTTCGCCGACGTCGACTTCGCGGTATTCAGAAACGCGCTGTAGCGTGTCTTCCACTGCTCCTGGAAGGCCTTCCATGGCCGCTGCCCCCAGGCCTCGTCCCACAAGGCCCAGAACAGCGTCGCTATCAGAATCACCGTCGCGATCAAATAGTGGATCGCGTACGATTTACCGGTTATCGGATCCTGCTCGGGGATGGGTTTATCAGGCACCACTTCCTCCGAAAACTTTACCGTTGGTTACTCAGTCGTTGCTCTTTGTTCGCTTGATATTGCGCCCATGCTTCACGTTTGTCATTCCGAGCGAAGCGAGGAACCCGCTTTGCTCTCGCTCGCACCGCTGCTGTCGTAAAGCCTACGGACCGACGATCGTTCTCACACGTTAAACCACGGTGTAATCCACACGTACTTGATGTGCCACAAAAGCCGCAGCGCCATCTTCAGGGGCAATGCGACCATGGTCAGCAAAAGGAATTGCATGATGGAAAACTGCAGCAGGCTCATCCGCTGGAAGTCCTTCCCCATGCGGCGTCGGAACAGCGAATACACCAGCCCGCCACCGAGCAGATAGTACCCGCCTACGACAATCGCGCCGAAAATCACCTTCCCAAAATTCGACGCGATGCCGAAAATGTCCGGTAAATCCCGGTTGACCTCGTAGATCAAACGATTGTGGTCCCACGTCTGCCCCGGCCAGAACCACTGCCAGCCCGGCCCGCGAATAAAGGTCCCAATGATGATCATCGCGACCCACAGGATGACGAAGCCGAAAAGAAACGTCGAAATCGAGAACTTTCGCTGCTTCCAAGTGTAATAACCGCTGCCTAGGGGATTGGTGTCGATGTAAGGAATCACCATCAGCCCGATGATGATCATCGTCGGCATCACCACGCCCGCGATCCACGGATCGAAGTAGACGAGCATCTCCTGCAGTCCGAGGAAATACCACGGAGCCTTCGCCGGATTCATGGTGAGGTTGGGATTCGCCGGCTCTTCCAGCGGCGCATTGAGAGTGATCGACCAGATCATCAGAATGATCGTCACAATAATCGCGGCCAGAAATTCAATGCGCAGCAGGAACGGCCAGACGTGCACTTCCTTCTGCCACCCCGCCTTAAACGGCCATGTCTTGCGATGGTGCGTCTTGGCCATCTCGGGATTGCCCTCGAGCTGCACGATCAACTGATCGTTGGCATGCGCCTGCTTCCACGCCAGATAAATGTAGAAGCCGAGAAGTGGAATCAGGCCCACGATTGGAACGTTGTCAGGCGCCGAACAAATCTCCCAGAGTTGTCGCCAATCCATAAAGTTTCCTTGTAGAGACGTAGCTTGCTACGTCTCTTGCTCCGCCCAGAGCGAGACGTTGCAAGCAACGTCTCTACAAAAGCTGTTCTACTCACCCGCCGCTTTCGGCCCACGCCGCGGCTTGTCAGCCTCGGCCGTCAGCACTACTGGCGCTGGCCCCGAAATCCCTCCGTCTTTCCTCACCCGCCAAAAATGCACAATCATTAGCACCGATGCCACGATCGGAATGCCAATGCAATGCCAGATGTAAGACCGCAAGAGCGCGTTCGCATCCACAATCGACCCGCCCAGAAGCCCGAAGCGCACGTCGTTATACGGAGTCATGCCGAGCTGCGACCCGAACGGCCCTTCATGCCCGAGCAGCGGAGTGGCACGCGCCATGTTCGTGCCGACAGTCACTGCCCAGAACCCAAGCTGATCGTCAGGAAGCAAGTATCCTGTGAACGACAACAGCAACGTGAACACGAGCAGAAGCACGCCAATGTTCCAGTTGAACTCGCGCGGCTTCTTGTACGACCCGGTCAGGAACACGCGGAACATGTGCAGCCACACGCCGATGACCATCAAGTGCGCCGCCCACCGGTGCATGTTGCGCAGAATTTTTCCGAATGGTACGTCGTGCTCCAGATAAAGCACGTCGCGAAACGCCTGCACCTTGCTCGGGTGGTAGTAAAACATCAGCAGCACGCCGGTGTAGGTGAGAATGATGAACAGGTAAAACGTGATCCCACCCATGCCCCAGGTGTAGCTGTAGCGCACCGCATCACGGTTGATCTTTGCCGGATGCAAATGCAGGAACACGTTGGAAAGCACGCCCAGCGCCCTGTTTCGCGGCGTGTCATCCCGCTTGTGGCGGAAGATCGAGGTGTAGACCTGGGTTTTAGTCGGATCCTTCAGCCCCTCGATCTGTTCCTTCGCCTTGGTGGGAATGTCAGTCTTCAGAGCCTGGATGTCCTCTCTGACCGCAGTCGTGACCTGCTCGACTAGCCCGACTTTCCCGTTTTTTCCGTTCGAATCGTTTTCATCAGCCATAAGAAGTCCGAAGTTGACTCAATGGAGTCAATGAATCATTACTCTCTACACTCCCGTCAAAAACGCTCCCTGATCGTTAAACTTGCTCGGCTGTCCCTTGGGCCACGAGTACAGCTTCGACGTATCGACGAGAATCTGCCCATCTGGCGCAAGCTCAATATGTGCCCGGTCCATCGGACGGGGCGCCGGTCCCTCGAAGTTGATTCCTTCGCTGTCGTACCCGCTGCCATGGCACGGACACTTGAACTTGTTCTCGCTCGGCTTCCAATCGGGCGTGCAGCCCAGATGAGTGCAGCGCGCATAGATTACAAACAACCGGTCGGGTGTTCGGTCTACCCAGATGCGATATTTTTGCTGGAACTTCGTGTCGACGCCAAGTGCGAATTCGGAAGGATAACCGATTTTGAAAACGGAATTGGGCTCGAACAGAGTGCGCGGCAGGAAAAAGCGGAAAAAGGCGAGGAACCAGGCGGTCAGAAAACCGGTCACCATGGTCCAGACAAAGCGCCGCCGCCGCCGATCGATCTCCGTCGACGGAATGGTTGTGGCTACACCGGCCGCTGCTGCCGCCTTCGAGGTTCCCACCGCCGGTGTGCCCACATACTTCGTGGCGTCCACTGCAACCTTGGCCGCGGGCTTCGCCGCCTCCGGATTCGGATTGACCTTTTCGGTCTCCGCCATGAGACTTCCTCCCCTCCTCTGCTTTGATGCCTGAGCGCTAATCCCCCGCCGCTGCCGCATACTCCGGCGCCGTCAACTGCCTCCCCGCACTGCGAATCGGGATCAAAGAATGAACTGGCTGTGCCAGAGCATCCTGCACGATCTGTCCCAGCGCCGAGATAAACTGGGGCGAGTCGTTCAGGCCTGCGCTCATTTCAAACTGTGTGAACCCCAGTCGGCGCGCCTGCTCGCGCGCCTCGTGATCGATCTCTCCCAGTGTCTCCACATGATCGGAAACAAAGGCAATCGGCACAACGCACACTTCGCGAACATGCTTAGCCGCGAGTTGTATCAGAGTGTGGTGCAGGGAAGGCTGCAGCCAGCGGCTCGCTCCCACCTTACTCTGATAGCAAAGCCGGTGCGGATTGAGCCATGCTGCACGCTCCACCAAAAGCCGCACCGTTTCCTCGATCTGCCGCTGATACGGATCGCCCTTTTCGATCACCGACACTGGAACACTGTGAGCGCTGAAAACAATTTCAGGCCGATGCAGCATGGGGAAGCGCCCTAAGGCTTGGTTGACTTTTTCGATTACAGAATCAAGATATGCCGGATTGCGATAGAAACTCTCCACGCCCTGCACCGGAACGTTACCGGAAAACAAGCGACCCCACTCGTTAAGACTCGAACCCGTGGTCGTCGACGAATATTGCGGATACAGCGGCAGCAATACGACTTCGTCACAGTCTGCCACCTGCAATTGCTCGATCGCCTCGCGGGTAAAGGGATGCCAATAGCGCATCGCGACAAAACAATGCGCGTCGATCCCTTGGCTGCGAAGCTCAGCTTCCAGAGCCCGTGCCTGGCGCTCGGTATTGCGTCGAATGGGGGAACCGCCACCAATCGTCGCGTAGTGATGTTGGACCTTGCGCGCTCGCGTAGTCGAGATCAGCTTGGCGAGAGGCTTTCGCCCGATGCGGGCCAATGGAAAATCAATAATGTCGGGATCGCAAAAGAGGTTGTAAAGAAAAGGCTCAATCGCCTCCAGCGTGTCGGGTCCACCGAGCTGAAAGAGAACTATCCCCACACGCCGTGATGTGCGCGTCATTTTCCCCAGAATCCCCAGAACGCAACGCACTCTAC
>Ga0075030_100000706_pt1 | contig 29481 bp, 23 predicted proteins | sample LitLauG_LLR_2012_FD_71393 | JGI IMG/M metagenome (GOLD analysis project Ga0075030, IMG submission 71393) | Freshwater sediment microbial communities from Pennsylvania, USA - Little Laurel Run_MetaG_LLR_2012 | ecosystem: Environmental > Aquatic > Freshwater > Creek > Sediment | place: USA...
CTAGCTTCTAGCCCAACGGCAAACTAGCTAGTGGCTAGAAGCAAGTAGCTAGAAGCTCTTATGCCATTCCGCTCCGGATTCGTCTGCATTCTTGGCCGGCCTAACGCCGGCAAGTCCACTTTGCTGAACGCTCTCGTGGGCGAGAAGCTGGCCATCATTTCGCCTAAGCCGCAGACTACCCGCAACCGCATTCAAGGCGTGGTCCATATTCCCAAGCGCAAGGGGAAAGATGGCGGGCAGATTGTGCTCATTGATACGCCCGGCGTGCACAAGCCGGACAGCTCTTTGGGACGCAAGATGATGGTCGAAGTGCGAGAGGCGCTCGAGGGCTGCGATCTTGTGCTGGTGATCGTTGACGTCTCCCACAAGCTCGATCCGCGCGACCAGTTTGCGCTCGATTTGGTGAAGCAATCGAAAGCGAAGGCATTTCTCATCCTGAACAAGATCGATTTGATTCCCGAGAAATCGAAGCTGCTGCCGCTGATTGAGGAGTATCGCAAGCTCTACGAGTTCGCCGAGGTGGTTCCGATTTCAGCGCTGAAGCGCAAGGGACTGGACGATCTTCTGAAGACGATCCTTGCGGCGCTCCCCGCCGGTCCGGCGTATTTTCCGGAGGACGAGATCACCGATCAGCCAACGCGATTCATGGCCGCCGAAATCATCCGCGAGCAGGTGCTGCTGAATACCAGCGAAGAGATTCCCTACGCGACTACCGTGATTATCGACGGCTTTGAAGAAGGGAAGCGGCTCACCCGCATCGCTGCAACGATTTATTGCGAGCGCGAAGGACAGAAGGGAATTCTGGTCGGCAAAGGCGGTCAGATGCTGAAGAAGATCGGCACGTCAGCGCGAATCCAGATCGAGCGCATGCTGGGGACGAAAGTCTTTCTCGAACTTTACGTCAAAGCAGAGCCGGGCTGGCGAGACTCGCGGAGTTTCGTGGAAGAACTCGATTGGCGCCGGCAACTGGAGCATCGCATGTTCGAGCAGAAAGCAGAAGAAGGCACGGAGATAACTTCGAGCCCCACGCCGCACAATAACGACTAGGCTGTGTTATAGCGTGACGCCAATCCCGCGGTTATTGCCGATCTTGGCTAGTTCCCGCTAGAATCAAATGAGCCGCACTCCTGGGGGGCTAGGGACGAGAGAGCCGAAAAACATGCCAGATGGGGATTCTGCCGAGGAACACCTCCCGGAGTATGACTTCGATCCAGATAAGCTGAACCTGCGTGTCCGCGTGGCGCTCGCCGCCGACCGAAAGGCAGTCGACCAGGTTGTGGAGCAGGTCATGAACGCCGTCCGTGAGATGAAATGCGTGAACGGCAAGGAAGACGCCATCGAGCTCGCTCTGCAGGAAGCATTGGCCAATGCCGTGGTTCACGGAGCGAAGGAAGATCCCAGCAAAACGGTTGAATGCCTCGTCGCCTGCGATGAACAGCGGGGCATTCTCATCATCGTGCGCGACCCGGGCGAAGGATTCGATCCCAAAGCGATTCCCAGTTGCACGGTGGGCGAGAACCTCTACTCCAATCACGGTCGGGGAATTTTTCTAATCAACCAGTTGATGGATGAAGTGAAGTTCCGCAAGAACGGGACTGAGATTCACATGGTGAAGCGGTAGCTCTACTCCTTCGCGGCAATCCCCAAAGCCTTCATCTTCCGGTATAGATGACTGCGTTCCAGCCCAAGCACTTCGGCAGCGCGGGTGACGTTGCCGTGGGTCTCGTCTAGTTTCTTGAGGATGTAATCGCGCTCGTAAGCATCGCGCGCCTGATGCAGCGTGGAGAACTCGCTTTTGGGCGCCCGGCGTCCGCCATCGCGATAGACGAGCGGTGGCAGGTGCTTGGCGTCAAAACGCGTGGTAGTCGGATTCATGATCACAATGCGCTCGATCACGTTGCGCAACTCGCGCACATTGCCGGGCCAGGAATAGCGCATCAGCACTTCGATGGCATCATCGGTGATTTCACGCGGGCGGCGCCCGTACGTCGCTGCCAGTTCCTTCAGGAAATGGCGCGTGAACAGTGGAATGTCCTCCTTACGCTCGCGTAGGGGTGGAACGAAGAACGGAATCACGTTGAGCCGGTAGAAGAGATCTTCCCGGAAGTTTCCCCGTGAAATCTCTTCTTCAAGATCTTTGTTTGTCGACGCAATCACGCGCACATCGACCGTGATCGTCTCATCGCTGCCCACGGACGTGAATCGCTGTTCTTCTAGTGTGCGCAGCACTTTCGATTGTGTCTTCAAGCTCATGTCGCCGACTTCATCGAGGAAGAGCGTGCCTCCGTGGGCCCTCTGGAATTTCCCCTCTTTGTCGCCGGCGGCGCCGGGGAACGATCCTTTCACGTGCCCAAACAGTTCGCTCTCGATCAAGTCTTCGGGAATCGCGGCGCAGTTCACCTCAACGAAAGTTTCATCTTTGCGCAAGCTCTGAGCGTGGATCGCATGCGCCACCATCTCTTTCCCCGTTCCTGATTCGCCATAAATCAGAACGCGCCCGTTCGTCGGAGCCATGAGCCCGATCTGCTGGCGCAGAGCCTTCATGGGTATGCTGTCGCCGACGATGATGCTCTTGGCCTGAAGCTGCTTTTTCAGGTCGACGTTCTCGCGCTGCAGCCGCTTCGATTCGATTGCGTTCTTGACGACAATCAGCGTTCTCTCGATGCTGAGCGGCTTCTCGAGGAAATCGTATGCACCCAGCTTGGTTGCGCGAACCGCGGTTTCAATCGTTCCGTGGCCGGAGATCATGATCACTTCCGGCGGATTCTCCAACTCGCGGACTTTGGCCAGAATCTCCATGCCATCGACGCCGGGCAGCCATATGTCGAGCAGGATCACCTCGAAGGCAGTTCTGCGCACGAGGTCGAGGCAGGCTTCGCCGCTTTCCACCGCTGAAGGGGAGTAACCTTCGTCGCCTAGAATGCCAGCGAGCGAATCGCGAATGCCGGCTTCGTCGTCTACGATCAGGATGTTATACATGTTTGGCGATGACGGCCGCTGGCGTCGATTCTGGCACAACTGGAAGCTCTACGATAAAGCGAGTGCCGACCGGATGATTTTCCTCCACGCGAATCGAGCCGTGGTGATCTTCCACGATGCGGCTCACGATGGAAAGGCCGAGCCCGGTGCCGCGCTTCTTGGTCGAGAAGTACGGCAGGAACAACTTTTCCTTCAGTTCGCGCGTGACGCCATGACCGGTGTCTGCGACCGTGATTTCAACCGCATCGCGGCTGGCGACCAGTGCGGTGGTGATTTCGATTTCGCGCAGCACGGAATTCTCGGTGGCCTCAGCCGCGTTGTCGACGAGATTCGCGACCGCACGCTTGATCGCCTCGTTGTCAGCCAGGACTTTCGGCAGATCGGCGGCCAGGGATTTGTGCAGCGCAATTCCATCCAGCCGGCCATTGAACATCGAGAGGGCATTCTCGATGATTTCGTTGATGTCGGCTGGCTGAGGCTTGGCCACAGGAAATCTTGCCAGGGTTGAGAACTCGTCGACCAGTCGGCGCACGGTTTCCACGGCTCCGGCGATGGTTTCGGCGCAGGAGCGCACCACTCCCGCCGAAGCGCGGTCGGCTGGAGTGACCCGGTCCAGATGCCTCTGAATGCGCTCGGCCGACAGCGCTATGGGGGTCAGCGGATTCTTGATCTCGTGAGCAACGCGACGCGCGACCTCCCGCCAGGCAGCCTGCTTCTGCGCTTTGAGCAGGTCGGACAGGTCCTCGAAGACCACGACGTAGCCTGAGCGCTCGCCCTGGTGCCGAAGTGGAGCCACCGTAACCGCCACGTTCAAGGATCCATGCGACAAGGGCATTTCCATCTGGCTGGTGGTGAAACCCATGCGATCGGCGCGCCGCAGCAAGGGCTCGAAGTCCTCGAGTACTTCAGCCGGAAATACGTCAGACAGGGCTGCCCCACGTGGGAACGGGTCAGTGTCGTATGCTCCATCGGGATAGAACATGCGCAACAGAGCCTGATTGGTGTGGGTCAGGCGCCGGCTTGCATCCAGCGAAAGAACGCCGGTAGGGATGCTTTCGAGAATTGTTTCCATCTGGCGGCGGCGCTGGTCGAGCTCCATGTTCGCCATGCCCAGGTCGTGAGTGGACGATTCCAACTGGCGGCGGCTGGCCTCGAGTTCCTCCGCCATACGGTTGAAGGAGCGCACCAGGTCGCCGATCTCATCGGTGGCGCTGACATCAACGCGGTAATCGAGGCGGCCGCGGGAGATTTCCTGGGTCGCCTCCGCCAATGCCGCAAGGGGACGCGTGACCAGTTTGGCGAGGAACAGCGCCAGCCACGTAGTCACGAACAGGACGATCATCGTCAGCAGGAGCAGAAGCCCGATGTAGGTTTGGCGCACGCGGCGGCGCTCGCGGCTCCACTGGAAGTATCTTTGTTGGCTGGCCTCAACCTGGCGCACGGCCTGCGAGAATTCAGGCGGAAAAGGGATCGCCACAAGAATCGTGCCACCTCCGGCAACGGCCGCGCTTCCCAGTGTGTAGTCCGTATCGTGCCAGGTGAATTGTGTGGGCTGTCCTGTCGAGGCGTCGGTGAGAGGCAACGAGTTCCTCATGACGGGCCAGGGTGCGGGCGTATGGAAGCTGGCTTCGGCATTGCCATCGCGCAACGCTAGCCCGAATCCACCCTGTAGCGTCATTTCGTGACGCTGGAATTCGCTAACGATCCCTGCCGATCCATGGCCCGAGAATCCATGCACTACTTCGGGAGACGCAGCAATCGCGGCAGCTTCGACGCGAGCATTTTGCTGGGCGTACTTGGCCGCCATCGAGGTGATGGCACGCGTATCGGACCGAACCTCCTCGACAGGAGTTGAGAACCATTTGTCGATCGAGCGGTTCATCAATCCGTAGGCAAACCAGTACATCACCATGACCGGGACGAACGACAAAAGCAGAGCGCCGGCGACCATGCGCGTGCGGAACTTCGACCCCAAGACTCCCATCCGGCGCTCGGCGAATAGCTTGAGCAGGTTGCGCGCCAGCACGAAGGTCAGAGCAACAAAGAGCAGCGAGATCAGCAGCGATAACGCATAAAAGATGATGGCCTGCTGATTTGTGTCGGCCTGAAGGATCGTGTTGTTGAACGCGGTCTGTGACGCCAGGACGACGAAGAGGAGCAAGACCGAGATAGCCAGCAGAATGATGACTTGCTTCCGGCTGGTCCGGTTTGGCGCGCGGGTTGGAGCAGGCGTACTCACACCGAGTCAGAGACGATCCAACGCAAGACGTCCCCTTATTCGGCCATTATAGAGGCAGGAAAGCGGGTTCGGACGCGCTACCCGGTGCCATCAGGGGGTCGGTTTGCGTCCTGCAGTGAGCTCTTTGATCATCGCCTCGTAAGCCGGCTTCGGTTCGTACGCGCGATCAAAGGGCAGAGCAGCGCCGCGCGTGCCGTGAGAGTGGGACCCGATCCAGGAGTATTTGTCGGTGAATCCCCAGGTTTGGATGGCGCTGCAGCCGAGATTTCTCACACAGGCGCGCAGTAGGCCCTGATAGATCTCTGCCTGCCGCAGGACGTCTTCTTTTTGAGCCTCGCCTTGTGAATCTACGAGCAAGGAGACGTCGAGTTCCGTGATGTGAACCTGTAGGCCCAGCTTCGTGAGTCGCTCAATGTTCGTAGCGACGGCATCGGTATCGTAATCCAGGCGTGAGATGTGCATCTGCAGACCGACGCCGTCAATCGGAACTCCGCGACTCTTAAAATCTTTGAGCATGGCGTAGATCGCGTCAGACTTGGGGTTGAGTCCCTCCCCGCCGTTGTCGTTGTAAAAGAGCAAGGCCTTGGGATCGGCGTCGTGGGCCCAGCGAAATGACCGTTCAACGTAGGCCGTGCCTTGGTTGGATAAACCGATGCCGGGCTGGTTGTACCAGATCGAGTCTTTCAGGTTTCCGTTCTCGTCCAGGGCCTCGTTTACGACGTCCCAGGCGAAGACCTGCCCAGCGTAGTGCTTCATCTCCGTTGTGATGTGGTCCTGGAGCAGGTGCGACAACTGCAGCGGGCTGAAGTGCCCTTCCGCAAGCCATTTTGGATTATTGTGATCCCAGACGAGGCAGTGGCCGCGCACCTTCATTCCATGGGCCTCGGCGAAACGCACCACGTCATCGCCTTTGGCGAAGTCAAAGCCGGCGGCGGTTGGTCGAACCATCCACCACTTCATCGCATCCTCAGCCTCGACCATGTTGAATTCGCGCGCCAGGGTCGCGGAATAAGCGGCTTCCGAAAGGAGTGAAGGACGAACCGCGGTGCCGACGAGGACCCCGGAGGCGGTGGCCGCTTCTCGCAGCGTCTGTGGTGTGGACGCAGTCAGCACCGCGAGCGCGCCAAACTGAAGAGCAACTCGAAAACAACTCTGCAGCTGCATCACATCACTTTACGCCTTTGCGGCAACGGCGGCCGGTGCGGGTGACCGAGTCAGTCGAGCGCTGAGTTCGGCCGTCACATCTTTGCCGCCCTTGAAGTTTGTGACCAGCGACTGGATGGTGAAAACCGGTCCCCAGGGAATGCCCCACCAGCCCGCGACCAGGCTGATCAGACTCCATGGCAGTCCTTTCGTGATCGCGCTCTCTCCCGCCGGGATGAAGTAAATGTCGGAGGAGCGGCGAAAGCTCATAACGAGAACCGAAATAGCGTATTGGTAGAAGACGAGCTTCGCGCCCCGTTGGATTTCAAACTGCAGCCGGTCGGGAGACATTCCCTCGATGCCTTGTATCTTCATGACAATTCTCCTTGGGGGAATGGGCAATTCTAGGCCCGACAGGGAAGACGTTAAAGCAGCCGAAGGTGATACGTCTTTTGCTGTGCATGTGGCTTATTTTCCGGGAAGGAATTTTTGTAGCGGGCAGCCTTCGCAACTCGGTTTTGCTTTACGGCAATAGTTCTTGCCGACCCCAACGATTAATCCGTGCATTTCGTTGTAAACCTGCGCCCAGGCAGTGCGATGTGCGGTGCTCATGGCGGAGGGCGGATGAGCTGCACCGTGAATTCCGGACTCGAGTGGTTCCCGAACTTCTGCAGGGCCGCGTTCTTGCTTATCCGCGATGGGCTCGAGAGCTACCTGAAATAACTGCCGGATCTCCTCGTAGTCGGTCTTCTCAGACACAATCTCATGGCGATCGAGGATGCGGCGGGTGTAGGCGTCTACGACGAAGACTGGATGATTCCCGGCGTACAGGAGAATCGAGTCAGCGGTTTCAGGCCCTACTCCGTTCAGGCTGAGAAGTTCTTCGCGGAGTTTTTCCGTAGGCTGGGCAAAGAGCTTGTCAAGCGAACCGTCATATTGCCGGTCCAGAAATGAGACGAAGGTCTTCAGCCGCCTGGCTTTCTGCCGGAAATAGCCCGAAGGCCGGATGAGGCGCTGGAGTCGGGAGACTTTCACCGCTCGAATTCCCTCGAGACTCAGTAAGTTCGCCCGGCGCAGGTTAGCCAAAGCCCGCTGCACATTCATCCATGAGGTGTTTTGCGTCAGGTACGCGCCGGCGATCACCTCAAACTGCGTCTCTGCCGGCCACCAATGCTGGGGTCCCCACGCGCGGTAGAGAGCAGCGTAATAGTTGCGGATATCTCCCGCCGGGTCGGTTTTTGATGAGTGATGCATCCAGAGGTTCAGTTTAGCCGCGCACGCGGGACCTGGCGCAGAGCGCCTTGTCGGGAAGCCGGTCAGCCTTACTGAAGTGCATGTACTTGGGCAGAAGAGCAGGCGAAGAAAGTCGAAAAGACCCCAATTTCCGTGTTTTCTGCGCGAACTGCATGAGACGCAGCTAAGGCCAAGTACCAAAGTAAGTGGTGCGGTAATCCGCTTGCGTTGACAATTTATGTCAACGCGAATGCGCTGCATTTCTCTCCCAATGATGGGCAGCCGTTCGCGCTATTGCCCTGCACAAGTGTCGGGCAGTTGTTCCATCTACGTGGTCAGGAGATCTGCGTATGTCGCAACGGCTGGGTGATCTTCTCGTCAAAGAGAAAATCATCACACCAGAGCAGTTGGAACAGGCGAACAAGGTTCAGAAAGAACAGAGCTGCCGGCTGGGGTCCGCGCTGGTGAAGCTGGGCTTTCTGACCGATGAAGACGTCACCAATTTTCTCTCCCGCCAATATGGCGTGCCAGCCATTAACCTTTCGTATTTCGAAATTGATCCCGCCGTCGTCAAGCTGATTCCGTTCGAAACTGCCAAGCGCTACCAGATTCTCCCGCTGAGCCGCGTGGGCGCGTCGCTCACTATCGCCATGGTCGATCCGACGAACGTCTTCGCCATGGACGACATCAAGTTCATGACCGGGTTCAACATTGAGCCCGTGGTTGCGTCGGAAAGTTCAATTCTGGCGGGGATTGACAAGGCCTACGGAGCGGCGAAGGAAGAAGACCTCGAGTCCGTAATGCAGTCGATGTCGGAACTGAGCGACGAAGACGTCGAACTGCAGGCCGATGCTCAGGAACTGGGGCTGTCGGAGCTGGAGAAGGCAGCCGACGAAGCTCCGGTCGTCAAACTGGTGAACGTCATTTTGGGCGATGCGGTAAAGCGGGGCGCCAGCGACATTCACATCGAGCCCTACGAGAAAGAATTCCGCGTGCGCTTCCGTATTGATGGTGTTCTGCAGTCGATCATGTCTCCGCCGATGAAGCTCAAAGACGCCATTACCTCACGTCTCAAGATCATGTCGAAACTCGACATCAGCGAAAAGCGGTTGCCGCAAGACGGCCGCATCATGCTGAAGATGAACATTGGCGGCCGCAAAAAACAACTCGACTTCCGCGTCAGCACTCTGCCGGTGCTGTGGGGCGAAAAGATCGTACTCCGGTTGCTGGACAAGGAGAACTTGCGGCTCGACATGACCAAGCTGGGTTTTGAGCCCGAGTCGCTGGTGAAATTCGAGAAAGCAATTTTGAAGCCTTACGGCATGGTGCTGGTCACTGGGCCGACCGGATCAGGCAAGACGAACACTCTGTACTCCTCGATCTCAACGTTGAACCGGCCCGACACCAACATCATGACGGCCGAAGACCCGGTCGAATTCCAGTTGCAAGGTGTCAACCAGGTGCAGATGAAGGAGCAGATCGGACTGAACTTCGCCGCTGCCCTGCGATCGTTCCTGCGGCAGGACCCGAACATCATTCTGGTCGGCGAGATCCGAGACTTCGAGACCGCTGAAATCGCCATCAAGGCCGCGCTTACCGGGCACTTAGTGCTTTCCACGCTGCACACCAACGGCGCTCCGGAAACGATCACCCGTCTGATGAACATGGGTATCGAACCATTCCTGGTGGCGACGTCGGTACACCTGATCTGCGCTCAGCGACTCGTTCGCCGCATTTGCAAGGACTGCATCGAGCCTATGGACGTGCCGCCCCAGACGCTGATCGATGCCGGATACAGCCCGGAAGAAGCAAAGACAGTGAAGATTCAGAAGGGCAAGGGTTGCAGCGTTTGCAACAACACCGGCTACAAAGGACGCTGCGGTTTGTACGAAGTGATGGAAGTTGACGACGAGATTCGGGAACTGGTTCTGGTCGGCGCCTCGGCGGTGGAGCTGAAAAAGAAGGCGATCGAACGTGGCATGCTCACGCTGCGCCGCAGCGGTTTGATCAAAGTTGCCGCGGGTATGACGACGCTCGAGGAAGTCGCGCGCGAAACGATTCATTAGCTGTCGTTGGTCGCTGGTCGTTTAGACGTTGGCCAACGACCAAAGACAAACGACTAAGAAAGAGATTAAGAACGTCAAGGAAGGATTCTTGCCATGGGTTTGTCGTTAAGCGATCTGCTCAAACGAATGCTGGAGATGAATGGCAGCGACTTGCACATCACCACCAACTCGCCGCCCCAGATCCGCGTACACGGCCATCTGGTGCCGCTGGATCTGCCGCAGATGACTCCGGCCGAGACCAAGCAGCTGGCCTACAGCGTGATGACCGACTCGCAGAAGCACCGTTTTGAAGAGAGCCTCGAACTGGACTTCTCCTTCGGCTTGAAGGGGCTGGCCCGCTTCCGCGCCAACGTCTTCAACCAGCGCGGCGCTACCGCTGCTGTCTTTCGTCTTATTCCCTTCGAGATCAAGTCGTTCAACCAGCTCGGCCTGCCGGCGGTGGTGAGCAAGATGTGCGACAAGCCGCGCGGATTGGTGCTGGTGACAGGGCCTACCGGATCGGGAAAGTCGACGACGCTGGCCGCGATGATCGACAAGATCAACAGCGAGCGCCACGACCACATTCTGACGATCGAAGACCCGATCGAATTCGTTCACATGAACAAGAACTGCGTGGTCAACCAGCGCGAACTGCACGCCGATACCAAGAGTTTTACAGATGCATTACGCGCCGCGCTTCGTGAAGACCCCGACGTGGTGCTAATCGGCGAAATGCGCGACCTGGAAACCATCGAGTCGGCGCTGCGTATCGCCGAAACCGGACACTTGACTTTCGGCACGCTGCACACCAACTCGGCGACGTCGACCATCAACCGTATCATCGACGTCTTCCCGGCGCACCAGCAGCCGCAGATTCGAGCCCAGCTTTCGCTCGTGCTCGAAGGCATCATGTGCCAGAGCCTCGTGCCCAAAATCGACGGCAAGGGCCGCGCCATGATCATGGAAGTTCTCGTCCCCAACGCCGCGGTACGCAACCTGATCCGCGAAGACAAGATTCACCAGATCTACTCCTCCATGCAGTCCGGGCAGGAGAAGTTCGGAATGCAGACTTTCAATCAGTCGCTGGCGACCGCCTACTTCCAGAAACAGATTTCCATGGAAACGGCGATGGCGCGTTCCAGCAACGTCGACGAGCTGCAGGAAATGATCAACCGAGGAGCCAGCTTGTTAAGCCGTTCTACAACAGCGGGAACCGCGCTGGCTCGCGGAGCCGCTCAGTCCAAGCACTAGCTTGGGCCGAACAACAGGAATTTGCAGGAGAGCTATCACGAAGCGGGTACGTGAGTGAGGAGAAGCTAAACCATGCCAGTCTTTACATTTTCCGGCAAGGATGCATCAGGACAGAAGGTTTCCGGAGAGCGCATTGCCGCCAACAAGCAATCGCTGGCGCAGGCATTGCGCCGCGAACGTATCACCCCAGGCGCCATCCGCGAAAAGGGCAAGGAATTCTCCATGCCCACTTTCGGTTCGAGCAAGGTCTCGACCAAAGACATCGCGATCTTCTTTCGCCAGTTCTCGGTCATGATCGATGCCGGCCTGCCCCTGGTGCAGTGTCTGGAAATCCTGGCGGCCAACCAGGAAAACCAGTCCTTCCAGAAGACGCTCACCGGCGTGCGGACCACCGTCGAAGGTGGCGCAACCCTGGCCAATGCCATGCGGCAATATCCGGTGGTGTTTGATGACCTGACCACCAACATGATCGAGGCCGGCGAAACCGGAGGTATTCTCGACATCATCCTGCAGCGCCTGGCAACCTACGTCGAAAAGGCGGTCCGGCTGAAATCGGCCGTGAAGTCGGCGTTGATCTACCCCGTTGCCGTGGTCAGCATGGCGGTGTTGATCGTTGGCGCCCTCCTCAAATGGGTTGTGCCCATCTTTGCCAACCTATTCGCCGGACTAGGCGTTAACCTGCCCCTTCCCACTCGAATCACGATGGGGCTGAGCCGATTCGTGCAGGACTTCTGGTGGATCTTCCTCTTTGGCGGCATCGGCATTTGGTTCGGCGTCAAGCAGATTCGCAAGAACCCTCGAGGACGCTACTATTTTGACAAGATGTTGCTGAACCTTCCCGTGGTCGGCGGCCTGCTGCGCAAAATCGCAGTCGGCCGTTTTACCCGTACTCTCGGAACCCTGATTACGTCGGGCGTGCCGATTCTTGAAGGCTTGGGCATCACGGCCAGGACGTCCGGCAACGCCGTGCTGGAAGAAGCGCTGATGAAGGTGCGCAAGGCCATTGAAGAGGGCCGCACCATCGTCGATCCGCTGCGCGAATGCGGCGTGTTCCCCAATATGGTGACCCAGATGATCGGCGTAGGCGAAGCGACCGGCGCCATGGACTCGATGCTGCAGAAGATCGCCGATTTCTACGAGGAAGAAGTCGACGCAGCGACGAAAGATATGCTGGCCATGTTAGAGCCCGTCATTATCGGCATCCTGGGCATCAGCGTCGGCGGTATCGTGATTTCGTTGTACATGCCGCTGTTCGCCATGATCGCCAAACTGGCGGGATAAAAGCAGGTTTCAAAGTGGAAAGGTTTCAAGGTTTCACGTGCAGGTGAGACCTTGAAACCTTGAAACTCTGAGACTTTGGAACCTCAGGCTTCTCTCAATGCAATCGACGTTCGATGAGCGCAATTGGCTAGGATGGCTGGTTCGGGTCCGGATTTTCATTCTGACCGTGCTTCTGGCCATCGAACTGGCGGTGGCACAGTTCAGCCCTGCGCCAGTGCCGATGCGCCTGTTCATCAGCACAATCCTTTTCTGGTACAGCCTCTCGCTCTTCTACATTCTCCTTCTCTCGTTCTGGCAGGAGCACCGGCTGCAAGCGGCACTGCAGGTCCTGACCGACGTGGTTCTGGTCACGCTGGTGGTGCACGAGACCGGGGGCTGGGACAGTTCGCTGAACTTCCTCTATCCACTTGTGATCATCGTCGCCACTGTGCTGCTGCCCCGCGTCTGGGCCGGACTGGTGGCCGCGCTGGCGTTCATTCTCTACGGGACCGTGCTGGAACTGAATTACTACGGAGTAGTTCCTTCCTACTACACAACCCATCCCGGGCTGAAGTCGCTGCAGTCGATCATCTTCGTCAACCTCTTTGCCTTTCTTGCGGTTGCGTACCTTGCGGGTTTGCTTACCCAGAAGCTGCGTCAGGTCGGCGTGCAGCTCAAAGATGCGAGCGGCGCCCTCGAAAGCCTGCAGGCGCTGCATGAAAACGTCATTCACTCCATCAGCAGCGGCCTGATCACTACCGGGCTCGACGGAAGGATCACGCTGGTCAATGCCGCCGCCGCGCGGCTTCTTGAGCGCACCGCGGCTGAAGTGCTCGGCATGCCGGTGCAACCACTGTTTCTGGATCCCCTGCCATCGGTCGAGTCGCAGCAGTCGCATGGAGAAGTTCGCTTCGACCCGCCAACCAAATTCCGCAAGACGTTGAGGGTGCGGGTGTCGGCGCTGTCCGTTCCGGAGAAGGGTGATCTCGGGTATGTCTATGCCTTCGACGATCTGACCGAGATCCGCCGCTTGGAGCGCGAAGTCCGTGTGCAGGACCGATTGGCCGCCGTCGGACGGCTGGCTGCGGCGATCGCGCATGAAATCCGCAACCCGCTGACCTCGATCGCGGGTTCGGTCAGCATGCTTTCCGGCCTTCCTGAGATGAACGAAGACCACCGTCGCCTGCTCGACATTGTCACCCGCGAGTCGCAGCGGCTGAATGCCATCATCACCGATTTCCTCGCCTATTCGCGAACCAAGAAATATCAGTTCGACCGGGTTGACCTGATTCGCCTCGTGGAAGACACGCTGACCTTGATGGATCACCGCATGGCGGCGGAAAAGACCGGAATTGAGATCAAGCGCCGCTTTGCCGTTCATGAGGCATGGGTGCTCGCCGATGGCGACAAGCTGAAGCAGGTGTTCTGGAATCTCTGTGAGAATGCGGTACGCGCCATGAAAGGCGGAGGCACGCTGACCGCGGGGCTCGAGTCCCTGGGCGAGGACTGGCAAGTCTCGTTCATCGATACCGGAACGGGCATGACGCCGCAGCAGATCGAAAAGATCTTCGAGCCCTTCCAATCCAACTTTGAAGGTGGCACCGGGTTGGGGCTGGCGATTGTTTACCAGATCGTGCAGGCTCACGACGGCAAGGTATGGGCAAGATCGAAGCCCGGCCAAGGCACGACGTTCGTCCTGAGATTACGCCGCCTCGATGCGGAGCGGGACTTCTGCGCGGCTACAAGCACTGCAACCGATAAACCGGCTGCTCTGCCTGTTACTGAATCTGTGGCCGCAGCCGCAGCGGGAGGCGCGCGTGGCTAACATTCTGGTATGCGACGACGAACGCTCCATCTGCGAAATGCTCGATATCTCCCTGCGCCGCGAGGGACACCGCGTGGAGACGGTTCAGTCCGGGCAGAATGCCAAGAACAAAATCGACGGCGCGCTCTATGACGTCATCATCACCGATATTAAAATGCCGAATATCGACGGCATTGAAGTTTTGCGTCACGTGCACAAAGTCTCACCCGATTCGGCCGTCATCCTCATCACGGCAGTGGACGATTACGAGGCAGCAGTGCAGGCGGTAAAGGCTGGAGGCGCCTCTGACTACATCCGCAAAAGCCCGGGACTGGTGGATGAGATCAAGCTTGCCATCAACCGGGCGGTCGAAAAGTTAGCTCTCAGCAAGCAGAACTTCGCTCTGCGCCGCGATGCGGCTACGCGCAACTCGCTCGACAATATCATCGGCTCCAGTCCAGCCATGGAGAAGCTGAAGCAAACTGTCCGCACGGTTGCCTCCACGGCCAGCACAGTTCTGATTCACGGCGAGAGCGGCACCGGTAAAGAGCTGGTTGCGCGCGCCGTTCACGTGTGTTCGCCTCGCGCTACGGAAGCCTTCGTCTCGGTCAACTGCGGAGCCTTCCCCGAAACGCTGCTCGAAAGTGAACTCTTCGGCTACCTGAAAGGTGCCTTCACCGGAGCGAACCAGAACAAGCGCGGACTCTTCGAGGTCGCCGATGCCGGCACCATCTTTCTCGACGAAATCAGCGAGATGACCCTGGCGATGCAGGTCAAGCTGCTGCGCGTCTTGCAGGAGCGCACCGTCCGCCCGGTGGGCAGCACCAGCGAGATTTCCATCGACGTGCGCGTCATCGCCGCCACTAACCGCGATCTGGACAAGGCCGTTGCCGAAAATCTCTTCCGCGAAGACCTTTACTACCGCCTGAACGTCATCCCGATCCGTGTTCCTGATCTCCGCGAACGCCGCGAGGATATCCCGCTGCTGGCCAATCATTTCCTGAAGAAGTACGCGAGTGCAGCCGGGCGGAGCATTCTGCGGGTGCATCCGGCTTCACTGGATTCCTTATGTGGCTATGAATGGCCGGGAAACGTGCGCCAACTCGAGAACACGGTCGAGCGGGCAGTGGCGCTCGAGACTACCGACGAACTCCGCGTGGAACTCCCAGCCGAGCGGCCAAAAGCGCGTGCGGCCGCCGCGGCCGCCGCCGCCGCCGCCGGAGCAGGTGCCCTGCCTGAGATTGGCAGCGATCTGAGGTTGCCCGATGGCGTCGGAATGGAAACCTACGTCGCAGGTATCGAACGCTCACTATTGCAGAGTGCCCTGACCCAGAGTGGCGGCGTGCAGACCAAAGCCGCCGACGTGCTGGGGATTTCCTACCGCTCGTTCCGCCACCTGATGAAAAAGTACGGGCTATAAGAAGCAATCCGAAAGATCCCGCCTTGGCTGTGGAAATCCATTTTTTTCGCCTAATTAACTCGGAAGCATTAGAGCCAATCGTGTAATTTGTGCCAACGTTGTTCTGGTATCCGGGAACTTTCGTCTAAGGTATTCACCTGAAAAGTAATTAGAGGGTAAACCCGCCGAGTCCTTTTCGATGGTCCATTTGGTTCGCCGGATCAGGGCCGCCCAACGGCGAGAGCCCTGTGCAACTGCTAGAACGATCTTCTGACCGGACGCTCGTGGCTTCCGGCACAGTATTCATGCGTGATTTGGACACTTTCGCGACGGAAGAAGACCTGTTTTCGGATGCTTTATTTCCTCCCGAAATGCGAAGTCGCCTGCGCGCCCCTGCAAGTGTGTGTGGAAAATGAGTTTCCGGGTCAACCACCCTCTCCCACCTCAAAATGGCAACGTGGATGCTACGCATTTTGGAAACAGTTCAGCCGTGCGCCCATTCGGGTGAGGCAATTTCACGAGAGGGAGGATCAGATGAAGGAGCAGACTGTTCGGCTCGGTCCGCGCGAACAGCAAATCGTCGAGCTGCTTTTACAAGGGTGCGACAACGCCGAGATAGCGAGCCAGCTCAAAATGGCGCGTCGTACCGTGAAAGCTCATTTCAACCGGTTGTTTCTCCGTTTCGGAATCAACGGTGGTATCAAGCGAGTCAAGCTCGCGACCCTGCTATACCGGAGGCAAGCATGTCTGCAAATGGACGCTACGGGAACCGTATCCCCAGTGAACGTGAACACCGGGTCATCCAGCTCGTTGCCGAGGGCCTGAAGAACAAGGAAGTTGCGGAAGCGATCGGGACCACCGAGCATGTCGTGAAGAATTACCTGCGCGTGATCTACGACAAGCTAGGGCTTTGGAACCGCGTCGAACTCGCGCTTTGGTACGAGTCGAGGCGCAATCCGGCACCAATCCTGATGCAGTAGTCCCCCGTGCATCTGCCAAAACTTCGGAACCCCCGCGGGTTTTCGGCAGGTATACGGGTCGTCGAGCAGGATCGGCAACAATTTATTGGCAACCAAACGCCTGCAGGTTGCGGAGTCTTTCTGCGGCTCCGGCCATGCCCTGTCGTGCTGCAGAATCCAGCAGCACGCGGGCTTGGTCGCAGTTCTTGGAGACCCCATCCCCCTTGAGGTAGAGGTCCGCCAATACCTGCATCGCCGGGCCGTTGTGCTTGGCGATCGACTTCCATAGCCACTTCACCGCTTCTGCGCTGTCGCGAGCCTGACCGCCGGTCCCATTCAGATAGCGTTCAGCCATCCCGAACTCTTCAGCTCCATTGCCTTGTAAGCCCAGATGTTCAAGGTTATCTGCCGCGGTCTGTGAGCCTGCCGTGACAGTTGCAGCGGGCGCAGTATCTGCCGACGCAGCCGGTGGCGGAGGAACTGCTCCCTGCACATTCTGATTCCTTCGCGAACCGCGCCAGGCCAGATAGCCCAGCGCAAGAATCAGAATTGCCAGGACTGTTGCGATGTAATACCAGTATCGGCCTGAAGGCGACCGATCGTATTCCAACGCTGCCGCTCTTTCCTTCTCCCGGATACTCTGAAAAGGTGTTAAGTCGTACGGGTCTCTGGCGGACTCTTCTGCGCGCGGGAGAGGTTCCTCTACAGGGGGCTCGCGATATTCGGCGTAGGATTCAGCATACGCCGGACGCTCCACCTCAGCGTTCCAGGCGGCCTGCGGCTGGCGCTCGCTGTCTATCGTGGGCTGCTCGGGCGCAGTTCCGCCCAACTGGGTTCCACACATGCCACAAAATTGGTGAATGCCTGGATTGTCGTGCCCGCAGGTGTCGCAATGCCGCAGATCGCCCGGATTGCGGTTCGTCGTGGCGCTCTCAAATGCCGCTGCAGGTGCTTCCGCCCGTATAGCCGGCACGACTTGCAGTGACGCTGAGCGGCCTTCGTGGTCTGAGTTTTGCGCCTCCAGTTCACGCAGCAACTTGAGGACCGCCTCTACGCGCCTCTCGGGAGGGCTGGTGAAGTACACTTCAGCCCAGCGTCCCATGTTGTCGGCCAAAAGCGGATTCAGAAGAGGATTCAGTTCGGGCCTTGGCATGCCACGCGCAACCTGAGAGCGATTGGGGGAACTAGCCAATAGGAATTCTCCTCGACCCATACTCGACGAACAGGCAGAATTTTTGCAGGGATGATTGCACTACCATCCCTGGAGGTTGTCAATTCTAAATGACGCGAGATCAGACGCGAAACCGCTTCACTGGCAGGCCTGCCGATACGCAGGTTCGAATTGATCGAGCTGAGCTGCGCGTTGCGTGGTGAATTTTCCCTTGGAAGTTTTGCCGTACAGATCGGTCCCCGGGCAATAGTAAAGCGCGGTTCGCAGATCCACCCAAACCTGCACTCCCGGATTCCCCTTGTCCTGCGGTGGCTCGGGCGCCTCGGCCAGGCCAAGCTGAATCAGCATTCGATCAAAGAAGGACAAACCCGCGTCGGGAGCAGGCTTGCGCTGAGTCGCGCTCGCCGCCGTGGGCGCGGCGGTTGCTTTGACAGGGTGATTCGACCGTATTCCCCACCCGATCACAACCGCGACCAGAATGACGGCAACGCCCAGGTAGATGTCGCCGCGATGCGCACTCCACAACTGCAGCAGCCGGCTCGTCCGCTTGCTCGAAGCCAACTGCTCAAGAAAAGCGCGCGCAGACGCTGCGGAACTCCAGTCTGCGGGATGCGTGAGCTGGGGTTTTTCCAGAGCCAGTGAGCTGTCCTGCGATTCCCCGGAAAACTCATCTCCGGAAAATTCATCTGCCTCCGCGCGAAGATCCTCGTTTTCGCCGCCAGTGATCTCCTGCACCTTCGCTGGTGCCGGCATCTCAACGGTTTCGTTACCGTCTTCGGGCAGGTCTAACTCAGAAGAGGCAAAAAGTTCCGGAATCTGCTGCTCGAGAGAACGGATAAGTGACGATTCCGGCCGGAGAGCATCGGGCGTCTCAGCGGATTTTTCGACGGCGTTCTTCGCAGACTCAGAACCAGCTACTTTCTTCTGCGATTCCTGCATGTGCCACAGGGAAGCGACCTTGCTCTGCATGTTGAGAGGTACGTAGTCGCCGGCATGGGGCGTACCGCATTGTCCGCAGAACTGCTCTTCGGCCACGAGTTGATGCCCGCATTTGCGGCACGAGTGACGAGGCGCCGCCGTTTCCGCGGGTAAGGCGCTCTTCGCAGCAGGTCTTTCGACCAAAGCCGCCAGATTCGGCTGCAGTCTCTCCAGAGCCTCCAGCATCGCAGCGCGCTCACTCGCGAGCGATTTCTTCCACGCGGCTTCCCCCTCGCGCACCAGAGCCTCCGCTACCAGGCCGCCCATCAATTGGCAAGTTTGTACGGTTTGTTCGGTGAACGCGTTGCGGGACGCGTAGTAGAGTTCCACCCCTCCGGCGATTCCGCCATCATGAAACACGGGCACCGCAACCAGTGATTCAATACCGCGGCGCTTGCATTCCTCCGCGTCCACCGGCGACTCTACGTTCGCATCGGGGCAGCGGAAAACCTGACCCGCTTTCAGGCACGGGGCGAACATTGCTTCGTCAAGCGGTACGATCGATCCCCGAGCTGGAGCGCTGCGACCAGCCACGGCACGATAGCGTACGGTCTTGCGCTCGATAATGCCGACCGCCGCGCCCGCGGCGTTAGTCATCTCGCACACGCGCTCAGCCACCAGGTTCAGCGCGCTGTCGAATTCCAGGCGGCGAAACTGGATCTGATGCTGGGTCTCGACGATTCTTGCCAGTGTCGATGTGTTGTCCGATGGCGACGTAGGTTCAGGAGATTTCGTTTGCAGAGATGGATTCGGAACCGGGTAGGCCGGGTTCTCACCTTCCTCCTGGTCACGCTTCGGGCCGAGGCGCAGCTCCAGTCGCCGCATTTCCCGGTTGTGCTCCTGGAGCACGTAGGCGGCTTCCAGCAGCTTTCCGAGCGTCTGCTCGTCTGAAACTGGGTTGTGCTTCTCCTCAGGCACAGTTCGGTATTCCACCGGCGCTGTCACTCTTGCCCATCCGTAATCCGAACCTGGAATTGCCTATTCTAGTGCAACTCCAGCACCAACCCCGACAATTGAAGCCAGTCAACAGACGGGGGTGGGTCAGTTGGAGGCGGAGGGGCACGTCGGCCGGCCTTCAGGCTAGGCTCTAATCTGTCAATAGTTTACCGCTCTGGCATGCTCGATGCATGAATTCTTGCGAGGGGGCATCTGCGCGTCAGAACTAGCAACTAGGCCGTGGTAATCAGCTGTTGGTAATACCACTCTGCAGAACTCTGCACATGCCGTTGATTTTCCTACCCCGCGGCAGGGGGGAGTTCCTGGGCTTCCTTCTTTTCGCCCAGATAGAAGTAGACTGCCGGCGTGATGATCAGGGACAAAACCATCGAAATGAGAACGCCGCCGATGACCGCGATCGCGAGCGGTTGTAGCATCTGCGATCCAGCGCCGATAGCGAACGCCAGCGGCAGCATGCCCGCGACCGTTGCCAAAGCGGTCATAACGATGGGTCGCAATCGCCGCCGGGCTGCCAGCAGCATGGCTCGTTCGGCGGGTTCGCCCAAGCTGCGCATCTTTTGATCGGCATCGAGCAGGAGGATGCCGTTCTTAGCCACGATGCCAATGACCATGATCATCCCCATGAATGAGGAGATGTTGAAGGTCGTGCGTGTGATCAACAGCGCGATAAAAACACCGGAGGTTGAGAGCAGGGCGGAGGAGAGAATCGCGATGGGTGCACCAAAGCTTCCGAACTCAAAGAGCAGGACGATGAACAGAAGCAGGATGGCAAGAATCAGCACGATCACAAAACCGTGAAAGTTTCGCTGCTGCTCCTCGTATTGTCCGCCGTAGACCACCCGGATATTGGAAGGAAGGTGCAGTCCGGCAACGGTCTTCTGCACGTCCGCCATGCCGCTGCCCAGGCCGCGGCCTTCTAGCCGCGCCGTGATGGCAACGTCTCGCAGCAGGTTCTCGCGGCGGATCTCGGTTTGTCCGGGAGTCTCCACGATCGAGGCGAGCGCGCCCAGAGTTGCGGTATGTCCCGTGCCGCTGACCAGCAAGGTATCGCGCATGGCTTCGAGCGAAGCGCGGTTCACGGCCGGAAAACGAACGCGCAACGTATAGGCTCGATCATTCACGATCACCGGCGTAGGCGCCGGTTCCCCCTCGAGGATCGCTGAGGCGTCGAGAGCGACTTCCTCCGCTGTGAATCCGGCGCGCGCCGCTACGCTCGGCTCGACCTGAAACGTCACGGCGGGTCCGCTGATGGTGTTGTCGATCCCGTTCAGGATGTCGACCACGCCGTGAATCTTTCCGATGGCATCCGCGACCTTCGGCGCCCATTCTTCCAGCTGCTTGGGATCCTGCGAGAAGAGCTTGATCTGGATCGGCTCCGGTGCCGATGTCAGGTCGCCGATCATGTCTTGCAGCACCTGAATGAACTCCACATCCAGCGCCGGCTCCTGTTTCTTGATGTCGGCCCGCACGTCCGAGATGATCTCTTCAATGTCGCGGTCGCGCTTGGCCTTCAGCTTTACCAGAATATCGCCAGTGTTGGCTTCGGTCACAGAAGCCAGCCCGAGTTGCAGGCCGGTGCGCCGCGACGTGCTCTCCACTTCTGGTACCTCACGAAGCATCGCCTCGACGTGACCAACGACGCGATTGGTCTCGGCCAAAGAACTTCCGGCAGGCATGATGTAGTCGATCACGAATCCACCCTCATCCATCTCTGGCAGCAGGTCGGTATCCGTGAACTGGAAGCAGACAAACGAGACGACGATCAGGGCGCCGCTGAAGACGACCAGCAGGAGCGGACGTTCCAGCGCCCGCCGCAGCCATCGCTCGTGAAAGTTCACCACCCGCAAGAAGAATCCGCTGAGATGCTTCTCCTCGGCGGCCAGAAGCTTGGTGGCCTCGTCGGAACCTGCGACCTCCTGGCCTTCAGTTGTCGTGGCTTCCCCGGGCGCAGGCATGCCGTTCTTCTCGTTCTTCCCCTTGATGAAATATTGGCTCAGATTTGGAGTCCACGTGACCGCCAGCCCGAGAGATGTCAGCAGAGAGACCGTCATGGTGACCGCCAGCGCGCGGAAGAATACTCCGTATACACCGGTGATCACGATCAAGGGGATGAACACCACGACGGGCGTGATGGTCGAGCCCACGAGCGGAATAGTGATTTCTTTCAGTGCGCTTCGGATGGCCTCGATTCGCGATTGTCCCAGATCGCGATGCAGGACGATGTTCTCTACCACCACGATGGCATCATCGATGACAAGTCCAACTGCCGCAGCCATGCCGCCCAGAGTCATCAGGTTGAAGGACTCGCCCATCAGCTTCAGGGCGATGAACGTGACCATCACTGTCACGGGGATGACGAGCCCGGCGACCAGCGATGTCCCCCAGTCCCGCAGGAACAGAACCAGAATGATCGATGCGAGAATCAACCCGAGCAGGATCGCGTCGCGCACACTCTTGATCGAACCTTCCACGATGATCGACTGATCGTAAAACGGCTCGATACGGATTCCGGGCGGCAGCGTTTTCTTGATGCTTTCAATCTCATCATGGACTTCCTGCGCCACCTGGACCGTATTCCCATCCGGCTGCCGATTGATGTTGAGCAGCACCGCCGGCTTTCCGTTGGCGGTGACCACGGTGTAAACAGGCCTCACACTCGGAGCTACCGTCGCGATATCGCCAATCCGTACCGGAATGCCCGCCGGTGTGTTCTTGATGACCGCATTGGCAATCTCCTGGGGCGTGTGCACCTGGCCGTTTACGAGGCCCAGGTACAGTTGGTGATTTCGCTCCAGCAAACCCGGCGAATCGACCAGATTTGTGCGCCGCACCGCGTCCAGAATGTCGGACACTGTCACGCTCGCGGTGAGAAGCTTGGCCGGGTCGGGAGTGATCTGAAATTCAGGCTCCTGCCCGCCTTGCACGATCACTGTAGACACGCCTTCGAGGCGATTCAGCCGTGGCTTCATCTCGTAGGTCGCCATCTCCCAGAGCTTGGTCTGCGGCATCGTCTCGGAGGTAAGGCTGTAGGCAATGATGGGGAACGCCGCAAAGGTAAGCCGGTGCGCTTCGATCTTGGCCGTAGCTGGAAGCTCAGGCTGGACGCGCGAGATCGCGGCGTTTACATATTGCAGCGTCTGGAACATGTCGACGTCCCAGCGGAAGTAGAGATCGATTTCGGCCGACCCCCGGCTCGTGATAGACCGCACCGTGAGGAGGCCAGGAACGCTGTTGACCGCTTCTTCCAGTGGGCGCGTGATCGTGACCATCATCTGGTCGATCGGCATGACGCCGTTATCGACAGCGACCAGCACGCGGGGGAAATCTGTAGAGGGGAATACGGAAACTGGGATGGTGAACGCGAGATAGGCCCCCAGCAGTGCCAGGGTCAGGATGAGGAAAATGACTGGCCGCGAATGCTGCGCAACCCAGTACTGGGATTTATTTCCGTTTTCTGGCGAGTTCACTCCCATGCTCCGCAGCGGTTATTTGTCACCGGATCCCTCACTGGGAGCCTTCGATCCCTCGGCCGATGGTTTCGCCTCCTCGGCCGGAGCCTCGGCGGCTTCGATCTTGATCTTGGTCTTGTCGGGCAATCCGTAGGCGCCGCTGGTCACGACTTTGTCGTTCGCCGAAACGCCCTCGACGATCTGCACGTCGTCGCCGTTGCGAATGCCGACTTTCACGGCCCGCTGATGCGCCAGCCCATCCGAGCCCGCAATCATCACGGTGGTTGATCCATCCGGGGCGGTGAGGACCGAAGTCGCGGGCACGACCAGAGCGTCCTTCACCGTTTGCGCCGTCAGGGAGAGGTGAACACTCGTTCCCGGTTTCAGTTCATGTTTTGGATTCTTAGCTTCAAACCAGACTTCCACGGTCGTACTATTCGGATCGAGGGCAGGACTTACCACCGTGACCTTGCCGTCGATTGGTTCCGCGATTCCGGGCACGGTCATGGTGCCTTTGTCGCCCATTTTCAGAGTCGCAGCCTCGTCTTGCGGAATGTGTGCCTTGGCGATGACGGAAGAAATATCCATGACTGTGAGCAGGGGAGTGCCCGCGGACGCCATTTCACCGGGATAAAGGGGCCGATCGGTAATAAAGCCACTGATGGGGCTGCGAATTTCTGAGTAGCTCAGCTGAGCCTGTGCTCCCAGATACTTGCCCTTGGCGGATTCCAGTTGTCCCGCGGCGGCTTTCAGTTCCTGCTGCTTACCGATGGCCAGCAGCGCCTCCAGATGCTTCTTTGCAATCGCAGACTGGTTTCGAGCTTGCGTGATGTCCACGCGGGACTGGTCCAATTCCTTCCGTGGCAATGCGCCCTGCTCAAACAACTGCTGGCGGCTCTGGAATACTTTCTCCTGTGCATCAAGTGCCTGCTGGGCTTGCTGCGCATCGGCCTCGGCTTTCTGGATCTCCTCCGGCAAGCTGGCGGCCGTCGTGGTCTCGTAGGTGGCCTGCGCCTGATCGTAGGCGCCTTTGGTATCCTGCGCGGCGGCAGAAAGGTCGCGGTTCTCCAGCACTGCCAGCAACTGGCCCTCCCGTACGGCGCTGCCGCGCTTCACCAGGAATTTCTGAACCGGCGCGCTGATCTTGGGAACGATCGCGGACTGTTGCCTCGGGAAGAGAATGGCCTGCACTTCGACGACGTGCTGAATCGTAGTCTTTTCGACGGGAGCGGTCTGTACGGCAACTGCGGGCTGTTCGGCCGGCTTGTCCGAAGAGCACCCGCCCGAGATCAGCAACGCGGCGGCGGAAAGCGATATTGTGAGGGCGCGTGTCCGCCGGCAAGTCCCGCCCATCCACCTTCTTGATATTGTGTGCCCGTTCATTCGGTCTAGAAGTTTCCTGTCAGAGTCTGGAGATTCGCGATCGCAACCTTGTACCGAGACTGTCCATCGTCGTACGCGTTGCGAGCCTGCGTCAACGTGTTTTGGGCATCGACGACCTCCAATACGGTCGATTCGCCCGCCTGGTACCGCATGGTAGTCAGCCGCATGCTCTCGGCTGCCATTTCCGCCGAACTGGCGAGCGTTTCCATCTCCGAACGCGCCGTTTCTGCCTCGCTGTAATACTGTTGCAGATGACTAAGCAGCTGTTTCTGCGCGTAATTGAGCTCGACATGCGCCTGATCGCGCCTTAGTTCAGCTTGTTTGAGCTTGCTGCGATCGGCTCCCCAGCTGAAGATCGGAATCTGTAAAGTCGCTACCGTGGAATAACCAACGTTGCGCACGCCGTCTGTTCGGACGGCGAATTTGTTCGAATCGATTCCGTAGAAGTAATCGAGGCTAAGCGAGGGCAACAGCCCACCCCAGGAAGCCGTGACTTCGTGGCGTGCGGCCTCGTACGCGGCCAGCGCTGCGCGTAGATCCGGATTGTTCTTCTTGCCCGACGTCTCCACTTCGGCAAAGGTCGGTAGAGGCTCCGGAGTTTGCAGGTCGTCGACCACCGTGAAATTCTGGTTGAAATCCGGAAACAGCAGCACGGACAGCTCCAGGCGGCTGCGCTCCATGGCGATTTGCGCTTCCTGTAAATCGCGTTGTTGCTGTTGCGATTGAATGCGCGCCTTCAGTACATCCGCATGCGCGACCTCGCCACCGTTTTCCAGCTTCTGGCTGATGTCGAGGAACCTCGCTGCTTCCGCGGCCGCGCGCTGCATGTTCGCGTACTTGCGCTGTGCTACCACCAAACCGTAGTAAGCCTGAGTGACACTGACCACCAAGCCGCGCGTAGCGACTTCGGCCTTGGCTCGAGCTTGTGCCAGCAGAGCCGAAGACCGCCGGTAATCGGCGACGTTTGTGACAGACAGTGCTTCATGCGCATTCGCCTGGCTGATGTATTCATGCACTCCGTTGTTGGCGATGAATCGGGAAGTCGGGCATCCGGTGGTGCTGCTTTGGCAACTTTCCGGCAAAGGCCCTGTTCCTTGCGTGTATATGAACGAATTGTTGTAGCCGACGTTCGGCAGCAATCCGGCTCGAGCCTGTACCCGGTCTTCGCGCGCCAGACCGAGATCGGTCATCGCCGACCGGTACTGCGGATCGTTTTGCCGAGCCCGCTGCAATGCATCCTGGAGCGTGATGGTGAGGGGGGCGCTCTGGCTCTGGTCCGACGTGACAACCTGTGCAAAACTCCGTCCGGCAGACGCGATCAGAACCAAACTGAAAATCAGCAGCGGCCAGTAGCGCCCGAAATGGGACTGCCCTCTAGTATCGTTCATCTGGCTGTTTTTCCGAGACATCACAGTTCACCTCAGGATCAATACCCGCCTCGCACCACTCGAAAGTCTCTGAACTTAAAGGACCGGAAAGAGCCGCCGATCGCTCGTGGCATGTCCCACGGGCGTCGAGATCGCCGCGAGTTGAGGGTTCGTTCAGCAGGCGGGAAGGTTCAGATATCCGCGCCCATTTCTCTGCTGGACCAAATTGAAACTGGCCCAGCCTATCACGCGGTTCCTGAAAGGCACATGAAAGCCGCCCATTCCGAAGTCTAAGTGGCATGTACCGAAGTACTTAGGCCTTGGCGCAACCTTAAGGACGAAGAATTGGCGAAGGTCTTGCTTGCAGAAAGGCGAGTTCGTTCTTAAGTCAGGCAGGAGGGAAGCCATCATGATCGATTTGGAAGCCGTGAAAGTGACGCCTCGGGACCAGCAAGTGCTGAACCTGCTCGTGCAAGGCTGCAGCAACAAGGAAATTGCCGGCCAGTTGAATATCAGCCCCCGCACCGTAAAGCAGCACTTGCGAACGTTGTTCCTGCGTGCCGGCATCCGCGAAGGGCGAAAACGGGTCAAGCTGGCGATCGCCATGTTCAGCAAAGAGGAGGCGCAATCATGACTCCCCGCGAACGCCTCACCCCCAAAGAGATTCAAATTGCCGTCCTGGTCTGGGAGGGGTTGACCAACCGTGAGATCGGGCGGATCGTCGGTACCAGCGAACAGGTCATCAAGAATCACCTGCGGAGCACGTTCGACAAGCTCGGCGTATGGAGCCGCCTGGAATTGGCAATGTATGTCGCCAGCCACGGAGGAAAGAACTGGCCCGAATCTGACGGCGTGCCCGCTTATCCCCACGCAGTCGGAGCTGACTGAGTAAGAACCAGCGGCAGCTCACCACGAGCCAAGGAGGTACAGAGATGAACCTCGCAAGAAGATCTCTCTGTGTCTCTGGTGCAATCGAGTCCGCATTGCTGGGCAGCGCGGAAGTCAAACTCTGCAAAACTTTTCTGACTCGGTCTGTCCGACGGAACCTGGTTGTAACCATAACTCTATTTATACCAACGGTTTGCAGGAGTTCTTGAGCGGCAATGGAATTGCTCTAGCAGGGGCGATCTCCCAAGGGCAGGCTCAAGCTATGAGCCGGCTTTCGCGACTCCCGGGGCGAAACCAGCGATGGCCTACAAAGAAACCTTCTGGATGGCGTGCGACTCGACTGAGCAACTACGCGCCGAGTACGGCCCTTTCCACACCAGAGCCGAGGCGGAAATTGAAGCCAAGAAGCTCGGCTTCGGCTATCTGCTGCGCTACGAGCACATTCTGGGTGTCAACGAAGAAATCGAAGAAGTCCGCTGCATCTTCGTCGAACTTCCGGGAGCGACCCCTGTAGGGGTTGAGAATACGCCCGTTACCCTCCACACCCGATGCGCCACCTGCGGCGAAGCCGCCGCGCATGAAAGCGGATGGCAAGCCGAAGTCTGGGCTGACATCCACGAATTCGAACACTCACGCCATCGCGTCCGCCTCTTTCAACACGCCCGCGGTAAAGGCCTGAAGGAAATAGGCGACTGGCGGGGATAGAAACGCAACATCCAGCCCACAGAATTTAGACCCGAAATCTACTTTGCAGTCGTGAGTGCGCTGGCGGCGGCACGATCCAGGAACCAGATCAATTTGCCGTCGGTTGGCTGGACCAGTTTGGCAGGATACTGTTCACCAGCCACCTTGTCTTCCAGTACCGACTGCAGCACCGGTGCTTTGTCTGTACCGCTGACCAGGAAGGCCACGCATCGAGCGGCATTGATCACGGGGAATGTGAACGACAGCCGGTGAGTCTTGAGCTTCTCCACCCAGTTCGCGATCACCAGCCGGGATTTCTCCTGCAAACCCGCGGTCCCAGGAAAGAGCGATGCCGTATGCCCGTCGGGCCCCATCCCAAGCAGAATCAAATCAAACTTAGGAAGCTGACCGGGCTCGAGTCCAAAGAACTTCCGCAGAGTCAATTCGTACTCTTTTGCCGCGGCCGCGGCATCCGGGTTCTCAGTAGGAACTCGAAACACATTCCCTGCTGGCACCGGCACTTTTGACAACATCGCTTCGCTAGCCATCAGATAGTTGCTGTCGTGATCGGCCGGAGGCACGTGCCGCTCATCGCTCCAGAAGAAAAACATTCGATCCCAAGGCAGACTCGTGCGCGCATTCGTAGCCAGCAGATTGTAGAGGCTCTTGGGCGTCGAGCCACCAGATAGTGCGATCGTGAAGCGGCCCCGTTCCGCAACCGCCTGATTGGCCAGCCGAACCACTTCTTCTGCGGCTGCGGCAAACAATTCCTGCGGAGTGGTGAGGACCCGAATCTCGGCGGGAGAATTCAAGTCAACCTCGGAAACCCCGGACCGCCGCGCAGCGTGCCGCTCCCAGCAGTCCGGCCTTTTCGTTCGTCACGACGTGAACCGGCATGGCCTCCACCAGCGCGCGCATTCTGCCTTTGTCGAGAAAGGCTTCCATAAACACAGATGCCTTGAGCCGGGGCAGGATCTTCGGGGAGATGCCGCCCGCCAAAAACAGGCCGCCCGTCGACATGATCTTCAGAGCCAGGTTTGATGCCTCCGCTCCGTAAACGGTGATCCAGAGATCCAAGGCTTTTGAGGCCAGTGAGTCTTTTCCACTCAGCGCCGCTTTCGAAATCGCCGCCGCGGGATCGCCGGATTCCATGGATGCTGCAAGTTCGGCCGACTCCTTCCCGCATTCGCTGGCGCACAAGAATTCGTACACATTCACCAGGCCCGGCCCAGAGAGAATGCGCTCATAACTCACGTGCCCGAATCGCTTGGTCAGATAGCGGAGCAATTCAATCTGCAGGTCTCCCCGAGGAGCAAAGTCGGTGTGGCCGCCTTCGGCCGCGAAAACATGATGCCGGCTGCCATCCCAAAACAATCCTGCTTCCCCCAACCCAGTTCCGGGAGCGATCACGGCCTGATTGCCCGCGACGGAACCTGCGCCCGGGTTCAGAGTGACCAGATCCTCAGTTCCCAGCGCTCCGATCCCCCAGGCGCTGGCTTCGAGGTCGTTGATCAGCAAGGTGGCAGCAAGATGAATCTGATTGGCTAGAACAGCCTGCTCAATGACCCAGGGAAGGTTGGACGTTTCCACCCGTCCATTGCGTACCGGTCCAGCGATTCCAAAGCACGCCGCCTCCGGACGTGTGCCCGACTCGTCGAGGAATCGCGTTACGATTTCACCAAGCCCCCGGTGGTCACGACTGGGGAAGACGCGTTCCGAGACTAACTGGAAGCGTCCATTCTGAGGTTGGAAATAAGCCAGCCTGGCATTGGTACCACCAATATCGCCGGCCAGAATCATTTTTCGAAGTTCCTCCAGCGGCGGCCGTCGCGTTCGAGAAGTTCGTCGGCCTCCTTCGGTCCCCAGGTGCCGGAAGCGTAGTTGGGGAAATTGCGCGGCGGGAGCGCCTTCCAAAGATCGAGCACCGGGTTCACCACCGACCAGCCGGCCTCCACCATGTCCGCGCGTTGAAACAGCGTTTGATCGCCGATCATGCAGTCGTGTAGCAGGCGCTCATAGCCCGTGCTCGGCTGCTTTCCAAAGTATTCCTGATATTCGAAGTTCATGTCCACTGTGCCAAGGCGCATCACCGGGCCCGGAACCTTGGCGGCGAACTGCAGAGAGATGCCTTCCTCGGGTTGAATATGCAGCACCAGTTGATTCGGCATCAGATGTTCGACCGGCGTGTCACGGAACAGCACAAAAGGTGCCCGCCGAAACTGTATCACGATGTGGGTATTGCGCACTGGCATTCGCTTACCTGTGCGCAGGTAGAAGGGAACATCCGCCCAT
>Ga0075030_100000708_pt1 | contig 29420 bp, 23 predicted proteins | sample LitLauG_LLR_2012_FD_71393 | JGI IMG/M metagenome (GOLD analysis project Ga0075030, IMG submission 71393) | Freshwater sediment microbial communities from Pennsylvania, USA - Little Laurel Run_MetaG_LLR_2012 | ecosystem: Environmental > Aquatic > Freshwater > Creek > Sediment | place: USA...
GTGCAGTGGAAGACCACGGCATCGGCCCCGGCTACCGCCGAACTCTGGGAACTACCTTCGGTCGAGCAGGCCACGCCGCTGCCCACGCCCACCCCGGCGCCTGTTCCCGAAACCCCAACGCCGGCGCCAGCGCAGGAAGCACCCGCGCCCGCGCCGGATATCGCCATCAAGCACGAAAGGGTCCGCAAGACCGAGGAAGCACCGCCCAAGCCGGCACCCAAGTCCAAGTCCAAGCCCGCGCCGGCCGAACCCACGGCGAAGGAACTCAAGCGGCAGCAGGCCGAGGCCGACAAGCGTCACGCCGAAGAGCTCAAGCGGCTGAGCAGCCAGGCCGGCGCGCCTTCGCTGGATCCACCCTCGGTAAGCGCCGGGCCCATCAGCCAGGAGTGGGCGGCGCGGATCAAGTCGGCGGTGCTGGCCAACCTGAACTTCGCGGTTCCCGAAGGGGTCTCTCCGCTGGTTTTCGCGACGTTTCGCGTTGAACTGCTGCCCGATGGCGAACAGGCCAGCGAGCCCCTGCTGGTGCACCCCAGTGGATTACCCGGCTTTGACGAGGCCGCTCGACGGGCAATCCTCCGAACCAATCCCTTCCCCAGGAAAAGCAACGGTACGGTGGATCGGGTGATCGACCTAGAGCTCCATCCCCAAGATGTGCGATGAACCGCACAGAGCGCTTTTCCAGGGTTGCCTATAATCCCGTAGATATGCTCCTTTTTCGCGCAGATAGCGACCTGCCACGCAGTTTCCGCATTTCCGCCTCCCAATCGTCAATTACCCCCCCGCAGCTCCCCGAAAGGCACGTGCGGGCCGGGCAGTTGATCATTGGGATTGCGGCACGCGCGCGCGCGCTATGCGCACATATGGGCCGCTGGCAGGTGACGGCAGCCGCGAGGGCGGCGCTGGCGGCCTTCGTGTCGCTGAGCTGCCTGATGGCCGGCCCGGCGCAGGCCCAGATGACCGTGGAGATCACCGGCGTGGGCTCGCAGCAGTTCCCCATCGCGGTGGCCAATTTCTTTTCCGACTCGGCGCTGCCCGAGGACATGGCGGCGGTCATCCGGGCGGACCTGGCCCGCTCCGGTATGTTTCGCATCGTGGAAGCGGGGCCGGCGCCCATCGCGGAATCGGCCAGCGTCAACTTCCCCGACTGGAAGTCGCGCGGCGCCGACACCCTTGCCGTCGCGTCGGCCGCGCGCCTTGCGGATAGCCGCATCGAAATCCGCTATCGCCTCTACGACAGCGTCAAGGGCAACCAGCTCGACGGCCTTGCGTTTGTCAGTTCCGGCGCAGACCTGCGGCGCATCGCGCACCGGATCGCCGACCGCATCTATGAGTCGCTCACCGGGATCAAGGGTGTCTTCTCCACCCGAATCGCCTACGTGGTGCAGTACTCGGCAAGCCGCTATGAACTGCAGATTGCCGACGCCGATGGCGCCAATCCCCAGACCGCGCTCAAATCACCTGAGTTCATCATTTCTCCCACTTGGTCGCCGGACGGCAGCTCGCTGGCTTATGTTTCCTTCGAAAAACATAAGACCGTCGTCTACGTACACAACCTGGCAACCGGCCAGCGCAAGGCGATTGCCAGCTTTCCGGGCAGCAACAGCGGGCCGGCTTTTTCGCCTGACGGCAGGACCCTCGCGATGGTGCTGACACGCGACGGCAACTCCGAGATCTACACCGTAGGCGTGGACGGCAGCAATCTGCGCCGGCTCACTTTCGACCCTTCAATCGACACCGAGCCGGTCTTCTCGCCCGATGGCACGAAGATCTATTTCACCTCGGACCGCAGTGGCGGGCCGCAGATCTACCGCATGCCAGCCGGCGGCGGCGACGCCCAGCGAATGACCTTCCAGGGCGACTACAACATCAGCCCGCGGATGAGCCCGGACGGCAAGACACTGGCCTTCATAGCCCGCCACGCCGATCAGTTCCAGGTAGCCGTCATTGACCTGGCCAGCGAGCAGCAACTTACAATTACAGATACAGTCAGGGACGAAGCGCCATCGTTTGCCCCCAACAGTCACCTGATCCTGTATGCCACCGAAGTTGGTGGGCGCGGAATACTCGCCCTGGCGTCCACCGATGGCCGCGCGCGGGCGCGGCTTTCGGGACCCAACGGCGACGTACGCGAACCAACCTGGGGACCTTTTTCCAAATGAGCAGTTTCCGAATCATGCTTTTCAGTACCAATAAAGGAGTCAGTAACGTGAATACCCTGCGAGTAGCATTCCTGGCAGTTGCCGTCGCTTTGGTCGCGGCAGGCTGCAGCACCACCAAGCTTGACGACACCCCGGCCGCGAGCACCTCCAAGGCCGCGCCCGCCCCGGCACCTGCTCCGGCGCCCGCCCCGGCCCCGGTCAAGCCGGTCGACGCAACGCCGGTCACGCCCATCGATCCGCTCAACGATCCGAAGAACATCCTGTCGCGTCGCAGCGTCTACTTTGAATTCGACCGCTCGTCGATCAACGAAACCGACGTGCCAGTCGTCGAGGCGCATGGCCGTTACCTGGTCGATCACGGTGCCCGCACGGTGCGCATCGAAGGCAACTGCGACGAGCGTGGCGGGCGCGAATACAACCTCGCCCTTGGCCAGCGCCGCGCCGATGCCGTTCGCGAGCGCCTGAAGGTGCTGGGCGTTTCGGTCAACCGCGTCGAAACCGTCAGCCTGGGCAAGGAAAAGCCGCGCAATACCGGCCACACCGAAGCAGCCTGGGCAGAGAACCGCCGCGCCGACATCGTTTACAAGTAAGCGCACCGCCGTAGGCGCACGACGCCACCGTGATGCCGCTGAGCGCCGGCGTCACGGTGGCTGCTTAACGGAGCCCGCAGCAATTCCCACCCGCGGATAACGGCCGGCGCAATGGCCGCCTTCGCCCGGTGCTTGCACGGGGTCCAGCGACTTCATCCCAATCACCGCCCCGCCATCCGGCGGGAAAGGCCGGCGCACATGCAACGCATCCGTACCTACGCTGCACCCCTGCTGATTGCCGCGCTGCTGGCGCATCTGGCGCCCGCTCACGCCGGACTGCTCTCCGATGACGAAGCGCGCAAGGCCATCCTCGAACTGCGCGACACGATCGCCGAGAACAGCCGCCAGGAGAAGGAGCGCCTGGACGCGATCGAAAAGCGCATCACCGAGATCGAGGTGCGCATCGACGCCGTGCAGCACGGCCAGATCGCCTCGGCCGAAAAGGGCGACGCGACCACGCTGGACATCGACCAGCTGCGCGGCATAACGGAGAAGCTTTCGCGCGACGTGGCCAATACGCAGAAGAACAGCCATGACCTGTATGCCGACCTGGACGGGCGCCTGCGCAAGCTCGAGCCGACGGCAATCACCGTTGACGGGCGCAACGCCGAAGTGGCCCGCGACGAACAGACGGCCTACGACACCGCCGTGGCCCAGTTCCGAGCCAACGATTTCCGCAGCGCCATCAATGCCCTCGGCGCATTCGTCGCGCGGTATCCGCAATCGGTTTACACCGCGGCGGCGCAGTACTGGCTGGGCACCTCGTACTACGCCGTCAAGGATTTCCCGGCGGCCATCGCGGCCCAGCAGAGCCTGATAGAGCATTTCCCGGATTCGCCGCGGGTACCCGAGGCCCTGCTCAATATCGCCGCCAGCCAGATGGATTCGAACGACCGCAAGGGCGCCAAGGCCACCCTTACCCGGATCACCAAGGACTACCCGGACAGCGAGGCCGCCAAGCTCGCCAAAGACCGCCTGGGCGCGCTGGGCCCTGCCGAAAAGGGCAAGAAGTAGGCGGCAGCCTGCCGCGCCCTGCCTTATGCCAAGCCAGGAATCTGGCGCCGCGCGGCACGCAGTTTGACGCAGCCCGTGCCGGACCGCGATAATCGCAGGCTTTTCTCTCGCGGGTAGCGCCCGCCAGTGGCAATTTCCCCGGGTCGTTAGCTCAGTCGGTAGAGCAGCGGACTTTTAATCCGTTGGTCGCAGGTTCAAGTCCTGCACGGCCCACCAGCAAAAACGCTTCTGCTTCAGCACTTTAGTAGCTCTTGCCCGGCGCGCTTTCCCCTGCTTTTCTGCTTGCGCACCGCTTGCACACTCTTTGCGGTCTTCTGAAAGCAAGCGACACGATGTACTCGTTGGTCGCACGCCTTTCACCAAATGGTCTTTACGTGTGCATAGTTCCTGATCTTCGTGTCCTTCGTCACCAACGGGGCAGCGAGCTTCCTGGCGGTCGCAACAATCATTCGATCCGCAGGGTCGTTATGGAATTCGCCGGGCAACGCAACCGACTTCGTGGCGATTTCGACATCAACCGGAACGAATCGCACGGCCTCGATCTCCCCGACAGTCGCCAGCCAGCTGCCCACATCCATCGTCAGCACAAGCTTCTCTCGCGCTACCAACATGGCAATCTCCCATGCCGAAATCGAGGAAACGACAATCTCGCCCCCCGCCAATTCGCGCGCAATCGTGTTCTTTGCTCGCTTGCTCAGCGACGTATCGCCAGTAACCCACCAAACGAGCGCATGGGTGTCCAAGACGATCACTGCGCCGCCTCCCATTCTTGCTCTGCCACTGGGTCTGTCGCGTTATCGTAGCGAACCACGGAGGCGCGCAACACGTCCAAAGGGTTGCGATCAACGCCCCGGTACCGCCGAATTTCCAGCGTTGGTCTGCCGTGATCGGTGACGACGACACTTTGTCCCGAAGTTTCGACACGGCGAAAGTATTCCAGGGCTTTCGCCTTGAATTGCGACTTCGACACAGCTTGGTCGTCCATGATTTGCCTATAGTCATATAACCCTAGTCATATTGTACGCTCAGAGGCCAGGCGCTTGCAATTGGTCGGAACCCCCGCGACGGTAGTGAAAGATCCGGCTCAGGGTGAGCGCAAAATCGTGACCATAGAGAAAAACCAGCCGCCGCCATAATGCCAACTGTTTTGGCTGCGGACTTTTAATCCGTTGGTCGCAGGTTCAAGTCCTGCACGGCCCACTCCTGCTTCGCGCCTGCGGTGCTTCGCAGGATTTCATCCCTTGAACGCGAAGCAGGATCCTCCGTAGCGCGAAGCGCGAAGGTGGACCAATACTGGTGACAGTATTGATAGGGCGTATTTCGAACGACATTCTCACCTTCCGACGAGCGACACGGGGGCCGGGTGCACCATAAACACATTCTGCTTTGCTGCGATCTGTAGCTTTTAAGCTACAATTCGTGCCGTGCTCGAATTACATCGATTTCGAGCTCAGGATGGCCGGGAGCCGTTTACCGTCTGGCTCAACGCAATACGCGACAAACTCGCCCAGGCGCGCATCCGCATTCGTTTGCGTCATCTTCAGGCAGGAAATTTTGGTGACTGCGAACCGGTCGGAGAAGGTATCGTCGAGTTGCGCGTTCACGTCGGTGCCGGCTATCGCGTTTATTGTGGCCGATACGGGAAGGCGGCGGTAATTCTCTTGTGCGGCGGCAACAAGAGTAGCCAGGCGGCAGATATCAAGCGGGCGAAGGAATATTGGTCGGATTGGAAACAGAGGCAAGCATGAGCAAGCTCAAAGCATCGGTATCGCACCATGACGCAGAGGTTGCTGAACTGCGCGCTGATCGGGAATTGGCAACGCAATACCTGAAGGCGGCGATGGAATCGCTGGACGATCCCAATGACCGGGCCGCCGCACTACTGGCACTGCGTACCGTGGCGGAAGCGTATGGCGGTTTGGGCGCGGTGGCGGAGGAGGCCGGCATCAGTCGCGAATCACTGTATCGCGCGCTGTCGCCGAAAGGAAATCCAACACTCAGGACATTGATTGCCGTGCTCAAGTCGGTTGGCCTGCGCCTTTCTGTTGAAGCGGAGAGCCACGCTCACGCTTGATTGGCTCAAGCGATCAATCTATTCCGGTGCCGACCTCGCGGTATAAGTTGCGAGGACCGAGCCAATATACAATGCTCAAAAGCGAGCGTACATTTTCCCCACGATCGCGGATTTCTTGCACAGCTTGCTGCACACAGAACAATTTCTCGTTTAATTCCTTGTTTTTATTGAGCTAATATTTCCAACCGCTTCTTTTAATCCGTTGCTCGCAGGTTCAAGTCCTGCACGGCCCACCACAGCATTTCGGTCTGTTCCGGTCAGTCGTGTGATCGTAGCGGACCACCAAGGCACGCAGTAACTCCAGAGGGTTGCGATCCGTGCTGCGTTAACGCCGACCTCCAATGTTGGCCTCCCGTGGTCCGTCACAACGACGCTTTGCCCCGAGGTTTCAACATGCCGGAAGTAATTCAAAGTTTTCGCCTTGAATCCGGATTTCGAAGCGGATCGACGTCCCATGAATTGCCTGGACTCATGTGGTCACGGTCAATTTATACGTTCGCCCGGGAGCTCTTGCAATCCGTGGGGCATTCGTAGATTTACCGCAACCCGATCAGGCCGCCGCGGACGCGCCGCGCAGCAGCGCGGCGATGGGCTCGGGACGGTGGATTGCATAGCCCTGGGCAAAATCGACACCCAAATCGCGCAACAATTGCAGGACCTCGGGGCCTTCGACGAATTCGGCGATGGTCTGCTTGCCGACGACGTGCGCCACCTCCTGGATGCAGCGCACCGTCGCGCGGTCGACGGCGTCGTTGTGGGCATTGCGGACAAACTGCCCGTCGATCTTGAGAAAGTCCACGGGCAGGGTCTTGAGGTAGCCGAAGGAAGACAGCCCGCTGCCGAAATCATCGAGGGCAAACCTGCAGCCGTTGACCCGCATGGTGTTGAAGAAGCGCGTCGCGTCGCCCAGATTGGATATCGCCGCCGTCTCCGTGACCTCGAAGCAGATCTTGGCGGCGTCGGCATTGGTCTCCCGCATGACTTCTTCGGCGAAGCGATGGAAGCTGCGATCGCCGATCGAATGCCCGGAGAGGTTGATGGACAGCATGCCGATGTATTGCATGCGGTCGCGGTTCGTGCGCATCCATTGCAGGACGTTCTGCAATACCCAGCGGTCGATGAGGCCGACGAGCTGGTAGCGCTCGGCCGAGCGCATGAATTCCCCCGGCAGGATGATGCCGCCGTCCTCGCCGATCATGCGCAGCAGGATCTCGTAATTTTCTCCCGTGGCGCCCGGCGCAAGTGCCAGAATTTTCTGGCAGTACAGGGCGAACCGGTTCTCTTCTATCGCCTCCTGGAGCCGTGTTGCCCAGCGCATCAGTCCCTGGCTGGCCTGTGCGGCACCGCCGACGTCGGCGTAGGGGTGGGCGCGGTTGCGTCCCGACTCCTTGGCCGCGTAGCAGGCCACGTCGGCCGCCTGCAGGATGGCCGTTGCATTGGACCAGCGGCGGTCCAGCGGCACGACGCCAATGCTGGCTCCGATCCGATACCGGCGGCCTTCGTTCGTGAATCGGAAGGCGGCGATCTTCTCGCAAATGCCCTGCGCGATGGCCTGGGCCGGTTCGGCCTCGCAATGGGACAGGATGACGCCGAACTCGTCCCCGCCCAGCCGCGCCAGCGTGTCGCCGGAGCGCACGCACGACCGCAACAGCCCGGCGATCTGGCGCAGCAGCTCGTCGCCCACGGTATGGCCGCAGGCGTCGTTGACGATCTTGAACTGGTCCAGGTCGATGTAAAGTAGGGAGTGGACCGCGCCGGTCTGCTGCACCAGGGCGAGTTCGCGCTGCAGGCAGGCGTCAAATTCCGTCCGATTGGGCAGTTCCGTCAATGCGTCATGGCTCGCGCGATAGGACATCTCACGCGCCAGTTGGCGCTGCTCGGTCATGTCGTGGAAAACCAGCACGATGCCGCGGATCGCCCCGGTGTCATCGCGTATCGGTGCTGCCGAGTCGGCAATGAAAAATTCCGCGCCGTCGCGCGCGACGAGGATCCGCTGGTGGCTGCTCCACGAATCCTGGGCGGCGGCTGGGAAGGCTTGCGTCAGCAGCTGGGTAACCGGGTCCTCCACCGGCTGGCGCGTCGTTTCGTCGATGACATGGAATACCTCCATCAGCCCGCGGCCCGCGGCTTCGTGCACGGACCATCCGGTCAGGCGCTCCGCGACCGGATTGAGGTATTCGATCCGCCCGGCTTCATCGGTCGTGATGACGCTATCGCCGATGGAGCGCAAGGTGACGCTCAGCTTTTCATTTTGGGCAGCCAGCTCCGCCAGGATCTTGCGCCGCTCGGTGACGTCGTGGATCAGCACGGCAAAGAACCTGGGAGACGGCCGGTAGGCGACCACGTCGTACCAGCGCCCGATGGCCTCGGAGTAGTTTTCCAGATGAACGCTGTGGCCGGTAAGGGCGACCTTGCCAAAAACACCGATCCAGTCCGCAGGATCATTCTCGGTCCCGGGAAGCACCGATGTGACCCGCTTGCCGACGATCTGCTCCGGACGCAGCCCGGTCATCGCCGTGTACGCGGCATTGCATGCGAGAAATACATAGTCGACGGGCCGGCCCTGATCGTCGGTGATGATTTCGTGCAGGGCGAAGCCGGTCTGCATGTGTTCGAACAAAGCCCGGTAGCGCTCTTCGCTGCTGACCAGGGCGGTCAGCGCCAGGTCGCGGCTCGATACATCCGTGACGACCACCCCGAGCCCGACAACCTTGCCGGCCCGCAAATCGGGCACATAGGAGATGCTGAAGCGCCGCGGGGAAGAGCCCGGGTCCGTTACGATGCGCTCGAAGCTTTGCGGAACGCCAACCAGCGCAAGTTCGATGTTTTGCAGGACGTCGTTGTAGAGTTCGTCGTCCAGGAGCTCGCGCAGGGCCATGCCGCGAATCTTTTGCGGAGTCAGCGCAAACCGCTCGGCATAGCGCGCATTGCATGTCACTATGCGCAGGTCCGTGCTCCAATAGCTGACCATTTCCGGGATGGCGTTCAGCATGAACTGCAGGCGGCTGGCCACGTGTTCAGGCTCCGGCCCGACATCGGGGCTACGGTCCGTTAGTGTCGACCCGCTGCTGCGCGCAGTTACTTCATGCAAGACGGAAAACCTCCTCCGCGACCAGTACCGAAATCGTCGGCACCACCGGCACCGCTATGCGCCGGCGCGGCAGGAAGCGATTTGACACGCTCGCATGCTGCGCACAGTGGATGAAAAGCGGTTCTTCTACCGGCCTTTCCTGGTTCCCAAGGCGGGATTTTCGTCCGGAATGCCCCTTCCCGGAGGTTCACGGCCAGCATAGCCAACCAACGGTGAACCACTCGGCGATAGTGGTCGCTAATAAAATACAAAGGTGATTCAAGTTCCAAATTCGGGACGCAGCCATACAAAGAGACGCAATGGCGCGGGCTGCACGTCACTGCCCAGAGCGTGCCGTGCATAAGCTGGCCTCCATCGGCGCAATCACCCATCCTTACGGCCGCGGCCGAGCAGCCGCGCTAGGTTTCAAGCGCAACGCGGTTGCGCCCGCCATTCTTGGCTGCATACAGCGCACGGTCGGCGCGCTCGACCAGGCTGGCCGTGTCGTCGCCGTGCCGCCAGTGCGACACGCCGGCCGAAATGGTTATGCCGCCTATGGGCTCGTCGCTGCTGCGGCGCTTGATCCTGCCCTGCTCGACGCGCACGCGTATCGCCTGCGCCAGTTTGCCGGCAGCGTCCAGGGAGCACCCCGGCAGCAGCACGGCAAATTCCTCGCCGCCGTAACGCGCAGCCGCTCCGGCGGTGGCCACGCTCTCACGGATGAAGTGCCCCACGGCGGCGATGACGGCATCGCCCAGCGGGTGGCCGTAGGTATCGTTGACCGCCTTGAAATTGTCGATGTCGAGCAAGATGAGCGCCAGTGAAGCCTCGGCGCCGCCGCGCCCGGCCAGACGCTCCAGTTCCAGGTCGAATCCGTGCCGGTTGAGCAGCCCCGACAGCGCGTCGGTGCAGGCCTCCTCACGCACCGCCTTGAGTTCGTCGGCGAGGCGCTGGGCCTCCTTGCGGCTTTCGTCGAGCTGGCTGGTCATGCGAACAAAGGACTCGCTGACCTTGCGCGTTTCGGCGAGCATGGACGTGACGTCACCCCTGACCTGCGCCAGGGTGGTCGCCTTGGCGAGCCCGTCCTGGAACCGTGTCAGGTGCGTGTCAAAGCCCGCCGTGCGCACCTCGGCGTCGCGCACCTTGTCGCGGACCTCGGCAACCAGTCCGAGCAGGCCCGAGCGGGCGCTCAATACGGCGCGTTCGGCCGGATCCACCACGTGTTTCAGATACACGGCATACGTCTGCGCCGCCGATAACCGCTCCACATGCTGCAGCTCGGCGTCCACGTCGCCTTTGAGCGCCTTGTTGGTGGCCTTGGTGTATTCGTACCAGACCGTGTAGCTGATCGGGTGATAGCCGCTTGCGTAGCGCGACATCACCGGCAGCACGGTCTTGAGTACGCTGATGTCGTCCTTGCCGTCCGCGTCATACACGTCTGCTGCTCCCCAGGGAAACTGTGCACATTCTTTCACCGTAACGGCCGTTGCGACCGTCTGCAAAGGGATCGGAAACCAGTCATGTTTGGCGGGGGCGGTTGAAAACGCCGCGACGACGCGTCAAAACGCTTGGCCCGGGGAGAGAGCATCGGGTGGCCCACGCGCGATCCGAATGAGACCGGTAGAAATTATCAGCATATTTATCAATGACTTACCGAGGAACAGCGCCGAACCGGATATGCGGGATCAAGAACTGGCCTTATTTGACGAAAGTACGGATGTGGACGATGACGACATCAGTTTCGACGACCTGCTCGACGAGGAACCGGCCGGCACGCCGCCAGTGAGTTTCTCGCAGCTGCGCGCCAACGGCTTCCCGCGCAACGGGGGTATGGCCGAGCTGGCCGCCATCACCCAACTCCCGGACCCGGGCCAGCACCTTGCGGCGCTGCAACGCGGCTTCGTCCAGATACTGGCCAAACAGCGCCGCGCCTGAGCCAAGCCCTGCGGCCGCGTCCCACGTGGCGCGGTGGCCGTGCGAACCGGTAGGTCGCCCGTGGCTGCCTGCGCTCTATCATTCGCCCCTTGCGTCCGCTGCTGCGGCGAGGAATTTGTCCGACCCAACGGCGATCCCCAGAAAGGAACGAATATGACGATCCGGGCTACGGCATGGGTGGCGGCTGTCGTGGCGCTGGCTGCTTCGGCAGCGGCGCTGGCCCAGGCCCCGGCGCCGCAGTGGCCACTGACCGGAGAGGGTGCGGCAGCCTTCGTCGCGCAAGCCGAGACACAGGTTGCGCGCTCCAACATCCTGAGCAATCGCGCCAGCTGGATCATGGAAAACTTCATCACCGAAGATACCGAGGCGCTGGCAGCCGACGCAGGACAGGCCGCCAACGAGCTGGCAACCAATCTCGCGATGGAGGCGGCGCGCTTTGACGCCGTAGCCCTTGTCCCGGAATTGCGTCGCAAGCTTGACCTGCTAAAGCGCAGCCTCGTGGTGGCAGCGCCCAAGGATCCGAAGGGCAGCGAGGAGCTTGCCCGCATCCTGGCATCGATGGACGGCGAATATGGCCGCGGCAAGTACTGTCCCGCCCCGGACCAGCCCTGCCTGAACCTCAGCGACCTGGAAAAGATCATCGGTCAAAGCCGCGACCCCGAGGCGCTGCGGCGCGCGTGGTCGGGCTGGCACCGGGTTTCGCCCCCCTATCGCGACCGGTACGCGCGGTTCGTGGAACTCGCCAACCAGGGTGCCCGTGAACTGGGATACGCCGACGCCGGTGCGCTCTGGCGCTCGTCCTACGACATGCCGGAAAAGGACTTCGCCCCGGAAATGGAACGGCTGTGGCAGCAGCTCAAGCCGCTTTACCAATCGCTGCACGCCTACGTGCGCGGCCGCTTGCAGGACCGCTACGGCGCGGCGGCGACGCGGCCCGACGGGCTGATCCCCGCCCACCTGCTGGGAAACATGTGGAGCCAGAGCTGGGACAACATCTACCCGCTGCTGGCGCCGCCCGGCGCCGGCCAGGGTTACGACCTCACCGCGGCGCTGCAGGCGAGGAAGGTCGGGGCGCGGGACATCGTCAAGGATGCGGAAGGATTCTTCGTATCGCTCGGATTCGATCCCCTGCCCGATACGTTCTGGAAGCGGTCGCTGTTCGAGAAGCCGCGTGATCGCGAAGTGGTCTGCCATGCCAGCGCCTGGGACCTGGACGACCAGCTCGACGTGCGCATCAAGATGTGCATCACGACCGACGCGGAGCACTTCATAACGGCCCATCACGAGCTGGGACACGATTTCTACTTCCTGTCGTACCGCGGGCTGTCCCCCCTTTACCGCAATGGCGCCAACGACGGTTTCCACGAGGCCATCGGCGACACCATTGCGCTGTCCGTTACGCCGGAGTATCTCAAGCGGGTGGGGCTGGCCGACACGGTTCCCGGCACCGACAGCGACATCGACCTGCTGCTGCGCAAGGCCCTGGAGAAGGTTGCCTTCATCCCCTTCGGATACCTGGTGGACCAGTGGCGCTGGAAGGTCTTTGCCGGCGAGGTCGGCCCCCAGGACTACGACCGGTTGTGGTGGGACCTGCGCGCCAGGTATCAGGGTATCGCGCGCCCCGAGCCGGCAGAGCCCGGCGGTTTCGACGCGGGAGCCAAATATCACGTGGCCGGCAACGTGCCCTATGCGCGCTATTTTCTCGCCGATATCCTGCAGTTCCAGTTCCACCGCGCACTGTGCCGCGCGGCCGGCTACACCGGGCCGCTGCACCGTTGTTCAATCTATGGCAACAAGGAGGCCGGCGCAAAACTGCGCGCCATGCTGGCGCTCGGTGAAAGCCGGCCGTGGCAGGAAGCGCTGCGGTCGATGACCGGCGAGGATCGCATGGATGCCAGCGCCATCATCGATTACTTCGCACCGCTCAAGGCGTGGCTGGACGAACAGAACGCCGCGCGCGAGCGCGGCGCGGCACGACACTGAACGAGCAGCGCTGTGCGCGATGGCACGCGCCCGCGCCGCCGCTGCGGCGAGGCCTGGTGCCGCAGCGCTATGCGTTGATGTAATCCTCGACAAAGGCCAAAACGCGGCCCATTTCGTGCTCCAGCGCGGGGCTGAGCACGTCGACCTTTGCCCAGTCGCCGTCATTGGCAGCGATCTCGCAGCGCGTTGCCAGCTCCGCCAGGCCTTGCGCGCCCAGGTTGCCGGACATCCCCCGCACTTCGTGGGCCAATTCAGCCAGCTTGTCGCCGTGGGCCAGAACCTCGCCGGCGATCGACCCCTGGATCTTCTTCATGGACGCGCGAAAGACCGCCAGCAGTTCGACGATGGCGTCACGGTCGCCATCGAAAAGATCGTTGAGCCTTGCCATGTCCACGGCGGGCAGCAGCGGGGCCGATGGCTGCGGCGCCGATTCGGGCTCCACGGCGTCCGCCGCCTGGGCCTTTGCCGAAACGATCCAGATGGCCAGCACGTCGCGCAGGCGGGCGGCATTGATGGGCTTGGGAATGTAGTCGTCCATGCCGGCGGCGATGCAGCGCTCGCGGTCGCCCTCGATCGCATTTGCCGTCATGGCCACGATGGGCAGGTGGGCGCCGCTGTCGCGCTCGGCGCGGCGGATGGCGGCAGTGGCTTCAAAGCCGTCCATTTCCGGCATCTGGCAGTCCATCAGCACCAGCGCGTAGCGCCCGGTCGCCGCCTCGCGCACCGCCGCCGCGCCATTGTCTACCACCTCGACCTCGTAGCCGAGTTTGTTGAGCACCAGGGTGGCAACCCGCTGGTTGATCGCATTGTCCTCGGCCAGCAGCAGGGGCTTGGGCGCCTGGCCCTTCAACGCTGCCGGGGCCGGCGCCTGCGCGACGGCGGACTCCTCGACTGGCGGCACCGGCATGGCGCCCGGGCCGGCCGCCATGGGCGCCCTGCCCGGCCGCAGCGGCACGCTGATCCAGAACGTCGAACCCTTGCCGGGCGCGCTCTGCACGCCGATTTCGCCGCCCATGGCTTCAGCCAGGCGGCGGCAAATGGCCAGGCCAAGGCCCGTGCCGCCAAACTGCCGCGTGGTGGAACTGTCGGCCTGGATGAACGCCTGGAAGAGACGCTCCTGTGCCTCTTCGGAAATTCCGATGCCGGTGTCGCGCACGCTCAGCCGCACACCGATGCGCGGTTCGGCCGAAGGCCCGAGGGATGCCGCCTCGGCACGCAGGCGTATCTCGCCGTGCCGGGTGAACTTGATGGCATTGGACAGGAAATTGAGCAGCACCTGGCGGATGCGAACCGGGTCGCCGTTGAAGTGGTCTGGCAGCAGCGGATCGATGTTGCTCTCGAGCGTGACCCCGGCCTCGCGGGCCTTTGCCGCGAGGATGTCGATGCTGTTCTGCACGACCTTGCGCAGCGAGAAGTCGGTGCACTCGAGCTCGAGGCGCCCGGCCTCGATCTTGGAAAAATCCAGTATGTCGTCGATGATGGCGCGCAGTGCATCGGCCGAGGTCTTGATGATGCGCACGTATTCGACCTGATCATCATCGAGCCGCGTATCGAACAGCAGATCGGCCATTCCCATCACGCCGTTCAGGGGCGTGCGGATCTCGTGGCTCATGGTGGAGAGGAAGTCGGACTTGAGGCGTGCGGCCTGCTCGGCCGACTCCTTGGCCTCGACGAGGCGCTGCTGCAGCAGCATCTGGGTTCGCATGTCGGAGAACATCACCACGGCGCCGATGCGCGCCCCGGCGCGCATCAGCGGAGCGCCACTCACCTTGACCGGCAGCGCGGTGCCGTCCCTGTGGAAGAAGACCTCGTCGTTGGAGCGATAGATCTCGCAGTCATGCATCGCCTTGTAGATCGGACAGTCGTCTGCGGGCAGCGGCGAGCCGTCGCGACGATGGTGATGGATGAGATCATGCACGCTTTGACCCCGCATTTCCTCGAACGTCCAGCCCAGCATGGCCTCTGCCTGGCTGTTGATGTACGAGAGCTGACCGGACTCGTCGAGCGTGTAAACGCCTTCGCCCAGGTGGTCGATGATGGTGCGCAGCCACTCCTCCTGCTGGCGCGCATCCCTCTCGAGCAGTTGCTGGTGCGTAATGTCCACGCCGATCGCCACGAGGTACTGCGGATCGCCGTTCTCGTCGACCATCACGGAATTGGACCAGTCCATGGTGCGGGTCTTGCCGCCGCTGTTGATCCAGGTGCTCTGGAATCGGCCGGGCGCGCTGCCGCCCAGGAACTGCGCAAAGGCCTCGCGCGCGCTTTCGCGCTGGTCCGCCGGCAGGAAGCGCAGCCAGGCATAGGGCTGGTCCTGGATGTCGGAGAACGAATACCCGGTAAACGTCTCGGCCGCGGTATTGAAGCGGACCACCCGGCCGTCGCGGTCCAGGACCAGTATGACGGCGCCAGCCGAACTGAACACCGCGTTGCTGAAGTTGCGCTCCCGCTGCAGGTCGCGGGTGCTCACCTCGATGGCCATTTCTATCGCGGACTGGCGCACGTGCATCTGGCGCAGGTAGGCCGCGGCCAGCGCTGCAATGAGCACGCCGAGAACGAGGATGGACGTGCTGGCGCCGCGATTGGGTGTGTACGCTCCGGGGCCGGGCATCGCAAGCAGCGTCCACGAATGGCCGGCGAATCTGAGGTCCTCGGAGACACGCAGGCCGGACGGCAATGCATCGACCGAATCGATATCCAGCGCCCGGGGGTGCAGCAGGTGCGAACCCTTGGGCGCATCATTGTCGAACAATGCAAGCCATACCACGGGGCCGTTGTCGATCTCGCCGGCGGCGACAATCTCGTTGATGCGAAAGACAGCCAGCACGTAGCCGTTGATGCGCGCCAGCCTTTGCTCGGGCTGCTCCGGTACCACGCCGCCCTCGTAGACGGGCCGCGCGACCAGCACCCCGTACCCGTCGGACCCGCCCTGGACCAGCGTGAGCCGGCTCGTCGCGTAGGCGCTTCCGGCCAGGGCGGCCTGTTCAAGGGTCTTGCGCCGCGTGTCGTCCGACATCACGTCGTAGCCCAGGGCTTTTTCGTTGCCCTCGAACGGCTCCAGGAAGAAGATGGGAAAATACTCGTGGCGCCGGCTCGCCGGCGTCAGCGCGCCTTGGAAATTGCGCTCGGTGAAATCGAATCCGGCAAAGCCGTCACGACGCGCCGCCGCGATGTAGGCACCACGCTGCGCTTCGGCCACGCGCGGTACCCATTCGAGCGCCTTGATGGGCGAACCATTTTCGGTGAAAGTTCGGGTCAGGCGGGCAAAGCGCGCGCGATCCAGATTACCGGCAGCGTCGACGTACGCACCGACCGCCTTGAGCCGGTCCAGCGCATTGTCCACGCCGCCCTCGAACCGGTCGATGCGCTCTACCGCCTCGGTGTGGAAATCGGCCGCGACCCGGCGCTCCTCGTAGGTCCGGACAACCAAAAACGCCGCCAGCGTTGCCGCCAGGACGACGGCAAACCCCCAGTACCAGGTCTGGAATCGCCGCAGCAAGGCCCGCATTTTCTCCAATTGCAAATCCCGAGAGCAAATCTGCGTCGGCCGCTGCCACCACCTACCGGATCCCGACAGGGGCGGTGGTGGCGGCGCGTGCCACGACGCGCGGCACGGGGTGCCGCAGGGCTCTGGAACCCGTTGGAAGACCCCGCAGTCAGGAGGTCAAAATACGCGATGGACGCGGCGGCAAACGATGGAATTGGCGTGTGATTTCCTCCTCCGCAGGCGATTTGCGCACGATGAAAAAATTACGCGGTTGTAATGCCGTGCACGCTGCGCGGGCCCGGGGCCGTCACCAGGGCGGCTTCGCGCGCGGCCAGGGCGTAGAGCAGGCTCAGAACCACGGTGAACAGCAACGCCAGGGCGAGCATCTCCCCGCCGTGGACGATCATTTGCGCGCGAACGGCGGAGCTGTCGCTGCCGACGGCAGCGGCAATGACGAGCAGCAGCGGCGCCAATACACCGAGGCACGCGAACAGCCACGGCAGCGTGCGAAAGAAGCCCGCGGGAGCGTCGGCGCGTTCGCCGGCTGGCGTTTTCGAAAGGGCAATTTGCGACATGGAGGCCTCCGTGAGAGAGTTGGACAGGAACCACGGAGCAACTGTGCCGCCCCAGCATGAACCGCAACTGAATCCCGGCCCTGCCGCACGCGCGGTTCAGGCCGCGTTCATGCGCGCAGCGAGAAATCGAGCGGCAGCGCGCTGGGCGCCATGGTGAATCCGAAGCTTTCGACCACGCCGCCGGCGGGCGCGTGCAGGCGCAGGTCGAAGCTGCCCAGCACCATGGCCGTCACCATCTTGATTTCCACCATCGCCAGATACCGGCCTGGGCAATAACGCTGTCCTCCGCCAAACGGGAACATGCTGCGCCGGTCGTCGGTATCCGCTTCCGCCGCGCCATCGAGCCAGCGCTGTGGCAGGAACCGCTGCGCCTCGGCAAAGCGCGATTCCTGGGTGGCACAGATGCGCGGCAGCAGGAACAGCAGATGATCGCGCGGCACCAGGAGGCCCGCCAGGTCCAGGTCGACGTTCGCCCGCATGCCCTGTACCGGCGCGATGGGCTTGAGGCGCATCGACTCGATGGCCGCGGCCTCGAGGTAATCGAGTCCGTCAAGCCCGGACAGTTCCGTGGGCAGGCTGCGACCGAGCAGCGCGTCGACCTGCGCGCGGGCAGCCGCGCACGACGGTGCATCGTGCGCCAGGTGATGGAGCAGCCACGCCATGGTGTTGGCCGTGGTGTCCTCGCCGGCAAACAGCATTACGGCCACGTTGCCGTGGACATCCTGGTCGCTGAACTCGGAGCCGACCTCATCGCGCGCGGCAAGCAGGGCCTGGAGGATGTTGCGCGGGCGTTCACGCAATTGGGGTTGCGCGGCCATTTCGGCGCGTGCGCCGGCGATGAGCTGATCCACCGTCGCGTGCAAGCGGGCAATGGCAGCATCGCTGCGCCGGTCGACGGGCAGGGGCAGCACGCGCCAGTAGCGCAGGACCTGCGGAAGGCGCCGGCCAACGGTTGCAAACCAGGTTTCCACGTCGGCCTGCAGGCTGCTCGATTCCTGTGAAAGGGTGTCGATGTCCAGGCCCATGGTGAGCCAGGTGGTGACATCGATGGAATAGCACTTGAGGTCGCGCAGCACGTCCGGGCGGGCGCCGCTGGCGGCCAGCGCCCGCCAGCGCGCCTGCAGGCGCGCCGTCACCGTGCTGATCACGGGAAAAAACGTCCGGATGATCTCCGGCGTGAGCGCGCGCATGACCAGGCGGCGCTGACGCCGCCAGGCCTCGCCTTCGGCCGTGAAGACGCCCGCGAATCCGGTCTCGTTGATGACACTGGAAATGCGCGGCGAGCGGCTCACTTCCACCGGGCGATGGCGCAGCAGCTGGTCGATGAGTCCGGGCTCCGAGACGCCCACGGCGCGGTAGGGTCCGAAGCGCAGCCGGTAAAGCGGTCCGTACTGCCGTGCCCAGGACTCCATGGTGGCGTGCGCGGCCCTGCGGCGCAGTTGCAGCGTATTGCCCACCAGCGGCCAGCGCTTCGGGCCCGGCAGGTCTGCAACGCGGCGCGCAGCGGCCCGAAAGCCGTCCCGCCCTTCCATCCGTACGGGTGCCACGGCGCGGCCAGCCGTCATCGCCCCACGCAGCGCTTGCGCGCCGGGCCATGCAGCGCGCCGACGACCAGGCTCAGGTGGCGCAGATCCGCGACACCGATGCCCGCCCGTTCCGCACGGCCGCGTGGACTGCAGAAATCGCGCTGCGTGCCGATTATCAGCAATGCGGTATCGGTAACGGCTGTCATGGCGGGGCAGGATCTTGGGGAGGCTTCGCCGGCATCGGGCCGGGCGGCGCGCCCATATTACCGAGTGACGGCGCCCCTTGGCGCCGTTATCATGATTTGGCAGTGATCAAGGACACCTTTGAAAAAATCCGGCGCACCACCCGTTCACGCTGAGTGCATCCGCGGCAGCGCCAAGCACCCTGCGCGTTGCGCAATCGCGCTGCTTGGCGCCTGTCTGTTGCTGGTTTGCGCCACCGCGGGTGCCCAGTCGGTTGCGCTCAGCGGCGTGATGGGGGACAGGGCGCTGCTGGTCATCGACGGTGCCGCCCAGGTGCTTGCGGCCGGAGAATCGCGCCAGGGGGTCACGCTGGTGTCTACCGATGGCGAGACCGCGGTCGTGGAACTTGGCGGTCACCGGAGGAGCCTGCGGGTAGGCGAGAGCCCGGTAAGCGTGGGCAACCGCGGGCCCGGTTCGGCGGCGCGGGTAACGCTGCACGCTGGTTCGGGCGGGCATTTCATGGGCACGGGGCAGTTCAATGGCGTCACCCTGCCCTTTGTGGTGGATACGGGCGCCTCCAACGTCGTCATGAGCACCTCCCAGGCCGACCAGGTCGGCCTGCAGTACCGCAGCGGTCAGCGGGGCGCGGTCACCACGGCAAACGGCACGGTTCCGGCGTGGCTGGTTCAACTCAACTCCGTGCGCCTGGGCGAGGTGGAGATCTACAACGTGGCGGTCACGGTCGTTCCCGCCGGCGCGCCCGTCGTGCTGCTGGGTAACAGTTTCCTGGGACGCTTTCAGATGCGCCAGGAAAACGACGCGTTGGTGCTGGAGAAGCGTTTCTGAGGGGCGGCCCCCGCCGGCGCCTGTGCCGGGGGAATTTTCTGCCGGCGCGCTTACCCCTGTGTACGCTAGGGCCTACCGGGCCGACAAGGCCTACGCCTTGGTTCAGAATCGGCATTTTCCATGAGGAGTGCACCATGAAAGACCTGCGCAACGCCGTGCGTCGCATGGCAGTATCCGCCGCCCTTCCGGCAGCCGTTTTCGCCGGCATTGCCGTGCTGGCCATGAAGCCGGCAACAGCCGCGCTCAAGGTCGGCGACAGCGCACCCGATTTCACGACGCAGGCGGCCATCGGCGGCAAGGCGTTCACGTTCTCGCTCGCTGAGGCGCTCAAGAAGGGGCCGGTGGTTCTGTACTTCTATCCCAAGGCCTTCACGCCCGGCTGCACGGTCGAGGCACACAACTTTGCCGAGGCCACCGACAAATTCGCGGCCTTGGGAGCGACGCTGATCGGCATGTCGGGCGACGACATCGACACCCTCAAGGACTTTTCCGTCAAGGAATGCCGCAACAAGTTTGCGGTGGGAGCGGACTCCGACGGCAAGATCATGAGGAAGTACGACGCCAACCTGATTTTCCTTCCCAGCACCGCGGATCGCATCTCCTACGTCATCAGTCCGGCGGGCAAGGTGATCTACACGTACTCAAGCCTGAGTCCGGACAACCACGTTGAAAACACTCTCAAGGTGGTGCAGGACCTCAATAGCGCCAAGCACTGATCACCCTTGTGTGGGCGGCACTGCCTGCGCAGTGCCGGCCGCATTGACGGGTTCCGCCTCACCCCCCGCAAGCACCTGCGCCGCACCGCGCAGGTGCCAAGCGCGCCCTCGCAACTCCTTGGCCCACGCTAGCGCCGCGCCGCAGTTCGTACGCAGCGTGGTGAACGCGCCGACCGCCTGCAAATGGACTCCTCCACAAATTGCCGGAAATGTTCGGAAGCAAGTATTCAAAGCCATTTTGACGATAGTAAGCGCAAACCTACACATCATTTACCCTTATACTAATGAAAATTTAAATTGACTTTATTTATACAAGGCGCCCGATGACAATCACATCCGGGCCAACAAGATATTTCCAAGGAGAGTCGAAAATGAGCGTGAAGCCAAGCGGGAAGACCTACAGCGCGGGGGTGAAGGAATACCGCAGCACGTATTGGGAACCGAACTATGTCGTAAAGGACACCGACATCCTGGCGTGCTTCAAGATCACGCCCCAGGCCGGAGTCGACCGCGAGGAAATCGCCGCGGCCGTGGCAGCAGAATCCTCGACCGGCACCTGGACCACCGTCTGGACCGACCTGCTCACGGATCTGGATTACTACAAGGGACGCGCCTACCGCATCGAGGACGTTCCCGGGGACGACAGCTGCTTTTACGCCTTCGTGGCCTACCCGATCGACCTGTTCGAGGAAGGCTCGGTCGTCAACGTGTTCACCTCGCTGGTGGGCAATGTGTTCGGCTTCAAGGCGCTGCGCGCGCTGCGCCTCGAGGATGTGCGCTTTCCGATCGCCTACGTCAAGACCTGCGGCGGCCCGCCCAACGGCATCGAGGTCGAGCGCGACATCATGAACAAGTACGGCCGTCCGATGCTGGGCTGCACGATCAAGCCCAAGCTGGGCCTGTCGGCCAAGAACTATGGCCGCGCGGTTTACGAATGCCTGCGCGGCGGCCTGGACTTCACCAAGGACGACGAAAACGTCAACAGCCAGCCGTTCATGCGCTGGCGCGACCGCTTCGCCTTCGTTGCCGAGGCCATCCAGAAGGCCGAAGCCGAGACCGGCGAGCGCAAGGGCCATTACCTGAACGTCACGGCGCCCACGCCCGAGATGATGTACGAGCGCGCCGAGTTCGCCAAGGAACTGGGCATGCCCATCATCATGCACGACTACCTCACGGGCGGCTTCACCGCCAACACGGGCCTGGCCAACTGGTGCCGCAAGAACCGCATGCTGCTGCACATCCACCGCGCCATGCACGCCGTGCTCGACCGCAACCCGCACCACGGCATCCACTTCCGCGTCCTCACCAAGGCGCTGCGCCTCTCGGGCGGCGATCACCTGCACACCGGCACCGTGGTGGGCAAGCTCGAAGGCGACCGGGCCTCGACGCTGGGCTGGATCGACCTGCTGCGCGACCGCTACATCAAGGAAGACCGTTCACGCGGCATCTTCTTCGACCAGGACTGGGGTTCGATGCCCGGCGCGTTCGCGGTGGCCTCCGGCGGCATCCACGTGTGGCACATGCCCGCGCTGGTTTCCATTTTTGGCGACGATTCGGTACTGCAGTTTGGCGGCGGCACCCTGGGCCACCCCTGGGGCAATGCGGCAGGCGCCGCGGCCAACCGCGTAGCCCTCGAGGCCTGCGTGGCCGCGCGCAACCAGGGCCGGCAGATAGAAAAAGAAGGCAAGGACATCCTCACCGCGGCGGCGCGTTCGAGCCCGGAACTGCGGATCGCCATGGAAACCTGGAAGGAAATCAAGTTCGAATTCGATACGGTGGACAAGCTCGACGTGGCGCATCGCTGAGATCCCCTAAAAAACAAAATTTGGAGCACGACTATGAGCGAAATCCAGGACTACACCTCCAAGCTGTCCGACCCGGCCAGCCGCAAGTTCGAAACTTTCTCGTACCTCCCGGCCATGACCAAGGACGAGATCCGCACGCAGGTCGAGTACATCGTCAAGCAGGGCTGGAACCCGGCCGTCGAACACACCGAGCCCGAGCACATGATCGGTTCCTACTGGTACATGTGGAAGCTGCCGATGTTCGGCGAGACCGATGTCACGCGCATCCTGGCCGAGGTCGACGCCTGCCACAAGCTGCATCCGACCCATCACGTCCGGCTGATCGGCTACAACAACAAGACCCAGTCGCAGGGCGCCTCGATGGTGGTCTACCGCGGGAAGACGGTCTAGGACCGCGCCGACCCTCACGCCGGCCCGCGGGACGGGAGAGCCGTAGTCGCATCCCTTTGCCCTGGGTCCGAACCCAAGCAGTTCCCTCTCCCGCTCTGCGGGAGAGGGTCTGGGTGAGGCTGACGGCTGAATTGCCCCCCACGAACAACGCACCAATCCCCGGCGAAACGCCCCATGACAACCGACGATCGCGCTACCCAGTATCGCGTCACCCGCGAACCCTATTACCGCCCCGTGGCCGACGAGGTAAGCCTGTTCCAGGCCGCCTACACGGTGCGCATGCCCATGATGCTCAAGGGACCCACGGGCTGCGGCAAGACCCGGTTCGTCGAATACATGGCCTGGAAGCTGGGCAAGCCGCTGGTGACCGTGTCGTGCAACGAGGACATGACCGCATCGGACCTGGTCGGCCGCTTCCTGCTCGACGCCAGCGGCACGCGCTGGCAGGACGGCCCCCTGGCGCTGGCCGCCCGGATCGGTGCAATCTGCTACCTGGACGAAGTGGTCGAGGCCCGGCAGGACACGACCGTGGTCATCCACCCCCTCACCGATACGCGACGCGTGCTGCCCCTCGAAAAAAAGGGCGAGGTGGTGCAGGCCCATGCCGATTTCCAGCTGGTCGTCTCGTACAACCCCGGCTACCAGGCGCTGATGAAGGACCTCAAGCAGTCCACCAAGCAGCGGTTCGGCGCGCTCGATTTCACGTATCCGGCGCATGCCATCGAACAGGAGATCGTCGCGCATGAGTCGGGCGCCGGACTCGATGTCGCCGGCAAGCTGGTGTCCATAGCGGAGCGTGCGCGCAACCTCAAGGGCCACGGGCTCGACGAAGGCATTTCCACGCGCATGCTCGTCTACGCCGGTTCGCTCATCGCACGCGGCGTTGCGCCGGTCGACGCCTGCCGCATGACGCTGGTGCGGCCCATAACCGACGATCCCGACATGCGGGACGCCCTGGACGCCGCCGTCACCACCTACTTCTGATACGGCCGGGCCGCCATGGCGATAGACCTTGACGACTTCGCCGACCTGGCCGAACCCCTGGGGCCGCATGCGCAGGAAATCCTGCGCGCCTGCTGGTACGAAGCCGCCCGCAGCTTTTCCGCCCGGGGGCTCGAATCGGTATATCTCAAGGGCGCCCGTGCGCTGCACACGCTGGGCCGCGGACCCGAACTGGTAGCCAGCTTCCTCCAGGAAGCGCCAGCCGTGGCCAAGGAACTGGGCGAAGAAGCCGTCGTCGACCTTATCGATACGGCGCTGCGCTGCATTTCCAAGACCAGCGCCACAGTCGTGGCGGCCATCATCGATTCGAGCCCCATCGCCGCGCGCCGACTGGGCGAATACCAGCTGTTCCAGGGATACCTGCACCTGCTTGAAACCCTGCTGGCGCAGGTTCCGCGGGGCGTGCGGCCGCTGCTGGGACAGCTCGAAGTCCTGCTGGGCCAGCTCACGCTGGGCGGCCTGCGGCGCTGGTCGCAGTGGGGCGCCCAGGCGCACCGCACGGACTTCGCCGCCCAGGTGCGGTATTTCGGACTGGAATCGCCCGAATCGCTGGCAGTGCTGCAGCAGGAGCGCAAGGGCACGCTGTTCGTCGATGTGCAGCGCCGCCTGGCGATGTACCTGCGGGCCCTCTGGGGCCGGGACTTTTTCCTGCGCCCCACTTCCGGCGATTTCGAATCCCGCGACGGCTACCGCCCTTACATGGAAGATGGGCTGATCCATCTGCCCGACGCCTATGACGACACGGCCGGCGCCAGCGGACTCGCCTTGTACCGTGCTGCCGCCGCCCACGCGGCGGCGCACCTGGTCTACACGCGCAACGCCCTTTCGGCCGAAGGGCTCACGCCGCTGCAGATGGCATTCATCGGCCTGGTCGAGGATGCCCGCGTGGAAACGCTGGCGATCCGCGAATTTCCCGGCCTGCGGCCGATCTGGGCGCAATTCCATCAGGCAAGTGCCGCCGCCGGGGACACCTGGGCCGACCACCTGAGCCGACTGGCCCGCGCACTGCTGGATCCGGATTTTGCCGACACGGGAATCCTGGCCAGTACCGGCCGCCGGCTGCTGGCGGCCGCGCAGGAACGCCTGGAAGACAACGCCATTTCCTGGGAGATCGGCGCCGAGCTTGCCAGTCTGGCAGCCGGTGGCGCCGAACCGGGTATCGCGGCCGGCAAGGCGCGGCTGCCCGCCTACAACCCGCGCACGGACCTGGTGCGCGCGCCCTACCGCGACGACAACCGCTATCTCTGGGAATTCGACGAGGCCACGGATGGTCCGGGCGCCGAGATCCTGCCGTGGATGCAGGGACAGGTGCGCCGCAAGGTCAACCTGATGGAGTTCATCAACGAGACCGACGTGGAGACGGCCGGCGACGATGCCCAGGAGATCTGGGTGCTGTCGACCGAGCTCTTTCCGTACGAGGATTTCGGCATCTCGTACAACGCCAGCGACGGCAAGGAGCCCACGCCGGAGCCGCACCATTATCCCGAGTGGGACTACCAGATCCAGGTGGAACGACCCGGCTGGGTGACGGTGCTGGAGCCGCGCGCGCCGCAGGGCGACCCGGCGCTCATCGACACCGTGGTGGCGCGGCACAAGCCGCTGGTGGGTCGCCTCAAGCGCCTGATCGAGACGCTGCAGCCGCAGGGCGTGCAGCGCGTGCGCCGGCTCGAAGAAGGCGACGACATCGACCTGAACGCGGCGATAGCCTCGCTGGTCCAGATGCGCCAGCACGGCCAGCCGGACACGCGCATCATGATGCGCGACATTCGCAAGCACCGCGATCTGGCCGTGCTGCTGCTGATCGACCTGTCGCAGTCGACCCAGGAAAAGGTGCGCGGCTCCGACCAAAGCGTGCTCGACCTGGCGCGCGACGCCAGCGTGCTGCTGGCCGACGCGATGCAGCGCATCGGCGATCCCTTCGCCATCCACGGATTCTCCTCGGACGGCCGCCATGACGTGCGCTACCAGCGCTTCAAGGATTTTGACGCGCCCTACGACGAGCCGGCCCGGGCGCGCCTGGCCGGCATGGCCAGCGGGCTGTCGACCCGCATGGGCGCCGCCATGCGTCATGCCGGCAGCCTGCTGCAGCGCTGCCCCCAGGGACGCCGGCTGCTGCTGGTGCTCACTGACGGCGAGCCCGCCGACGTGGACGTGCGCGATCCGCAATACCTGCGCTACGACGCCCGCAAGGCGGTGGAGGCGCTGGCCCGCACGGGCGTGACGAGCTACTGCCTGTCGCTGGACCCGCACGCCGACGAATACGTCTCGCGCATCTTCGGGCCGCGCAACTACCGCGTGATCGACAAGGTGGAGCGCCTGCCCGAGCAGCTGCCGTCGCTCTACATGGGGCTGACCCGCTGACCCCGAGATTTCGGGCAAGGACATGTCGGAAAAAAGAAAAGGCCCCGCGAACGGGGCCTTTTCAGCTGCCCGGTGAGCATCGATCGATGGGGCGCCTGCTCACGCGGATTTCTGGCGCATCAGAAGAAACGCCAGTACGGAACCGGTGATACCGGTTTCGAAATCATTTTAGGCATCGCGCGGGCCGATAGTCAACGCCGGCATCAATGCGCGGTTGCAGCACCGGCCACCGCCACCAGCACGGGGTTCGGACGATATTGCTGGGGAAAAAGGCGTTCCAGATTGCGCACCTTGGGCAGGTCAAAATGCGCGATGTATCCGCTGTCCGGATGCAAGGTGGCGTAGTCCTGGTGATAGTTCTCCGCCGCATAGAACCTATCCAGCGCTTCAATACGCGTGGCAATGCGCCGCCCATAGACACCCGCATCATCCAGTTGCCGTATGTAAGCCGCCGCTACGCGCTTTTGCTCGTCGTTGGTGGTGAAGATTTCCGAGCGGTACTGCGTGCCATAGTCCGGGCCTTGCCGATCGACCTCGGTCGGATTGTGCGCCACGGAAAAATACACCCGCAGCAAGGTGCCGACACTCACCACGGACGGATCGAACGTGACCTGCACCGATTCCGCATGTCCGGTACGTCCCGTGCTGACGGTATCGTAGTCCGCCGATGCGGCGCTGCCGCCGGCGTAACCGGAAACGGCACGTTCCACGCCACGCACGTGCTGGAAAACTTTCTGCACGCCCCAGAAGCAACCGCCGGCAAGAACGATGGTCTCGGAACGGTGCCCAGTGGCCAGCGGCAGATCGACAACGGGCGCGGGAATCACGACCGCATCCTCCGCGGCACTGCTGGCAAGCGGCTCGAGCAGCAGGCCAAGGGCGGCCACAGCAGCGGCGATGGCCCCGATTGCCGCGCCGGACGCGAATTGGCGGCCGAACCAGCGGCCTTTGACGCCGGACATTTCGGATGCAAATTTTTTCATGACGATTCTCCCTCAGGCTTGAAGTTCAGCGCCACGCCATTCATGCAATAGCGCAGGCCGGTGGGTTGCGGCCCGTCGTCGAAGACGTGGCCAAGATGGCCGCCGCAACGGCGGCAGTGCACCGCCGTGCGTTTCCACCCGAAACTATTGTCCTGCGTGGTTTCCACCGCGTGATCAAGGGGCTGCCAGAAGCTGGGCCACCCGGTGCCGCTGTCGAATTTGGTGGCCGAGGAAAACAGCGCCAGCTGGCAACCGGCGCAGGCAAAGATGCCCTTGCGCTTTTCGTGATTGAGCGCGCTCGTGAACGCGCGTTCGGTGCCTTCCTGGCGCAGCACCTCGAACTGCTCGGGCGAGAGCAGCTTGCGCCATTCGGCCTCCGTATGCTCCACCTCGAAATGACCGGTCTGGACCGCCACAGCCGGCACGGCAAACGGCATACCGCCAGGCGCGCCGCGCGCCAATCGCCCGATGACAAGTCCGATCGCCGCCGCTGAACCGGCCGCCAGCCAAAAGCGTCTTTGCAATCCCATACCCGTCTCCCGATGTGCGGAAAATCCTAGCCTCGGATGCTTGGTCGCTGGGGCTTGCCGATTCTTACAGGCATCAACGGCTCGTCAAGAAATCCCAGCCACCTTGCCAGGCGCCGCCGGCGTTCTAGCGGCGCGAACGCCGATCGCTAACCAAGGCCATCGGCGCTTGGACCGGATTTCCAGCCAGTAATTCCGCAAGGCCGGCAAACCATGCCGGGCGAGTCTTGCGTTGCTCGGGTTAGGTGGGGCCCGACGCGCGCTCAGCCTGCGGCAGCGGCATCGAACGCATCGGCAAGGATCTTCATGCCCTCGTCGATGATCTCGTCGGAGGCCGTGAGCGGAACCAGCACGCGGATGATGTTGCCGTAGGAACCACAGGACAGCATCACCAGGCCGCGCTTGAGCGCCTCGGCGCACAGGCGCTTGGTCAACTCCGCGTCGGGCACGTGGTGCTTGCCCGCCTCGAAGAGTTCCATGGCCACCATGGCGCCCAGGCCGCGCACCTCGCCCACGGCCGCGTGCTTGCGGGCGATGGCCTGCAGGCCCGCGACCAGGCGCTCGCCGATGGCGCGCGAGCGCGCCAGCAGGTTCTCGCGTTCGAAGATCTTGATGACTTCCAGCGCGGCGACGGCCGACAGCGGATTGCCGGCATAGGTGCCGCCCAGGCCGCCAGGATTGGGCGCGTCCATGATGTCGGCGCGGCCGGTGACCGCGGCGATGGGAAAGCCGCCGGCGAGCGACTTGGCCATGGTGATCAGGTCGGGGATGACACCCGAATGTTCGATCGCCAGCCAGGTGCCGGTGCGGCCCGCGCCCGACTGGATTTCATCGGCGATGAGGACGATGCCGTGCTTGTCGCACAGGGCGCGCAGCGCGACCAGGAATTGCGTCGGGGCGACGTAGAAACCGCCCTCGCCCTGCACCGGTTCGACGATGATGGCGGCAACGCGCTCGGGTTCGATGTCGTTCTTGAAGATGTGTTCGATCGAGGCCAGCGAGTCGGCCACGCTCACGCCATGCAGCGCGCTGGGAAAGCGCGCATGGAATATCTCGGCCGGGAAGGGTCCGAAACCGGCCTTGTAGGGCGCGACCTTGCCGGTAAGCGCAAGCGTGAGCATGCTGCGGCCGTGGAAGCCGCCGCCAAAGGCGATGACGCCCGGGCGCTTGGTGTGGGCGCGGGCGATCTTGACCGCGTTTTCCACGGCCTCGGCGCCGGTGGTGACGAAGAACGATTTCTTGGGCGCGTCGCCCGGCGCCAGCGCGTTGAGCCGCTCGGCCAGCTCCACCAGCGGCTCGTACGCCACCACCTGGAAGCAGGTGTGGTGGACCTTGTCGAGCTGGGCCTTCACGGCCTCGACGATCTGCGGATGGCGGTGGCCGGTGTTGAGCACGGCAATGCCGCCCGCAAAATCGATATACCGGCGGCCTTCGACGTCCCAGACCTCGGCGTTGAGCGCGCGCTCGATGAAGACTTCGTAGGTCTGGCCCGAACCCCGGGGCATGGCCGCGCGGCGGCGCGCCATGAGGGCCGCATTGCTGTTCTGCGATTGGCTGATGTGGGGATCGCGCTTCATATTGGCTCCAATGTGGCCGCGAAATCGCTGCAGGACCGGGATCCACAATTGTAATCGCTGGCGCCTTGGGACTTAGGCACCGCATTTGCGCCGAATCTCATCAAATGTGGCACCCCGGGGCCTAGCCTTTGGGGAACGCGCGGACACCCCCCCGCAGGCGACCGCGCACCCTCCCGGGCAGGGGGATGATCGGCGGATGACCCGGTTCACGCTAGGCGGTTACGGAAATTTTCAATTAATTTCAGGCTGGTAGACCCCCAGGCGCAAAAGTGCAGGCAACGAGCCATTAGTATCGGGGCAATAGTCGGCGCATTTCCACGCGCGTCGTTTCTGCGTTTACGGCACCATTCCGGTTGCCTGTCCCGGAGCGGCCCCTGCGGGGCCTTTGCCGCAGGCCTAAATCCCCTCCAGTGAGGTTGCGCAGTGAAGCCTTCCCAGAATGCATTTGCAATTGCAGCGCGCCGCAGCCGACGGCACGTTGCGTCCGCGCCGCGCGCCCCGGCACGCTGGCAGGCAGCGGCAGCCCTGCTGCTGATACTGGCCTTCACGGCTGCGCCCGCGCGGGCGCAGCCGTGAAGGCCAGTATCAGCAGCAGGGCTGCCGCTGCCTGCCAGCGTGCC
>Ga0075030_100000709_pt1 | contig 29312 bp, 26 predicted proteins | sample LitLauG_LLR_2012_FD_71393 | JGI IMG/M metagenome (GOLD analysis project Ga0075030, IMG submission 71393) | Freshwater sediment microbial communities from Pennsylvania, USA - Little Laurel Run_MetaG_LLR_2012 | ecosystem: Environmental > Aquatic > Freshwater > Creek > Sediment | place: USA...
CGCGGGGAGCGTCCATGCTTTTAGAGAAGCTCAAGGCCCTCTTAGCGGATCCGCCGCCGGTGATGGCGTTTGAAATTTCAGAGGCGGGGATCGCGGCAGCGCGCATTGGGGCGCGGATGGAACTGGACTTTCAGCCGCTGAAATCCGGCACTTTGACGGTTTCGCCATTGAAAGAGAACGTGGCTGATCCGGACGATTTCATGGCGGCGGTACGGGCGCTTTCGGGGACGCAGGCGGCGCGAAAACGCAAGGATGTCGCGCTGATTCTGCCGGACTTCTCGGCGCGCATCTCGGTGCTCGATTTCGACAGTTTCCCAACCGACGCCAAGGAGCAGGCCTCGCTCATCCGGTTCCGGCTGAAGCGCAGCGTGCCGTTCGATGTGGAAACGGCGGCGATGAGTTACTGGGTGCAGGCCAGGGCGAATAAGCAGGTCGACGTACTGGTGGTGATGGCGCCGCTCGAAATCGTGGCGCGGTATGAGTCGCCATTCCGCACGGCGGGGATGAATCCGGGACTGGTGACCACGTCTTCGCTGGCGGCGCTCGAACTGGCGCCCGAGTACGGGCTCAGCGTTCTCGCCAAACTCACGGGGCGTGTGTTGACGGTGCTGGTTCGCGAAAAGGCCCTGGTCAAACTGGTGCGCTGCGTGGAGATGCCGTCGTCCAACCTGGAGGATGTAGCCGCGGTGTTGATTCCGACCTTCGTGTACGCCGAAGACAGCATGGGCGGGAAGCCGGAACGGCTGCTGCTGTGCGGGTTCGAGGCACGGTCGGAAGAAGCCGAAAGAAAGTTCGCGGCGGAGTTGGGCGTCCCGGTGGAGACGGTACGGTCGCCCCTGGGCGTTCCGGGGGAAAATAACGCGGGGCTGCTGGGATATTTGCGGGCGATCGCCAGGAATAACTGATGAGAATTACCATCAATCTCGCGAGCCAGCCGTTCCGGCGCGACCGGGCCGTGCTGGTGGCGTCGGCGGCGGTGGGTTTGCTGCTGATGGCTGGCCTGGGGACGCTGATCTCGCTGGCCATGACGGACCGGGAGCAGATGAAGGACCTGCGGGCCCAGGTGAGCCGGCTGAAGTCGCAGGTGCAGGCCGTGATCGGGCAGCAGCAGGGTCTGGACGGCGTGCTGCACCAGCCGCAGAATGCCGAAGTGCTGGAGCGGAGCATTTTCCTGAACACGCTGCTCTACCGCAAGGGGATCAGTTGGACCAAGATCCTGGCGGATCTGGAAAAGACCATGCCCGCCAAGGTGCGGGTGCTGAATATCCGGCCCTATGTCGTGGGACGGAACCAGATTACGCTGGACATGCTGGTGGGCGCCGAATCGGGCGAACCGGTGATCGAGCTGTATAAGGCGCTGGAGAGGTCGGAGTTGTTCGGCGCGGTGACGCCGCAAACGATGATACCGCCTTCGCAATCGGAGCCGCTCTACCGGTACCGGTTTACGGTGAATTATGCTCAGAAACTTTGACATCGGCGGCCTGCTGCGGGGCGGCTCCATCCGCGACCCGCGGATAGCGGTGCGCGCCATCTTGGGGCTGCTGCTGGTGGCCAACCTGGTCATGGCGGTGATCGCCTTCAAGCCTTTTGGCGGATCCGCCGACGATTTAAGGCGGGAGGAAGCCACCCTACGGCGGCAACTGGCGGCGCTCCAGGCCCGGGTGGCGAGCAGCAAGCGGCTGGTGTCGAAGGTCGAGACCGCGCGCAAGGAAGGCGACCAGTTTCTGTCCAAGTACGTGACCGAACGGCGGGTGCTGACTTCGACGGTGCAGGAAGAGCTGAACCGCATCGCCAAAGAGGCCGGCGGCGCGTACCTTCCGATCACGATGAATGCCGACCAGATCGAAGGCAGCGATACCTTGTGGATGCTCACCATCAACGCCGGCTACCAGGGGACTTACACCAACCTGACTAAGTTCGTGAACCTGATGGATAAGTCCCCGCTGTTTCTGATTATCGAGAACATGCAACTGGCGCCGCAGCAAACGGGCCAGAACCTCAACGTGAGCCTAAAGGTGCTTACTTTCTTCCGCGACCAGCCCGGAGCAATGTTATGAACCTCGGCTTGCACGACAGGAAGAAACTCGCGTATCTGGGCGTGCTGGCCGCGGTGGCGGGGTATTTCGTGTATTCGAACCTGTTCTCGGAACCGGAAGCCGGGGCCCGAGGGCCGGGCAGGGGCAGAGGAACGGCCGAGGTGAATGGAACCCGGGATGCGAACTCCGGGGCGCCGGCGCCGGCGGCCACGCAGGCGATGGCGCCGGATATCCGGCGGGCCGCTCCGTCTTCCCGGTTGAAGAGCGAGGAATTCCGTCCGGTGTTCCGGACGAAGCGGAAGGAAGATCAACCGGACCTGAGCAGCATCGATCCTACCCTCCATATGGAGCTGCTGGCCAAGGTGCAGGAGGTGAAACTGGAGGGCGGGCAGCGGAACCTGTTCCAGTTCGGGCCGGTCCAGACGCTCGCCGGGCCAGAGCCGAAGATCGCGCTGGGCGGACACCTGATGGGGCCGATGCCGGTGGTGGAGAAGCCACCCGAACCCGCGGTCGCGAAGGCTCCAGAACTTCCGCTCACCATTCCCTACAAATATTACGGCCTTTCGACGAAGCGGATCGATGGCAAGAAGACGGCATTCATCCTGGATGGCGAGGAGATCATTCTGGCAACGGAAGGCTCCGTGATTAAGAAGCGTTACAAGGTGATCTCCATCGGCGCCACCTCGGTGCAGATGGAAGAGGTAGACTCAAAGCGAAGGGCTACGCTAACCTTTACAGAGGATGCACCCAATGCGTCGGGCGGATGAAAGAGGCTTCGCGCTTCTGCTGGTATTCCTGATGGCCTCGATGGTGGCGCTTGCGCTGTACCTCGAGATACCCCGCGTGGCGGTGGAGACGCAACGGCAGAAGGAGCAATTGCTGATCGACCGCGGCGAGCAGTATAAGCGCGCGATCCAGTTGTACTACAGGAAAGCCGGCCGGTATCCCGCCAAAATCGAGGACCTGGAGAACTTCCAGAGCGTGCGGTTCCTGCGCCATCGGTACATCGATCCGATGACGGGCAAGGATGAATGGCGGCTCATCCACGTCAATGGCGGGGTGCTGACGGACTCCAAAGTCACCAAACCGCCTGGGCAGAAGGGCGACGGTAAGGAGTCGACCACGGCGGGCCAGTATGTGGGCGAACAGCCGGGAATGGGCGATCCGACGGGCGGACAACAGACGGGCGTCATCAACGCACGCGACCGGCGGCGGGCCAGCGATGGAGGCAATCCGGCGATGCCCGGGCCCGGTGGCCAACCCCAACCTGATCCCGGGCAACCCCAGGACCCGAACGCGCCGGGCTCTCCCAATGGCAATCCGGACCCGAACGCGCCCGGAAACACGGGAACCGGGGCGCCACCGGTGCAGCCGGGAATGCCGGGACAGTATCCGGTGCAACCCGGGATGCCGACGCCCTTTCCGGGCCAGTCAGGCCAACAGCCCTTCCCGGGCCAGCAGCCCTTCCCGGGCCAGCAGCCATTTCCCGGGCAGTTGCCGTTTCCGGGGTCAAATCCGGGCCAACCCGGAGGGGCGGCGCCGTATCCCGTACCGCAACCTCCGAACGGCCAGCCCATCGCTGGCGGCGGCTACGTAGGGTCCCAACCGTATGTGGGCGGCAGCGGCCCGTATGTGGGCGGCGGTTCGGTGGCGGGCTCCAACCCGAACCTCCCGGGCGGCGTAAACTATCCCGGTCAACCGATGCCTGGACAGATGTATCCGGGGCAGCAGTATCCAGGGCAGCAGTATCCAGGGCAACCAGGCGCTCCGGTGAATTCGCAGACAGGTGGCGTATCGCCTTATCAGGCACAGGGCAACTTCGGGAATACGGTTCCCTATCCGCAGCCCGGCATGAATACCGGGGCGCCAGGGTCGAACACGGCGGCCGACATGATCAACCGCATCCTCACGAGCCCGCGGCCCGGCGGCATGCCGCAGGGTGCGCAGATGGGGATGGGACCCGTGATGGGCGGCGGGATTGCGGGCGTAGCCAGCAATGGCGAAGGGGAAGGGATCATGGTCTATAACGAGCGCACGCTGTACCAGGAATGGGAGTTCATCTTCGACCCGGCGAAGGTCAAGCCGATTATGAACCCGAACGGGATGACGAGCGGGCCTGGCATGCCGATCACCAATGCGCCGGCGCCTGGCATGGGGCCGATGACGGGCGCTCCCGGATTCAGTATGCCTCCCCCCGCGAGTTCGCCGGGCGGGGCGCCGGTGAGGCAGTAGGCTGGTTACTTCGGGCGGCGAGGCGGGTGGGCCTGCCGTTTGCGTTCCGCGGCCCGGACTTCGAGTTCGTTCATTCCGAAATAGTGCGCCACTTCGTGCCAAACGGTGTCCTCCACCAGTTTCGCCAGATGCGCCGGATTTTGCGCCAGCCGTTCGTGCGGACCCTGAAAGATGGTGATCCGGTCGGGCATGGCGAAAGGTTCGAAGACGCTGCGGGTGGTGAGCGGGCGGCCCTCATACAACCCGAGCAGTGTGCTGCCCCGCGGCACACTGCCGCGCGCCAGTTGGGTGGAACTCGGCTCCGGCTCGATCATGAGCACCACGTTCTTCAGGCGCTTGCGGAAGCGCGCAGGAATGCGGGCGTAGGCCGCTTCCACGAGCTGGTCGAATTGGTGGGGCAGACCAGGAGGCATAAGCCTCTTCCATGTTAGACTGATCCCCAATGTGGCGATGGATTGTAATGGCCGGGGTGGGCGCGCGCCTGATTGCGCAGACGGGCGAACCAGATCTGGAATCAGGCCGAAGGATTTTCGAATCGCAATGCGCGCTCTGTCACGGGCAGACCGGAACGGGCGGACGCGGACCGGGACTCAACCGCCCCAAGCTCGACAAAGCGCCCGATGAGGAGGCGCTGCGGAAGCTGATCTCGGATGGCTCGGGCGAGATGCCGGGTGCGTGGCAGTTGGCCGCGCGCGAGGTGGCGAGCGTGGCGTTGTACGTACGGTCGCTGGGCAAAGTGCCGCCCGAGATCCTGCCCGGCGACACGGAGCGCGGGGCGCGCGCTTACGCATCCAAGGGCTGCGCCGGCTGCCATATGATCGACGGCAAGGGCCAGGGCTTCGGGCCCGAACTGTCCAACATCGGCGCACGGCGGAGCGGCAGCCATCTGAAACAGACGCTGATCAAGCCGGGGGCCACGCTGCCCCAAGGATTCCTCTACGTGGCGGCAGTGACCGCGGCGGGGCAGACGGTGCGCGGTATCCGCGTCAACGAAGACGTGTTCACCATCCAGATCAAAGACGCGGGCGGCCGGTTCCACAGCTTCCGCAAGGCCGACCTCAAGGAACTGCGGAGGCTGCGCGGCGAGAGCCCGATGCCCTCTTTCGAAGGCTCATTGACCGGCGCCGAACTGGACGACCTGGTGGCCTACCTGGCCAGCCTGCGGGGCAAGCCGTGAACAGGAGAAAGGCGATGAAGTGGTGGTGTGTACTGCTGGGCGTGAGCGCCTGGGCGCAGGTGCCTTACGAGCGGATTGCCGATGCGCAAAAGGAGCCGGGGAGTTGGCTGACCTACTCGGGCAACTACCTTGGCCATCGCTTCTCGCCATTGACCCAACTCACGCCGGCCAACGTGGCCGGACTGCGCGTGAAGTGGGCGCATCAATTCAACGACCGCCTGCAAGTCTCGCCCCTGGTGGCGGACGGCGTGATGTACGTAACGGGGCCGAACAGTGCCGCCGCGCTGGACGTGCTGACCGGGCGGGAGTTGTGGAGGTGGACGCGGACCATCCCCAAGGACTATCAAAATATCGGTTTCGGACGCGTCAATCGGGGCGCGGCCATCCTGGACGACCAGCTTTTCGTGGCCACACTGGACTGCTACCTGGTGGCGCTGGACATCAAGAGCGGGCTGGAGCGCTGGTCGTCGAAGGTCGAGGACTACAAACCGGGCTACAGCATGACCATGGCGCCGCTGGCGTTTCGCGGCAAAGTGGTGGTCGGGGTCAGCGGGGCAGAAGCCGGCATTCGCGGATTTGTGGACGCCTACGACGCCAAGACCGGCCAGCGGGCCTGGCGCTTCTGGACCATACCGGGCCCGGGCGAGCCAGGCAACGAGACGTGGCCGGGCGATAGCTGGAAGACCGGCGGCGGTTCGTCGTGGGTGACGGGGTCGTACGACCCCGAGTTGAATCTCGTGTACTGGGGCATCGGCAATCCCGGGCCGGACTGGAACGGCGATTCGCGACAGGGCGCCAACCTCTATACCTGTTCCCTGGTGGCGCTGGACGGCAATACCGGCGCGCTGCGCTGGCACTTCCAGTTCACGCCGCACGACTCGCACGATTGGGATGCCGCGCACGTGCCGGTGCTGTTCGATGCGGAGATTCGAGGCCAGAAGCGGAAGCTGATCGCCAACGCCAACCGGAACGCCTTCTACTACGTGCTGGACCGGACCACCGGCGAGTTCGTCGCGGGCAAAGCCTACGCCCGGCAGACGTGGGCCAAGGGGCTGGACGACCACGGCCGGGCAATCGCGCTTCCCGGAACCGAACCCAGCGTGGAAGGCACGCTGGTGTGGCCCAATCTGAATGGCGGCACGGTGTGGTTCAGCCCGTCGTACAACCCGCAGACGGGGCTGTTCTATGTGGCGGTGCGCGAGATCGGCTCAATCTACTATAAGCGCGAGGCCAACTACAAGCCGGGCACGTTCTTTGCGGGCGGCGGCGAAACCATCGCGCCGGGCACCGAAGAAGCCGGCTTTATCCGCGCGCTGGAGGCCACCACCGGCCAAAAGCGCTGGGAGTTTCCGCTGAACTCGGCGCCCTGGTCCGGGGTGTTATCGACGGCGGGCGGGTTGGTCTTCGGCGGCACCAACGAAGGCAACATCTTTGCGCTGGATGCCCGGACGGGCAAGGCGCTCTGGGATTTCCAGAGCGGCGGCGCGGTGGGGTCGAACCCGATCTCGTTTACGGCGGGCGGCCGGCAGTTCGTGGCGGTGGCGGCCAACCGGGTGCTGTACGTGTTCGGGCTGTAGCGCAGCCGCGGATTGCCGAAAACGTTACTGCAGAGTCGCCGTGACCGCTGTCGACGAGCCCACCTTGTTCACCAGCGTGATGGTAACCGAGACGATGGATGTCGCGCTGCCTTGCACGCTGAACGGTTGCGTGAAGCTGAACTGACTGCCGAACGCATTGGAGGCGCTGCCGGAGAACCAGGCGCTGAACAGCGAATCCACCGGGACCGTGATCGAGGTGGTCTGGAGCGTGGCGCCTGCCGCGGCCGTGAAGGTGAAGATCGCCGATGTGATTTCGCGATCGGTCACGAAGCCCGTGATCGCCACCGTGAAGCCGTTGGTGTTGCGCGTGGCGGTGGCGGTGGTGATCACCGCCGCGGCGGCGGCAATCCGGATCGTGCGGCTCGGCGCCGGCGATGGCGTGATATCGGTGTTCGAGACCGCCAGTTGCGCGGTGATGGTGATGAGGCCGGCGACCGTTCCCGTCTGCACGCCCACATTGCTCAACGACACCGTGCCGCCCGCGGGAATGGTGAGGCGTGCTGTGCGCCCGCCGGTGGCGAAGACAATCGTTTGATCGTCGCCGCCTGCATCGGGAGCGAAGGTGAGCGTCAGGATCACGCTCATGTCGACCGGGTAGGGGTTGGCGATGTTGATTCCGACGGTCTGTTGTCCTCCCGGCGTGCCGGTGCCGGAAACACCGGTGAAGGTGACCGGCGGCGGTGGCGGCAGGCTGATGGTCACCTGCGCGGTCTGGGTAGCGGTCTTACCGGCGTGGTCCGTGACGGTTACCGAGATGGTGGTGGTTCCGCCCGCCAACGGCGTTCCCGAGATGGCGCCGGTACCGGAGTCGAGACTGACGCCGGCGGGCAAGCCTGATGCGGAGAAGGTATACGGCTTCACGCCGCCGGTAGCGGAAGCGCTGGCCGAGTAGGCCGAGCCGACTGTGCCGTTGCCGGCCGATAACGTGAGCACCAAGGGCGCCGACGCGATGGTGGCATTGAAGGTTGCAGTGGCGGTCTTGCCCGCCGCGTCTTTCACGGTGGCAGTGACGGTAAACGGGCCCGCCGTTGTGGGTGTGCCGGCGATGGACCCATCGGCGCCGGCGGTAACTCCATCGGGCAACCCGCCGATGGTGAAGGTGTACGGCTTCACGCCGCCGGCGGCCGCCACAGATGCCGAGTAGGGGCGGCCGACGGTGCCATCGGGCAGGCTGGTGGTGGAGATGGTGAGCGGCGCCGGAATGATGTTGATGCTCACGCTGCCTACCGCCGTGGCGCCGGCGGCATCGGTGACGGTGACGCTAACGGTGAACGGGCCTGGCGCGTTGGGCGTGCCAGTCACCGAGCCGTCGCTCGCAACCGTTAGCCCCGCGGGGGCGGTTCCGGAAAACCGATACGGCTGCGTACCGCCACTGGCGCCGACCGCCGCCGAGTAGGCTACGCCCACCTGTCCATCGGGCAGGGTCCCGGTGACCGTGAGCTTGGGGGTAACGGTGACCGAGAAGTTCCTGCTGGCGACCGTGCCGGCGTGATCCGTGACGGTGATCGTGAAGCCGAACGTGCCGGAACCGTTGATGGTCCCGGAGATCGTGTTGCCGGAGACCGAGGTTCCCGGAGGCAGCGTGCCGCTGACGCTAAACTGGTAAGGCTGGACGCCGCCGGTGGCGCCAAAACCGAACGAGAAGCTGGCGCCAACGGTGGTGACGGCGGGGTTGTCGCCCGTCACCACCAGCGTCGGCGCGTTGATCACCAGGGTGAAACTGGCGTTGCCCGTAACCCCGTTGGAATCGGTGGCGGTCACGCTGAAACTGTAGGTTCCCGGAGTGGTCGGTGTGCCTCGCAGGACGCCCGCGGAGGAGAGGCCGAGTCCGCCCGGCAGACTGCCACCCGTGAGGGTCCAGTTAATATTGCCAGTTGCGCCCGATGCTCCGAAGCTCAACAGGTAGCCCACGCCCACCGTGCCCGGCGGCAGAACCGGTGCGTTGGTAATGTCGATGGTGGGAACCGGCAGCACCGTAATGGCGGAAGCGGCGGACATGCTGGAGTTGTTGCTGCCATCGCCGTTATAAACAGCGGTGATGCTGTATGGGTTCGGAGGCAGGGCGGTGGTGAGGAAATACGTTGCCACCCCTCCAATCAAGACGCCGGTTCCGATGGTCTGGCTGCCGTTACGGAAAGAAACCGTTCCGGTGGGAGTGCCGGCGCCAGGGCTGGTGACGGCTACCGTTGCCGTGAGCAGATCGCCGATGCCGAAAATGAAGCTGGGACTGGCCACGGTGAGGCTGGTGGTCGTGTTTGCCCTGCCCACCGGCAAGCTCAGCGCCGCGCTGGTGGCGCTGGAATAACTGGGGCTGCCCGAATACTGTGCGGTAATGTTGTGCAGACCGGCGGAGAAACCCCGCGCGGGCAAGGAGGCAGTGGCCCCATTGCCGCTGTTAGCGGTAAGAGTGATGGGCGTGGAGTTGAGTTGGGTGGAACCATCGAAGAAAATCACGCTGCCGGTAAGGGTCGTAAACGTGGTGTTCGGGGAAAGGCCCTGGACGGCGACCGAGATCACCGTCGGCTGGCCGGAAATCAGCGGGCCGGCCGGAGTGGCTGCGGGCGTACCAATGGTTGGCGTGGCGACGGTGACGGTCACCGGATGGGCCGCGGAGTCCGTTATGTTCATTCCGACCGCGCTGGCGCCGGAGGGAACGTAGTGAGCCACCATGGGATGGATTCCGACAATCCGATCCACGTTGGAACCGTCGTAACCGATGGTGCAAGAGCCGGTTGAAGTATTGACGGTGTCAAGCTGAGTGAGAGTGAAGCCTCCAGGGCAGGTTCCCGGACCGGCCCCCACCGCCGTGAGGGGCAAATGGCTTGTGTCAAACAGGGTGATGGTGCCGATCGGTGGGGAGGGGCCTCCCACTACCGTGACCGTATAGGTTACAGTACTGGCCACACCGTTGCCCACGGTGACCGTGGCCGGGTTTGGCACCACTGTGACCGTCGGCGAAACGAAGGTGACAGTCAGGGTTGTAGTGGGTGCGGTGGCCGGCGGATTGAAATTCGCGTCGCCGCTATAGGTGGCCGACAGAGTCTTGTTTCCGGGCGTGATTGCCGAGGTGGCAAAACTCGCCACGCCGGAGATCAGGGGGGCCGAGCCCAGATTGACGTTGCCATCGGTGAAGGTGACAGTTCCGGTGGGAGTTCCGACGCCGCCGTTGGCCGGCGTAATGCTGGCGGTCAGCGTCTCGGACGTGCCCCATGGGGATGGGCCCACCGGATTGGCAGCAAGGGCGCCCGTGGTGCCGTTCCTGGTGACCGTGAGCGCGATGGCGGACGACGTGCTAGTGATATCGTTGGCATCGCCGCTGTAGACGGCGGTGATATTGGAATAGACAGCGGGCGGCAAGGCCGTGGTGAGGGTGTAGGTGGCCGTGCCATTGGTGAGCGTGCCCGTTCCGAATTGCACGCCGTTATTCCGGAACGAAACCGTACCGGTTGGAGTGCCCGTGCCGGGGCTGGTGACCGACACGGTGGCAGTGAGAACATCGGCGATGCCGAACGGCGTGGACGAAGTGGCAGCGCTCAGGGTGGTGTTTGTGCCGGCCTGACCAACTTGCAGGCTCAAGGCTGGCGAAGTAGTCGCAAGGTAGATCGCGCTACCGTTATATCTCGCGGTGATGGAGTGGGCGCCCGCGGAGAAACTTCGGGCGGGCAGCGCCGCCGAGAAACCATTGTTGCCGAGCGGGTTGAGCCCGATCGGAGTTGCGTTCAACAGCGTGACGCCATCGAAGAAACTCACGGTGCCGGTCAGCGCGTTGAAGGCGGTCGGCGGGGCGAGCCCGGTGAGACCAACGGAAATGGTCGTCGACTGGCCCGAGACTGGCGAGCCGACACTGGACACGGGAGCAACGATCAAGGGTGTGGCGGCGGTCACGGTCACCGACTGCGGGTTGGATGTGACCACGGTGTTGCCGAAGGTATAGGCCGCCGTCATTGAGTGGACGCGTACGTCACGGTCCCCATCGGCCCCGTCGTAGATCACGGTGCAGGTGATGAGGCCGGTGAGGGGATTCGGGCTGTTGCCGCCTGGCAAGCAACTGCCGTCCGTACCGGTCCCCGTGATCGGGGTGAGACCATCCTGGATCGTCACGGGGCCGACAGGGCCGGTTGTCCCAGCCAGATCCACGGTCGTGGTGTAGGTTACCGTGCCACTGGCGCCCGCGGCCATGGCAATCGAGTTGGTGGACACGGCCAGCGTAACGTTGATCACGGTGAGGGAAGAGGTGGGTGTGCCATCGGGCGAGAAGAAGTTGTTGTCGCCGGGCCAGACCGCAGTCAGACTGTTAAACCCCAGGGGGATCGCCGAAGTAGTCAGGGTGGCTACGCCGGAGCTGAGATTGGCGGACCCAAGGGCTGTAGCAGGTATCGTGCTGTTGTCGACGAAGGCTACGGCGCCGGTGGGCGTTCCGGTCCCCGGACTGAACGGTGTGAACGTCGCGGTCAGGGTGACGCTCTGTCCGAGGTTGGCGGCCCCCACGGGACTCGTGGTGAGGGTACCCGAAGTCCCGTTCTTAGAGATGGGGTAGCTGAGCGCGTTGGAGGTGGCGTTGCCAAGCGTCAGTACCGTGATGTTGACGGAACCGGCCGTCGCGATCAGCGCCGCGTCCACGGTCGCGGTGAGCTGGTTGGGCGAGTTGGGGTTGAACGCAGCCGTGGGCAGATTGGTGGGCGCGCCGACCGCCGGTGTCCAGACGACGACGTCACCGGTGCCAAAACTGCTTCCGCCCACCGTGAGCGTGAACGTCGGGAACCCAGCGGTCGCAGGCGGGCTGAGGCTAAATATGAATGGCGTCCGCACTTGGCCCGAGACGGAACCGGCGCAAAGCGCCAGAAGCGCGACGACAGGCAAGACGGCTCGCAGAATGCATTTAGGCAATGGCATGGCTGACGCTAGACCTCCGAGGCACCATGTCGCCTCCGAGTCATCCATTATGCGGCATTTCGGGGAAGAAAGTACATAAAACAAACCGGTATCCACCGGTTTCCCGCGGGACGGAAATTGCCGTTCGGCGCGGGTCAGGGTGCGATACCGCCCCAAATCGGGCGTGGCTCCTGGTACTTTTGGCTCAGCGCAGGGTCACAATGGTGGCGCCCCAACCACCGGCTTCCAGGGGTGCGTCGCAAAAATCGGCGACGAAATCGGTACGCGCCAGGATGGCGCGGACCATCTCGCGCTGGACGCCGATGCCCCGGCCGTGGATGATGCGAAGGGCGCGAAGTCCGAGGCGGTGCGCCTCCGCCAGATATTCTTCCACCACGGCTTGGACGTCGCGCGGCGGAACGGTGTGGAGGTCAAAGACATCGGTGATGGGGATGCGAACGGGTTCCGGATCGGATTCCATCGGGATTGCCGGCCCAATTAAACCAAAAAGCCCGGCCCCCTTGCGGGGACCGGGCTCAAGACGATTACCGCTACTGCGCGCACCCGATGTTAAGCGACCTGATGAGTCCGGTTCTGGCTCATGATCGCTTCCATCTGATCTTTCAAACGAAGTTTCAACTTCTTCAAACGCGTCTCCTCCAACTCCTGGTCATAAGTCGGATGGGGAAGCGTTTCCAGGCTGTCCAGTTGCCTCGCGTACTCCGAGTGCTGACTGGCAAGGCGGCGAAACTCCTCACTTGTCTCCATCAGATGCGCTCTCAGTTCTTCTTGTGCGTTCCGTTCCATCATGGGCAAATCCTCCCAGTAAGGTTGCCGCGCCGAGTCGGTCGGTTCGGAAAGAAGGGCTCGGTGGGTAATCTCCGTGAATCTTCCTCAGACGGCATTTGACCCGTCTACCTGCACATTAACATGAATGAAACTTCATGACAATAGCGGGTTCGGGCGGGCTCTCATAGTACCCGAGCCGGCGCCCAAGCCCTTGAAATCCAAGGGAGACGTACAGGCTGAGAGCAGCCTGGTTGGACTCCCGGACCTCCAGAAACACCGATCCCCGAAACCTCTCCAGGAATACCGTCCACAATTGACGCGCGATCCCTTTCCGGCGGAACTCAGGCGCCACGGCGAGGTTGAGAATCTCGCGTTCCCCCTCGACCAGCGTGCGGTACGCCAGGAAACCGGCGAGCCGGGTCTGGCAGACCGCCACCAGCAGGTCATACTTCAAGTAGTCGGCGGGGGGCCAGGAGGGCGCCTCCGGACAGGCCCCCTGAATGGCGTCAATCTGGGCAAGGTCGCCGGGTTCGCCGCGCCGGATGACTGGCATATGGAGTATTATGCACGCGGCGCCAGGCGGTGGGTCATTTGGGTTCCTGCCGGGCTCACGCCGCCGAATCGACTAACTTCGAGACCTTCCCGTCGAGCTTTGCTAAAGACTCCTTCTCCGCGCTGAAGTCGAGGATCGCTTTGGTTAGCGGAGGGAGCCTGGCAGCAATGCTCGCTACGGCGGCCGTAAGCAGGTTGAGCCGGGTGTCGCTGACGGGGAAGTGGCCGGTGATCTCGCTCCGCATCGCCAGGATAGACTCCTGCAAGTGTTCGGTGGACAGCTTCAGGTCTCCGAGGGACTGCTTCTGCCGGCCTACCGGGCGGCCGCCCGGCCCTACGCTTGCCCAGGCCAGAGACCTTCGTATGCTTTCATTTGCCAGGGCAACGGGGGCGCTCACCCATGGTTGCCGGCGGCAGCGCGAGCATAATGAGTATATTATGCGTGCGCTAGTGCCGCTGCTTTTCTTCCTGGCCCAACCTTTCTGGGAGGCCAAACCACCGGAGCGCTGGACGGATGGCGAGATCGAAGCGGTCCGCCGCGACAGCCCGTGGGCCCAGGTGGCCGGGCCCGACCCGGCCGTCGTGGTGTATCTGGCCACCTCGGCGCCCATCGAGATGGCCGAAGCGGAGTTGCGCCTCCGCATGAAGAAAAGCACCAGCCGGATGCCGGAACCCGACCCGGACTACACGGATTATCTGAGAGACCACCGCCAGGACCAGTTCGTGCTGGCCATCGCGTACCCCACCCTGAGGGGTCTGGGAAAGGCGGAGGAGAACCAGCGGATGGAAGAAGAATCGGTGATGCTGATCGGGCGAAAGACCTACCCTTTTACGGGCCATTTCCCGCCGACACCATCGGACCCGGTGCTGCGGTTAATCTTCAACCGGGAAGTGAAGGCGTCGGACAAGGCGGTGAGCTTCCGGTTATACCTGCCGGGTCTGAACTTTCCCGAGCGGGAAGTGGAGTTCCGCGTGAAGGACCTGATGTTTCAAGGAAAGCTGGAGATGTGACATTGAAACGTTCTCGATGCCCCGATCACCATGGGAATGGAGACTAGCAACCATGGCTTTAACGCAAATAACAGAATATCAGGTGCAGTATTCGGCAAATAAATTCCCGCCACGGATTTGGCTCAAGAACGGTGCGAAGTACATCGGCCAGCTCATCTTCATGCCCGACGGATCGGCGCTGCCACCCGATGGGCAGGTTGGCGGTCAGGCGAATCTGTACTACCACCTGGAGGACTTTGAGAACGCCTTCGCCATCCTGAGCGAAGAAAAGACCGTGTATCTCTTGTATAGCGGCTCCGGTCCTGGATTCGAGAACGGCATTCAGACCTCCGCCGAACCGCTCGGGAACGTGCCGTAGGCCCGCTTCCCGCGGTTACGGAACAGGTTGACCGCGGCCGCCCGGGCGAGCCTCCACAGGGGGAGCGCCCGGCGTGCCGTGGCGGCCTGGGCCTGAAGGGAATGCTCGACCCGGCGCCGGCAATGCGCCGGTAGCGCACTACATCTTGGGAGCGTAGTAGCCCCGCCGGACGTGCACTTGAAGTTCCTTGCGGCCTTTCACGCGCACGTCGACGGTGTGGAACAGGCCGTCCGTCTTGAGCGGCTCGGGCCGGTACGAGATGTTGTACTGGTGCCGCAATTCGTTGGCGATGTTCTCGAACGATTGCTCCAGGTCTTCCACCTTGAAGGGGAAGAACGCCTTGCCGCCGGTCTCCTGCGCATAGTACTTCAGGACCTTATCGCCATCCGTCTCGGCGCGGGTGATATTGGTGGAAATGGAATAGACCACCACGTCCGCCTTCTGCGCCATTTCGAGCGCCTGGTCGCGGGTATAGTGGCTCTGGTTGTCGTCGCCATCGCTCACGATCACGACGGCGCGCCGGAATTTGTGCTTCGGCTGGTCCTGCGAGAGCTTGTCGCGGGAGGCGTAGAACAAGGCGTCGTAGAGGGCCGTGCCGCCGCCGGGCCGCAGGTCGCGGATGGCCCGCTCCAGTTGGTCGGTGTCGCTGATCAGGTCCGAGACCAGTTCGGCGGAGGTGTCGAAGCGGACCACCAAGGCCCGGTCCTGGTTCGAGTGGACCACGCTTTTGATGAACTCGCTGGCCGCTTCCTGCTCGAAGCGGAAGCGGTCGCGGATGCTGTTGCTGGTGTCGATCAGGATCCCCAGGCGGAGCGGCAGGTCGGATTCCGCCGTGAACTCCTGAATGGTTTGGGGTTTCTTGGCTTCGATGACTTCGAAATCATCCTTGGACAGGTCGGTGACGAAGCGGCCTTTGCGGTCCGTCACGGTGAACAGCAGGCTGACGCGCGTCACATCGACCGTAATGATGGCGGGTTCGTCGGCCTTCTGGGCGGGTGTGGCCGGTGGCGCCGCGCCGGGCTTGGGTGGCTGCGCGGTTTTCTGCTCGGCGGCCCAGACGACGATCCCCAGCATCGTGATGGCGCACAGAAGGCCCCAAGATCTCATATGGCTCTGATTATAGCGTGTGGCACGGGCATTCTTGCCTGTGTTGTCTGGCGCTCCGCAGCCGCCATACGGAGAGGCGGCTACTCCAGCCCCTTCATCCACTCCTCGAGTTCGCTGGCGAGCGGCGAGACTACCGCAATCTCTTCGCCGGTTGACGGCTGGTGGAAGCGAATCCGGTGGGCGTGCAGGAAGTAGCGGCCTAAGGGCGGGCAACCCTCGATCTTCGCCGGGGCGCCGTAAAGCGTGTCGCCCACCACCGGATGGCCGATGCTCGAAAGATGCACGCGGATCTGGTGGGTGCGCCCGGTGCCGATGCGTACTTCCAGCAGCGTCAAGCGCTCGAACCGCCGCAGCACCCGGTATTCGGACCAGGCGGCGCGACCGGCTGCCAGGCGCGCGGTCATGCGGGTGCGATGCACCGGATCGCGCGCGATGGGCCGCTCGATCCGCCCGGTCTCCTGCTGCAGGCTGCCATGCACCATCGCCAGATACACCTTCTCGATCCGCCGTCCGGAAAACTGCGCGGCCAGATTGCGATGAGCCGCGTCGTTCCTGGCCACCAGCACGACACCGCTGGTGAAGCGGTCCAGCCGGTGAACGATGCCCGGCCGCAATTCGCCGCCGGCGCCGGAGAGTTCCCCGAACCGGTGCAGCAGCGCGTTCACCAGCGTACCCGAATGGATGCCGGCTCCGGCGTGAATCGCCATGCCGGCGGGTTTGTCGATGGCCACCACATCGCGGTCTTCGTACAGCACCACCAGCGGAATGGCTTCGGGGCAGGCTGCGAGCGGGAGCGGCGCGGCCGGTTCCACCTGGATGGCATCCCCCGCCCGCACCAGATATGCGGAGCGCGCGGGCGAACCCTTCACCAGCACCAGGCCGTGCTTGATCCAGTCCTGAATGCGGCTGCGGCTGAACTCTGGAAGGCGTCGTTGCAGCAGATGGTCGAGCCGGCGGCCGGCGTCCTGAGGTTCAACGCGGAGGATCACTATTTGGCCGGTTCGGCGGCGGGCGTTTCCGCGGTTTCCGAAGCATCCGTCCGCCCCCGGGGCGGCGGGGAGGCCGGGAATTCGGGGGCCAGTTTGCGACGGTCGTAGAACTGCAGGCGGCACCACCGGCAGTGGTGCAGCTTGCCGCCTCCGGCGACACGTTCCAGCAGGTTTAAGAGACCGCCATGGAGGCGGTCGATACGGTCGCGCCCCTTCAGCCGCACCACGCGGTAGGTTCCGCAGACCGGGCAGCGGCACGCCGGACCCAAGTGGTAGCGGAAGCGGCGCGGCACGAACTCTTCACGCTCACATTTACGGCATGCGTAGATTGCCATGTAGTTGAAGCGTTCCCAAAACGTCCGGTGTACCCGCCGCAGCTTCCCGCCACATTGCCCGCACTTGAGCATTGCCCGCACTCCGCCATCTCGACGCCTTGTTGGGCGGCCTCGCCTTGTTATAACTCAATTTGCGGAAGCGGCACAAGCCGCGCGACAATAGAGGATTCACCCTTCCCGAGTATCAACCACTATGCTGGACCGGATCACCGTACATGGCGCGCGCCAGCACAATTTGAAAAACATCGATGTCGAAATTCCCCGCAACAGCCTGACGGTGATTACCGGCCTGAGCGGATCGGGTAAATCGTCGCTGGCTTTCGATACGATTTACGCGGAGGGCCAGCGTCGCTACGTGGAGACTCTTTCGACCTATGCGCGCCAGTTCCTGGACCAGATGGAACGGCCCGACGTGGATTCCATCGACGGACTGAGCCCGGCCATCTCGATCGAGCAGAAGACCACCAGCCGCAGTCCGCGCTCGACGGTTGGCACCATCACCGAGATTTACGACTATCTGCGCCTGCTGTATTCCTCCGTGGGCGTGCCGTTTTGCCCGGTGTGCGGCAACGAAATCTCACGCCAGACCACCGAACAGATTCTGCAGCACGTGCTGGCGCTCAAGCCCGAAGACCGCATCATGGTGATGGCGCCGATTGTGCGCGGCCGCAAGGGCGAGTACAAGAAAGACCTCGAAAAGCTGGCGCGCCAGGGCTTTGTGCGGGCGCGCATCGATGGCGTTTTGCGGTCGCTCGAAGAGGACATCCCACTCGACAGGCGCAAGAACCATACCATCGAGGTCGTGGTGGACCGCCTGTTGGTCAAACCGGGGATCGAGAAGCGGCTGGAGGCGTCCATCGACACCGCCACCAAGCTGGCCAACGGGTTGGTGCTGATCGCGGTGGTGAACGGCGAGGAGCGGCTGTATTCGCAGAAACTGGCCTGCACCGAGTGCGGCGCCAGCATTCCCCAACTGGAGCCGCGCTCGTTCTCGTTCAACAGCCCTTACGGCGCGTGCGAGGAATGCCACGGGCTGGGAAGCAAGTGGACCTTCGATCCGGCGAAAGTGATTGTGGATGCCGGGAAGCCTCTGTTCGATGGCGGCCTGGGCCCGGGCGCCGGCTCGTGGGCGATGCAGCAGAAGCTGGAGGAGTTCGCCAAACGCTCTCGCATCGACCTCAAGAAGCCCTTCGAGGAACTGCCGAAGAAGACGCGCGAGTTGCTGCTCGAAGGGGGCAACGGCTTCGAGGGCATTCTCGGCGTGCTCAACGAAACCTACCGCGACTCCTCGGACGCGTACAAGGAATGGCTGGCGGATTATATGTCGCCGGCCGAGTGTCCCGCCTGCCACGGCAAGCGGCTGCGGCCAGCGAGCCTTTCCGTCCGGGTCAAGAACTTCGCCATTGCGGAGTTCACTTCCATGCCGATTGCGCGCGCCCTCGTGACCGTGCGCAACTGGGAACTGACCGGCCGCGAACAGCAGATCGCGGGCCGCGTGGTGGACGAGATCCGCCGGCGGCTCGAGTTCCTTTCCGCTGTGGGCCTGGACTACCTCAGCCTGGAGCGCTCGGCCGCCACGCTTTCGGGCGGGGAAGCGCAGCGCATCCGCCTCGCCACGCAGATCGGCTCCAAGCTGCGCGGCGTGCTGTACGTGTTGGACGAGCCCTCCATCGGACTGCACCCGCGCGACAACAACCGGCTGCTGGAAACCCTGGCGCACCTGCGCGACATGGGCAATACGGTGCTGGTGGTGGAGCACGACGCCGAGACCATCGAGCGCGCCGACTACGTGATCGATCTCGGCCCCGGCGCCGGACGCCTGGGCGGGGCGCTGGTGGCGCAGGGGTCCCCGGGGGATATCGCAAGAAATGCGGATTCCCTCACCGGGCAATATCTCCGCGGCGCGCTGCAGATCCCGATTCCGGCGGAACGCCGCAAACCAAACGGCAAGAAGCTCGCGATCCACGGTGCGCGCGAACACAACCTCAAGGACATCGACGTCGAGATTCCGCTCGGCATCCTCACGGTGGTGACCGGGGTTTCGGGCAGCGGCAAATCCACCCTGGTGAACGAAATTCTCTACCGCTCGCTGGCCCGCGAGGTTTACGGCTCACACGAGGAACCCGGGGCGCACGACTCCATCGAAGGCATCGAGCAGGTTGACAAGGTGGTGCGCATCGACCAGGCGCCCATCGGCCGCACGCCGCGCTCGAATCCGGCCACCTACACCGGTCTCTTCACGCCGATCCGCGATCTTTACGCCATGCTGCCGGAATCCCGGGAGCGCGGGTACAAGCCGGGGCGATTCAGCTTCAACGTGAAGGGCGGCCGCTGTGAAGCCTGCCAGGGCGATGGCCTGAAGCGCATCGAAATGAATTTCCTGCCCGACGTCTACGTCACATGCGACGTCTGCCGCGGCCGCCGCTACAATCGCGAAACGCTTCAGGTGAAGTTCAAAAGTCACTCGATCGCCGACATGCTGGACGCCACCGTGGAAGAAGCCCTGCCGCTGATGGAGAACTTCCCGCAGATCCGCGCCAAACTGCAAACGCTGCTCGACGTGGGCTTGGGCTACGTGCACCTGGGCCAGTCGTCCACCACGCTTTCCGGCGGCGAGGCGCAGCGCATCAAGTTGGCCAAGGAACTGAGCAAGCGCCAGACGGGACGCACCTTCTACCTGCTGGACGAACCCACCACCGGGCTGCACTTTGACGACGTGCGCAAGCTGCTGGATGTGCTGCAGCGCCTGGTAGGGCTGGGCAACACGGTGGTGGTGATCGAGCACAACGCCGACGTGATGAAGACCGCCGACTGGATTATCGACCTGGGCCCCGATGGCGGCGAGTATGGCGGTAAGGTGGTAGCTTGCGGCACCCCGGAGCAGGTGAGCCGGTCGAAAAAGAGCTACACCGCCGAGGCGTTGCGCAAGGTGTTGGGCAACGGTCAGGCCGCATGAGCAAATACGAAACGAGCCCGCTGGACTTCGCGAACCTCAAGACCGTGAGTCTGCGGGAACGGGGCGGCAAGGTGAAGACCCGGGACTTTGCATCCGCTTATGCTCGCGGCTCCGGTGTCAGGGGTCTCGTGGATTCGCTTCCCCATCTTCTGGCAGGCGACGCATTTCGCGCCGTGGTGAACGCCCTTGCTGCGGCGCGGGCCGCCAAGCGCGCCATGATCTGGGGCATGGGCGGCCACGTGATCAAGTGCGGCCTGGCGCCCGTGCTGATCGACCTGATGCACCGCGGCTACGCCACCGCGTTCGCCATGAACGGATCGGCCGCCATTCACGATTTTGAAATCGCCCTGGCCGGCCACACCAGCGAAGACGTGGAGGCCGTGCTGCCGGATGGCCGCTTCGGCTCGGCGGAAGAAACCGGCCGCGAAATGAACCGAGCCATTGCCGCAGGCGGCCTGGAAGGTCTGGGCATGGGCGAAGCTCTGGGCCGGTGGCTCGAACAGATCGCCGCGCCGCAACACGCCAGTGATAGCCTCCTGCTGCAGGCTTACCGGCACGCCACGCCCGTGATGGTCCACGTCGCGGTCGGGACGGACACGCCGCACACCCATCCGGCGGCCGATGCGGCGGCGATCGGCAGCACTTCGCATCGCGACTTCCGCCTTCTCTGCGCCTGCGTTACCGAGCTCAACGGGGGCGGGGTCTACCTCAACGTGGGTTCCGCGGTGGTGCTTCCCGAAGTCTTTCTCAAAGCCGTCGCGGCGGTGCGCAATCTGGGCCATCCGCTGGCCGGATTCACCACGGCGAATTTCGACTTCCTGCAGCACTATCGGCCGCGCGTCAACGTGGTGGAGCGGCCGCACGCCGGCTCTGGTGGCAAAGGCTATGCGATTACCGGCCACCATGAGTTGATGGTGCCGCTGCTGGCCGCCGCGCTCATCGAAAGGAATGCATGAGCGAACCGCCGGCGCCGCTCCCCCCGGAACCGGAGCAGATTGCAGCGGAGCCGCCGGTTGCGCCGGAGCCGACGGTCCCACCGCAGCCCGAGCCCGAGAGGTATCCCTTTTGGACCTACCACGACTTGCTGCTGTTTGCCGGCCTGACGATTCCGTGCCTGTTCCTGGGACAGGGGTTGGTCCGGCTGGTATTCTGGGCGCTGCGCGTTCACCCGACGCTGCGTGCGGCGGAGTTGCTGCCGGAACAACTCCTGGGTTACGGCCTGCTGTTTTGGATGTTGCGCCTGATCTTCCGGATGGAATACGATCGGCCCTTTTGGGCCTCGCTGGCCTGGACCAAAACGCGGCTGCCGTGGCTCTGGATCGCGATGGCCGGGGTGGTCACGGCGTATACCGTTGCCGCGGCCAGCAGCCTGTTCCAGATGCCCGCCACCAGCAACCCGCTGATGGACCTGATGAAGGACCGCGCGTCCCTGATCCTGATGGCGATTTTCGGCGTCGTCATGGCCCCGGTGTGCGAGGAGCTGATCTTTCGCGGCTTCCTGCAGCCGCTGCTGGTGCGCAGCCTCGGCGTGGCCGCCGGAATCCTCGTGGCCGCGATTCCGTTCGGGCTGCTGCACTACAAGGAGTACGGCGACTCCTGGCGCCATGCGGCGCTGATCTCACTGGCCGGCGCGTTGTTTGGCTGGATGCGCCACGCCACCGGCTCCACCATGGCATCCTCCATCATGCACGCGGCTTACAATTCGCTGGGGTTCCTGGCGTTATTCATGCAGAGGAAAGGCTGAGGCGCGCGCGTTCGTCAGCTTACCAGGCGACCATCGCATTCTCGAACAGGCGGCCCAATTCGTCCGGACCAGCGGGCCGTGGAGAGAGCTTGGTCACGCGGTGCTGCGGCAGCGTCCCTTCCACCAATGCTGGAATGTCCTGCGGCGTGTAGCCGACTTCGCGAAGGCCGTTTGGTGTATTCAGGCGCTGCATGAACCAGGTGATCCGGTCGGCAAGGATGGCTCCTGCGTCTTCGCTACGGCGGTTGGAAACGTCCGCACCCAGAGCCGCGGCAGCTTCCAGATGGCGATCCGGACAGGCCTGCGCGGTAAAGCGAAACACGGATGGCGCATTCAGAATGACGGAAAAGCCGTGTGGCACGAGCGGACGGTCCGTTGGATATCCCGTGGCGCGATAGTTCTTGACGTTTCCGGACACCGGATAGGACATTCCATGCGGAAGATGCACGCCGGCGTTTCCGAAGCCAACTCCGGCGTAGCAGGCGGCCAGAAGCAGGTTTGAGCGTGCTTCGTCATCGGAAGGATCCTCTACCGCACGGACGAGGAAACGGGATACCATCCGCAAGGCCTGGAGAGACCAAATGTCGCTGATGGGATTCGATCCCTGGTAAGCGGGGCGCAATGCCGGACGTTCGGGGCGAGGTCTTTGCTGGAAGGGAATCGCCGTGTACGACTCGACGGCGTGGCTGAGAATATCCAGGCCGGTGGAAGCCGCCACTTGGGGCGGCATCGTACGGGTATTTTCGGGATCCAGCAATCCGAGAGTTGGTTTCAGACGGCGGCTGGCAATGCCGGTTTTGGCGTGCATCCGGCTCAGGTCGAAGATGCTGACGCCGGTGGTCTCACTGCCGGTCCCGGCGGTGGTTGGGATGGCGATCAGCGGCTTGAGTGGACCGGGTACCGGCAGCCCCTTGCCAATGGGCGGATTGACGTAATCCAAGAAATCGGACGGGGGGTGGGTAGTGTAGAGGTTGGCGGCCTTGGCGGTGTCGATGGTGGAGCCGCCGCCTATGGCGACGAAGGCATCGTAGATCGACTCCCCGGCAAAGGTAATAGCGTCCAGAAAGGATTCGTCGGTGGGTTCGATGCGAACTCGATCATAGAGCTGATAGCCGATGCCTTGGTGGTCGAGCGAGTCCAGGACGGTTTGGACCGGCGGGAGGCGTTTCAGGTCGGGATCGGTGAGCACGAGAACTCGCTGAAGGCCAAGATCCGCCAAGTCCATGGCGACTTCGCGAGTGACGCCTGCGCCAAAGCGGACGTTGGCGACGGCCATTTCGAAGGCAATTTCATTTTGCATAGCCTGTGTCCGATCTTTATCGTACACGGACTGGTGCGATGGTTTGACAGCGCTGCCAGCGTTCGCGTGTACCTGAACTAAACCGGCTCCCGGTACGCCCATTTACCGCTCAACGGCGGCTCCTCGGAAGAGATCAAGCGCAGATCGACGCGAAAAGGCTCTGGTTCGGCAAAGGCGCCCTGCTCGCCCGGGATTATGGTTTTCCAACCCTCGTGCAAATCCTCATCATCAATTCTCTCGACGGGTATGTGTTCCGGAATGTCGGCCGAGCCCAGAAGGTACTTATCTGGCAGTTCGCCGGACAAGTGTACGAGAACCTCCGATACGGCGAGAGAGCGGTTCTCGCTCATGTAGAGTACCCGGACTCCTTTTGAATTCCACCGCCCGCCGACGAGCCGCGCGCCTTCTCCGTCATAAGCCGGGTAGGTGCTCCGGCACAATCGGAACTTACGCATCAGCCAAGGACACCATATTCAATTCGCACCAGCACCTCGTCCGCCTCTTGAAAGCCCGCCTCCTTGGCGCTGGCTTCGAGCGGGGTGCGACGATTGAGAGAGGGATTTGGGGTCTGTAGCCAAGCTAAGGCTTTCTCTTGGTTGGCGAAAACCTCGCCGGCATGGACTGATAGCATGATGAAGCGGCTGGGAGGGGGCGTTTGAATTTCGTGACCTGACCCTTTGGTTCACGGTTCGTGTGGATTCTTGCCATGGCGAGGGGTGCCGTTGCATCGTATCGGAAACATCGTCTCAGGCGTGTTGGCCCCGTGTTGGCCATGCCCTAAGTTCGTTATACGGCTTGGCATTCACCGGTGTGGGAACACGCCGATGTTTCCGACATGAGGCGACAACTACGACGGGCAGAGGCTCGCAACTACCGTGAACTGTAGGACACCTATGAGCGGCCAAATTTGATGCGTTGGTACAGTTCAGTTCGGCACCAACTGTTCAGAACCCGATGCCGCGCCAGAGCGTCGCTCGACCCTTTGTCACCGTCGCCGCAATCGGCCTCTCCAGCCGTTGACCGGGTGACGCATCTTTGGAAGACAGCCCTCAAGATGCGTCACCCAACCCCGACAATCCTCCGCAATTCGCAGAAAAACCACTTAAATGCGTTCGCAAGAATTCCCAGGAGTCTCGGCAAAATTCGTCACCCGGGCCCTCAAATCCCCGTGCTCATAGCCCCAGGCTGGTGTGGTGATTGGACAAAGAGTGAAGATCGCAGGTTCTGGGTGGATCACGGGCCGGAGTTCTTACGGCCAACACCCACGCGTCAGAACTGGAGCTTCAGCGACAATTGGATAAAGCGGGGCAGGTTGCTTTGATCCATGGCGCCCGAGATGCGGCCAAAATTGCCGCTGGTGACGCTGGTCACCGGGCCGCTGAAGAACTGGGGCGAGTTGAAACCGTTGATGAAGTCGGTGCGGAAGACCAGGTCGAACCGCTCGGTCAGGCGGTTGCGCTTGATGACCGAAATGTCCACGTTGTGGACTCCCGGAATGCGGACACTGGCCAGGCGAGACGACCACAGTTGGAGCGTATTGGCTTGGCGGATGGTCCAGGCTGGCTGCTCATCCGTGTGGCAGTTCTGAGTGGCGCCGCTAGCCAGGAGAGTGCACGTGTTGAACCACTCCGTGTAGGACGGAGCCGGCAGCGCGGGGTTCAAGCCCGTCGGCGCGGCGCCGGCGGGGAAGCTCATCGGCATGCCCTTTTGCAGGCGGACGAGTGTGCTAACTTGCCATCCGCTTACCGCCCAGCGCACGGGCCTGACCAGGCTGGCTCCCATTGGCTTGCCGGCGCCGAAGGGCAGCTCGTAGAGGAAGTTGATCTGCAGGTTCTGCGGGATGTCCCAGGACGCGATGAGGTGCTCCAGACTGACGTCCTGCGCGTTGGCGAAATTGGTCCGGTCGATCTGCTTGGAGATGGTGTAAGAGACGTTGAAGTTCAACCCAAAGGACATGCGCTTGGCCGCCACAATCTGCGCGGAGTTGTAGGCGGACTTTCCGATCGGCCGGAACGCTTCGGTGACGCCGTTGATGAGGAACTCCGGGTACGGGACCAGCAACTGCTGCTGCTGGACCGTGGCGCCGTTCAGGGAGGTGCCGGGCAGAAGGCCCGCGAACGGGTTGGCGACGCTCTGGGACAAGGCGGATGTGCCGAGAGCCAGCGCTCCGATAGGAAGCGCGTTGAGCTGTTGGGAGACCGGTATCCGATCAGAGCGGCTGCCGACGTAGCCTGCCGAAACCAGAAAGTCGCCCGGCAACTGGCGCTGGATCTCGAAAGAAAACTGGTGCACCAGGGGCGGCGCTCCACCAGCCGGGTCGGCAAACTGATAGCTCTGCCCCAAGGCCGTCAGCAGCCCCAGCGACGATCCGGCGGGCTGCAAAATGCCGGTCGGGAACGGATTGTCCAGAGTGTTCAATGGGACGCCGGCCTGGATGGACCCGACCATATTGGTGGTCTGGGTAAAGCCGGGCGCATTGCCCGGATCGCTGAAGGTCTGGCCGTAGATCAAGGCGTAGCCGCCACGCAGCACGCTGTGCGTGTCCAACTGGTACGCCACACCGAGACGGGGTCCGAAGTTGCCAAACGACGAATCGAAGATACCACGCGGATTCCCGTTGACTCCCGAGAAGAGAACGCCGCCGTAGACGGGGAAGTTCGCCGGGCTGATGGGGTTTCGGGTGGTGAAGGCGAACCCGCGCGGCAGTTGGTTGAACCGGTCCGTCAGGGCCCCCAGGTAGTCCCAACGCAAGCCCAGATTGACTTTGAGTTTCCCGGTGAGCCGGATGTCGTTCTGAAAGAATAGCGAGAGCAGCTTTTCCTGGCGCGCCGGCTGGCTGGCCACCTGGATGTAACCGCTTTGCGGAGTGCCGAGCAGAAACGAGGCCAGCGCGTTACCCGAAGACGATGCAATCTGCAGCGGGTTGGCGCCGGTGAAGAGCTGGTCGAAGGAGAAGTTGCCGGCATTAAAGCCCGGGTTCTGCGAGTAGCCGCGGACCCAACGGATCTCGCCGCCGAACTTGATGCTGTCGCGCCCCATCTGCTTGGCCACGGTCACCTCGAACGGGTTCGTCTGGGCGATCGGACTGGTATAGGTCGGCTGCGCGCCGGCGCCTTCGTAGTTCGTCCAGTTGAACTTCGGGAAAAAGTTCGCCGCCTGGGAGACGAAGGTGGAGGAGAAGCCGAGAGTGGACGGCCCGACTCCCGCGCCCTGGCCCGCGCCGCTTTCGGACTTGAATCGCTCCAGGCCCGCGCGGATGTCGAGCACCAGCGTCGGGCTGAAGGTCTTGGTGAACTGGATCGTGGCGTTATGGTTTTCGCGTGTGAACGGGTTGTTGTTTCCTGTGTCGGCCGCGTTAATGGCCGAGTTGGTCGAATAGTGGAAGCTGCGCTCCTCCTGCAGGGCGTTGCGGGAGTAGCGCACGAACAGGCGCGTGGTCTGGTTGAGGTTCCAGTCCACGCGGGCGGTGTTCTCGGGGAAGAAATCGGTAAACTTCCGTGTCGACCCGTTGTTTGTCAAGTTGTTCAGTCCAGTGAGCGGGTCGCCGGGTACGCTGTTGGAAGGCAGGTAGGAGAAGACCTTTACCGCCACCGGGTCCAGCCGCCCGGATGGGATCGCGTTGCCGGGAAACGGAGTCCGCACGAGCGCGCCGTTCGGCCCCGTGGTGGTCGAGAAAGGATCGTAGATTGCCTGCACCAGCGGATTGCCGGAGGAATCGCGGGAATAGTAGGTCTGCGAAAAGTTGCCCTGCCTCTGTAGGGAGGTCGGAATCGAGGTCACGAACGGGTCGGGAATTACCTGCCGGATATCTTCAAAGGTGTAGGTGAAGAAAAGCTTGTTCTTGCGGATCGGCCCGCTGACATCCGCGCCAAAGGTGTTGATATGGGACGAGGAGCGCCGCACGCCCGTCAGATTCTGGTTGAACGTGTTGGCGTTGAGGTGGGTGTTTTGGAAGAACTCGAAAGCCGATCCGTGAAACTGATTGGTTCCGTTCTTGGTAATGATGTTGACCACGCCGCCCAGCGTCCAGCCGTATTGGGCGTCGAAATTCGTGGTCTGCACTTTGAACTCGCTCATCGCCTCCGCGGTGGGGACGTAGGAGACCGAGGAGGCCTGAAACAGGCTCGAGATGCCGTCCACCAGAACCTCATTCGTGCTGGGCCTGCCGCCGCCGATCACCATGCTGGACGAACCGGCGATATCGAAGGGGCGGAGGCGTTGCGTGGAGGCATTCTGAATGACGCCCGGCGACGACCACGCTTGGGAGAACGGATTCCGGCCCATCAGCGGCACCTCCAAGACGCGGCGGGATTCAAAGGTGGCGCCGCGGTCGGCGGACTCGGTCTCCAAAACCCGCACGTTTTCGGTGACGGTGACGCTCTGCGTGACATCGCCCAAGGCCAACTCCAGGTCCAGGACGCCGCGCTGGGCGATTTCGAGGTGGACGCCTTCGCGAACCGTCTTCTTGAATCCGGCCTTCTCCGCGGTCACGACATAGTCGCCGGGGATGAGGAAGGACACCTGGTAGTTGCCCTCTTCCGACGTGGAAGCAGTGGAGACTTCGCCGGTACCGGCGTTCCTCACTTCCACGCGGGCGTCGGCAACCACCGCGCCGGCAGCGTCGGTGACGCGGCCGGAAATCGTGGCGCGAAACTCCTGTGCAAAGGCGCACAAGGACAAGGCGACGGCAATTATCCAGAATCGCATGGGTGACAACTCCCTAAGTGGAAGGAGGCTGCAAGGGGGGTCCAGCTAAGCGCCATCGGGGCCGCGAAGGCAAGCGCGGAACCCTGGATTGTCACGGTTGTCCCTCCTCGCGGTGGTCTCTGCCGTACAGTTTAGCTTATCCGCGCTGAAATGCCCATCGCGCCTACCAGATCAGGGAACGGTCGATGCTGGCGATCGTCGGCCGTCCGGTGAGCGCCATCGCAAACTCAAGTTCCCGCCGAAGGATCTCCACGACGCGCGCGATGCCGGCTTCGCCGGCAACGCCCATGCCCCACAGATAGGGCCGGCCGATCTGCACCGCCGCGGCGCCCAGGGCGAGCGCCTTGATGATGTCAGTGCCCCGGCGGATGCCGCCATCCACCAGCACCGGGATGCGGCCGGCGACCTGTGCCGCCACCAGCGGCAGCGCGTCGATGGTTGCCGGAGCGGTGTCCAGATTGCGTGCTCCGTGATTGGAAACGATGATGCCAGCCACCCCGGCCTTGACCGCAATCGCCGCGTCGTCCGGGTTCAGGATGCCTTTGAGCACCACCGGCGTGCGGGCGAAGCCCTGGAGCCACTCGATATCCTTCCAAGTCAGGGCGGGGTCCAGGTAGTTCGGGCTCGGAAGGTTGGGCAATTGCCGCGCCGGCAGGTCGCCTGCAGCGCGGATTTCGCGGTTGCGGAGCGCGAAGGTGGGCGAGTCCACCGTGACGCAGATGGTACGGCAGCCGAGATCTTCGGCGCGCTGCACCAGGTCGCGCGTGAAGCCGCGGTCCTTCTGCACGTAGAGCAGAAACCAGGTCGGGCCGGTGGCGGCCTTGGAGATATCTTCGATTTTCATCCCGGCGCTGCTGCTGATGACGTAGGTGGCGTTGGCCGCCCCGGCGCCGCGGGCGGCCACCAGGTCGCCTTGGGGTTGAATCAATCCCTGGCCGCCGGTGGGCGCGAGCACGATGGGGAAAGGCAATTCCGAGCCGAACAGGCGGACGCGCGTGTCCACCTTGGACACGTCCACCAGCACGCGCGGTTTGAGACGGATGTGGTCGTAGGCCTCGCGATTCCACTTGAGAGTGATTTCGTCGGCCGCGCCGCCGGAGATGCGCTCCCAGGCGCCGCGCGAGATTTTGGTGTGCGCTTCGGATTCGAAATCGTAGAGCGAGAGCAGCCGGTCGAGGTCGGATTTGGGAGGGGTCTGCTGGGCGCGTAGACGGGCCGCGGCCACGCCACCGAGCGCGGACAGGAGAGCGCGTCGACGGGTCATGGCCGCACCGCCAGCGCGAGGGCAAACCGTTTCTGAGTGCTCATAGCCAGTTATTCTCTCTCGGCAGCCGGGTGGAAGTCACGCGCCCTTCGGTGGGGGATGGAGACGGCAGTGTTACAGTTGCGGTGGACCCTGTTCTCTTAGTATGCTTGTAGTTTCCCCGCCATGTGAAATCTCGCTTTGGGTGGGAGCACTGCGGGTGAATGGGCCGGACGGGTGGCCGAGCGGTTAATGGCAACAGGCTGTAAACCTGTCGCTCCTTGGAGCTACGGAGGTTCGAATCCT
>Ga0075030_100000712_pt1 | contig 29278 bp, 22 predicted proteins | sample LitLauG_LLR_2012_FD_71393 | JGI IMG/M metagenome (GOLD analysis project Ga0075030, IMG submission 71393) | Freshwater sediment microbial communities from Pennsylvania, USA - Little Laurel Run_MetaG_LLR_2012 | ecosystem: Environmental > Aquatic > Freshwater > Creek > Sediment | place: USA...
AGATCGACGACGGCGATGACCGCGTTGAGCACGTCCTGCTCGAAGCGGGTGCCCATCTCCTTCATCAAGGATGCCTCGACGGTCGGCGATCCACCGGCGTCGATCGCCCGGGCGATCGACAGGGTCAGGTTGTGCAGGACCCAGTACATGGCGACGGCGTCGCCCAGCAGATCGACGATCTCCAGCGGGAGGTCACCTTCGTGGCGGCGGAGGAGCTCCTCCACCACCAGGTAGGTGCTCAGCCAGCGCTCCGGTCCACCTCGCTCGAACGCCAGCTCAGAGGTGTTCTGCGTCCAGCCGGCACCGATCTCGCCGAGCACGAGATCGTCGGGCACGAAGACCTCGTCGAGCACGACCTCGCAGAAGTCCGCGGTGCCGTCGATGAAAGGGATCGGCGTGATCTCGATGCCCGGGGCGCGGAGATCGACCATCAGCTGCGACAGGCCGAGGCGCTTGTCGCCCGTCTCTTCGACCGGCGACGTCCGGCACAGCACGACGAACCAGTCGTTGACGTCGGCGAGGGTGGTCCAGATCTTGCGCCCGACGACGACCCAGCCGTCGCCGTCGCGCACGGCGCGCGTCGACAGCGACGCCAGGTCGCTCCCGCTGTCGGGCTCGCTCATCCCGATCGAAAACGACAGCTCGCCGCGGCAGATGGGGGGCAGGAACCGCTCCTTCTGCGCCTCGGTCCCGAACCGTGCGATCACCGGACCGGTCTGGCGGTCGGCGACCCAGTGATGACCGACCGGTGCTCCCCACCGCAGCAGCTCCTCGGTGACGATGAGCCGATCGACGGCGGAGCGGTCGTGGCCGCCGTAGCGGGCCGGCAACGCCATGCCCAGCCAACCTCGACGGCCCAGCTCCGCGGAGAACGCCGGGTCCTTGGCCGCGTTCATCCCGAGACCGGGGGTGAACCTGCCCCGGGGCAACGCCCCCGCGAGGAACGACCGAACCTCGGCCCGGAGGGCCCGTTCGCCCTCGGTGAGCCCGGTCGCCTCGAATCGCATCGCCATGTCACCCCCCTCCGGTTCGTGAAGCTGCGGGCTCATCAAGGTAGCTGGCGAACGAACCCGCCCCTCGTGCATCTGGTTGCCGGCTCCGCTCAGTCCACCTACGTTAGGGCCGTGAGCCTGTCGGTCGAGCTGCTGACACCGACGATCGGCGCGGAGATGCACCGGTCACGATCTCGGGCGCACGCCCCCAACGACCGAGGCGGAGCACGATGAGCGCAGCGCCGAGGATCGACGGGTTGGTGATGGTGCTCACCCGGCCGAGCGACTTCTCGGAGGAGCCGGCGTGGGCCGAGTGGTACGACGACGTCCACCTGCCCGAGACGGGCGAGGGGTCCGGCGCCCGCATCGTCACGCACTGGCAGGTCGCTGACCGGCCGGCTGGCTTCTCCCCGGTGCAGGGATTCACCCACGTCGACTTCTACGAGCTCGACGACGCGGCACGAGGTCGCGACGCCCTCCTCGACGCACTCGACGCTCAGCGCGCCGCCGGTCGGGCGCACCCCTGTCACTCCGTCGTCGCGGTCGACGCCTTCCGCGCGGTGGGACGATGGTCCAAGGCGACGGCACACGGTCCGACGCTCACCGGCCACGTCATGAGCTACGTGATGACCAACGACCCATCGCGGACCGACGCGTGGAACGCGTGGCTCGACGACGTCCACGTGCCCGACATGCTGGCGTCCGGGGCCTTCGTCAACGCCCGCCGCTGGCAGCGCCTCGATCCCGCCCGCTACGGCGCCAACTACCTCACCGTGTACGACGTCGAGCTACCCGATCTCGGCGAGGCCGTCCACCTCTCGGGCGCCGTCATGCCCGATCTGCTGCGCGCCGGGCGCATGGACACCACGCACTACGGGGGGATGCGCGCCATGCTGGCGCCGAGCGGCGTGTACGGAGCCGCCGGGTGGGTGCGCGGTGGCTGACGCCCGGGCTTCACCGGCGAGGATTCCTGCACCGAGGCAACGGCTTCGATGGCATCGCGGACCCCAAGATCGACCCCGCCGACGGACGGCTCAGCTCATCGGCAGGGTGCGACCTCGACGGGGATGCCGTTGACTGCCGCGTTGTTCGACAACGGGTCGGTGAAGGCGCCCGGTGCGAGCAGGTTGTTGTTCACGCCCGCGAACTCGCGTGCAGTGGCGAGACGGGTGCCTTCCTTGTCGTGGCCCCAGCCGTGCGGGAGGCAGACCACGCCCCGCATCATCTCGTCGCTCACCTCAGCGGCGACCTCGATGGCACCGGCCTCCGATGAGACGCGGACGGTGCCGTTGTCGCTCACGCCGAGGCGCGCCGCATCGGCGGGATGGATGAGCAAGGTGCAGCGGTCCTTGCCCTTCACCAACACCTTGACGTTGTGCATCCACGAGTTGTTCGAACGCACGTGGCGGCGGCTGACCAGGACCAGGCCGTCGTTGCGGCGGCCACAGCGCGCACGCAGGCGCGGCAGATCCGCCGTGATGTAGGGCGGAGCGAGCTCGATGCGACCCGACGGGGTGCGCAGCAGCTCGCGGGCCCGCGGCACCATCGGGCCGAAGTCCAGTCCGTTCGGCTCGCCGCGGAATGTGTCGAGGGTGACACCGCCGGGCACCGCACCGAAGCGGTCGCCCCACGGACCCATGCGGATCGCGAGGTCGAGCAGGCGCACTGGGCCCGGCTCGTCCAGGGCGGCGATGGCGACGTCGGGGTCTGCGCCGAGCGCGCCGGCGATCCCTCGGAAGTACCCGTCGTCCAGCGCGGCGACGTCGATCTGATCGTTGGTCATGCCCGCGTGCAGCGCGCCGAGCCGGGTGAGGATCTCCCACTCCTCGGGGCGGTCGGTGAGCGGGAACAACGGGTCAGCCCACTTGCCCGCGCTGCGCACCGCCCAACCCCAGATGAGCTCACCGAAAAAGGGCTGCTCGAGCGCCGACGCCCCTGGCAGGATCACGTGCGCGTGACGGCTCGTCTCGTTCAACCAGTTGTCGATGCTGATCATGCAGTCGAGCGTGGCGAGGGCCTCGTCGATGCGGGCGGCTTCGGGGTTGCTGATCACCGGGTTACCTGCGATCACCACGAGCGAACGCAGCTGGCGCGCCCCCGGCGTGAGGATGTCCTCACTCAGGCACGACACGGGCACCTGGCCGAGCACTTCGGGGATGCCGCTCGCGTGGCTCACCCACCGGCCCGAGATCGGCTCGTCACCGCGACCGCCCAGCCATGCCATCGGCGGGGCGACCGGCTTGCCGAACATCATGCCCCCGGGCCGGTCGAAGTTGCCGGTGACGATGTTGATGACATCCACGAGCCACGACGCAAGGGTCCCGAACTCCTGGTTGCACGTGCCGATCCGGCCGTACCAGCACGCCGTAGGTGCCGCCGCGAAGCTGCGGGCCAGCGCCCGGATCTGCTCGGCAGGTACGCCCGTGGCGCCCTCCACCGACTCCGGGGACCAGTCGACGACGAGGGCGGCGATGTCGTCGAAGCCGTTCACGATGTCGGCCACGGTGCCGAGCGTCGTGAGCCCCTCGGCGAACAGCACGTGCAGCACGGCCAACATCAGCGCCGCGTCGGTGCCCGGCACGATCGGCACCCACTCCGAAGCGTGCTCGACGGTGCCGGTGCGCCGCGGGTCGATGACCACGACCTTGCCACCGCGCTCGCGCACCCGGTCGAGCTCTCCGAGCACGTCAGGCACCGCCAACAGCGAACCCTGCGACGCATGCGGGTTGGCGCCCATCACCACGATGAAGTCGGTCCTCGGCAGATCGACCGTGGGGATGAGCCAGGAGTTGCCGTACATCAGTTCGCACGAGACGTTTTTCGGCTGCTGGTCCACCGTGCCCGGTGAATAGATGTGCGGGAAACCCGCCAATCCCATGAACAGCCCGATGTGGCGCCCGAGTGAGAAGTTGTGCGCCGCAGGGTTTCCGATGTACGCCGTCATCGCCTGCTTGCCCCGCGCGTGCAGCACTCCGTGGATCAGCTCCTCGCAACGAGCGAACGCCTCGTCCCACGTGACCTCCCGCCACTCGTCGCCGTGGCGCACCATCGGCGCCCGGAGACGGTCCGGGTCATGATGCATGTGACCGAGCGTTGTGCCCTTCGCACAGACATAGCCCTTCGACCACACGTCGTCGCGGTTCGGTCGGATCAAGGTGACCTGCTCGCCGGTGACATGCACCTCGAGACCGCACATCGCCTCGCACAAGCAGCACGTACGGCGGTGCACGAACGACTCCCCCGCCGCTGGTGCGTCGTCGCGAACGTCGGTCACGCGGGCCCCCTCTGGATCGTGGAGCACGATCTTCGCGCAGCCGTCGCAGCGTGTCGACGCCCACAGGCCATCTTGAAACAGCCCTCGCCCTCGTGACCTGACCGCCGGGGTGCGAGCATGGGCCGGCGTCCGCCTGCATGACCCGCGGCAACCCCTCATCGCCGCCGATGCCCGATGCCGGAGGATCCAGTGAACTCGGGATCTTCTGCGCTCATCGACCGGTGATCATGCCTCCGTCAACGCTGTACAGCTGACCGCTGATCCACGAACCCTGGTCGCTGCACAGGTAGATGACCATGTTGGCGATCTCCTCCCCCGTCCCGGCCCGGCCGAGGGGCACGTTCGACGAGATCATCTGCTCCCAGCGCTCACCACGACCCACGTCGTCCATGCGGAAGGTGTCGATGATGCCGGGGCACACCGCGTTCACGCGCACCCGGTGCTGGCCCATCTCCGAAGCCATCGCGCAGGTGAGCGCGTGGACGCCGGCCTTCGAGGCGGCGTACGCCGACGTGCACGCGGACATCATCTTCCCGCCGATGGACGAGATGTTCACGATGCTCCCCCCGACGCCCTGCTCGATCAGCACCCGTCCGAACGCCCGGCTCATGAGAAAGGTGCCGTGGAGGTTGGTGTCGATGACGTTGCGCCAGACGTCGACATCCATGTCGACGACCGGCACCCGGTCGGGCCCCCGGGCGGCTCCGGCGTTGTTGACCACGATGTCGACCCGACCGAGCTCCGACAGCGTGGTCTCCACCAGCACGTCGATCGCGCCGGCATCACGGACGTCGCTCACCACCGCCACCGCCCGGCGATCCAGGGCGCGCACCTCGTCGGCCACCGAATGGATGTCGCGCCAGCCGGCGGCCTTTTCGTCCTCGGGATAGCGATCGGGCGGGCGACCGGTGCCCGTGAACACGATGTCGCAGCCAGCACGCGCCAGCTCGACGGCGATCGGCCGCCCGATCGAGCGCATCCGCCCAGCACCGGTGACGATCGCGACCTTGCCCTCCAGCCCGGTGATCTCCATGCACCACCCTCGCTCGGAGTTGCCGCTGGTCAGCGGGCGCGGCCCGCGGCGGTGGCCGCAGGGATCTCGATCAGACCGCCGGTCTTGACGTCGTAGAGGTAGCCGTAGATCGGGATCCGACCGGGTACGAGGGGGTGGTCCCGGATGCGGGTGACATCGTCGACGACGCTGGCGGAGCCCTCGGAGATCGTCAGCCAGTCGATGTAGTTCGCCTCGCTCGAACCCGGTCCCTCGCCGACATCGGTGAAACCGTCCAGGCCGAGCTCGGCGGTCTCGAGACTCGAACCGAGGAGGTCCCGCATGACCTGGTCGGTGAAGAACTCCATGCCGCAGTTGGTGTGGTGGATCACGAACCACTCCCGGGTGCCGAGCAGCTTGTAGGAGATCACGAGGGATCGGATGGCGTCGTCGCTGGCCCGTCCGCCCGCGTTGCGGATGACGTGAGCGTCGCCCTCGGCCAGCCCGGCGTACTTGGCCGGATCCAATCGGGCGTCCATGCAGGTCAAGATGGCGAAGCGGCGCGCCGGGGGCAGGGCCAGCTCACTCTTGTCCCCGAACGATGCGACATAGGCGGCGTTGGCGGACAAGACCTCTTCGACGACGGTCATCGTGGATCTCCTCGGTGAACGGCACAGTCCGGTCGCTGGCCTGAATGTCGATCAGACTAGTCATATTTGGGCTCCGGGGACGGGGTGGCGATCAGGTCAGGCGTCGCTCGGTGCGCGCACAGGCGCGGGCGATGGCCGCCACTGGACCAGGGTCACGCCGGCGTCGTCGTGGTCCTCGAACTCCGCCTCCATCGGCATGTCGAAGGTCAGGTCGCGACGGTGCGGATCGCCGACGATGTTGCCGACCACACGGACGCCGGGCGCGAGCTCCACCACGGCGATGAGATACGGCACGTCGTCCTCGACCAGGCCGGGGTGGACGGGGTGCCACACCCGGGTGAAGCTGGTGAGGGTGCCCGTCGGAGGCACGTCCACCCACCCGACGTCGCCGGCGCCGCACGCGGTGCACACCACCTCGGGCGGGAACTGGCTCTCACCGCAGGCCCCGCAGCGCTGCACCCGGAGGATGTGCTGGCGGGTGCCGTCCCAGAAGGCCCGGTCCACGCCGTCTGGGCGCGGTTCGGGCCGGGGCAGCTCACCAGAGAGGTACGGAGCGCGCTCTGTCTCCACGGTCCCCTTTCACCTCCTGAGGAGAAGACTGCTGACCGGTGCCGCGACGGGCCCGCCCGCGACGAGCGACACCGCAGCGTCGGGGACCTGGCAGGTCGAGGTCCCCCGCATCTGCCGGACGGCCTCGATGACGAGCTCCAACCCGTGCATGTAGCACTCGGCCAGGTTCCCACCACTGGTGTTGACCGGCAGGCGGCCGGTCCACAGGAGGTTCTCGTGGGTGAGCACGGCGCCGGCCTCGTCGCCACCGCACAGCCCGTGCTCGATGATGCTCATCAGGGCGCCACCGGTGAAGTTCTCGTAGATCTGGGCCACGTCGACATCGCCGGCCTCGACCCCGGCCATGCCGTAGAGACGGGCGGCGACAGCCTTGAAGTTGGCGGTGGCGTAGTCCGGCCCGCTGTGGGTGAACAGGTCGTGGCCCCGGGACCCGCCCTGGGCTGCGGCCAGGACGTAGACGGGCCGTGCCCGCAGGTCCCGCGCCCGCTCCGCACTGGTGACGATGACCGCGGCGGCGCCGTCGTTTTCCTGGCAGCAGTCGAAGAGGTGGAACGGCTCGACGATCCAGCGGGAGCGGTCGTACTCCTCACGGGTGAGCGGCCGCCCGTACATCACGGCGCGCGGGTTGTGCTGGGCGTGCTCATAGGACGCCAGAGCGATGGCGGCGAGCACATCCTGGCCGAGCCCGTGATCGGCCAAGAAGCGCTGCGTCCGCAGCGCGATCGCCTGGGCCGGGCTCATCACGCCGTAGGGGATCGAGTACGCGAAGTCGCCGCTGATGCCGGACCCTCCCGGCGTCGCCGCGAAGGTCGAGCCGAAGCGGAACCTGCCTTGGGCCAGGGAGCGGTAGACGACGACATGATCGGCATAGCCCGCCGCCACCGCGGCCGCGGCGTTGCCCACGGCACCGCACACACCGCCGCCACCGCCACCCCAGAACATGTTGGAGAACCTGAGCTCCTCGAGGCCCAGCGCCCGGGCCAACCGCACCGGCTGCGTGCTGTCGTTGGCGTACGACGCAAACCCGTCGAGCTCCCGCACCGCCATCCCGGCGTCCTCGGCCGCACGGGTCACCGCGTCCACCGCCAACTCGAACTCGCTGACCGGCGACCGCCCCCGCTTGTAATAGGTGGTCTCCCCTACGCCGGCGATGGCGACTCGGTCCCTGATCGTCCGCTCGGGCCCGCCGGCGGGATGTGTCACGCGACTCCGCCCGCCCGGGCTTCGAAGGCGAGGCTCTCGGAGTCCGGGAGCACGTCGAGCCCGGCGGCGACCTGGTCGACGGGCGGTCCGATGCGGTCGGCGATCGGCGCGAGGGCGGCGAGGTCGAAGCGGTAAAGGTCGGCCGCCGTGCCGGCGAGCATGGCGCGGACCTCGGCTTCGGGGAGGCCGGCGAAGGTGTGTCGGATCGCCTCCGCCGAGAAGGGGAAGGTGCCCTCGTCGTGGGGGAAATCACTGCCCCACATGATCCGCTCGACTCCGATCCGGTCGCGCTCGACGCAGTCCTCGCGGGTCATGAAGCTGGCGGTCACCCAGCAGCTCGTGGCGAAGTACTCGCTCGGCGGGCGCTCCAGGAGCAGGGGGTTCCGGAACGGCAGCGCCCCGACGTTGCCCTTGACCATCTTGGCGTGGATGTAGTCCATGGCGGCCAAGGTCTGGGGTACCCAGGCCACGCCCGCCTCGGCGATCACGAGCCGCAACGCCGGATGGCGGTCGAACACGCCGGCCATGACCAGCGACCACAGCGGCCGGTGGGAGTAGAAGCTCGCTTCGAGGACGAACAACGGGAGCGAGGCGGGGTGCATGCCGAGGTCGGGGGTCCCGCCGCCGCCGTGGACGTTGAGGATCACGCCCCGCTCCGCGGACGCGGCCCACAGCGGTTCGTAGACCGGCGAGTGCAGCTGGTCGATCCCGGCGCCGGGCGGGATCGGGGGGAGCAGCACGCCGGCCCGCAGGTCGTGGTCGGCGACCCAGTGCACGTCGGCGACCGCTTCGTCCACGTCGTTGAGCAAGAGCTGGCCGACGCCGGCCCGGCGCGCCGGTTGGATGGCGCACCACTCGGCGAGCCAGCGGTTGTGGGCGCGGAGTCCGGCGAGGCGCAGCTCGAACTCGTCCGGCGAGGGGACGATGGTCACCAGCCCGCTGATCGGGAAGAACGGTGGGACCGTGTTGGGGTAGACCACCTCCCCGGCGATCCCGTCGGCGTCCAGGGCCGCGGTGCGCGCGTCGCTGTCCCAGTTGCGGTGGGCGTCGGGGCGCTGCAGGTCGCCGAACGGGCTGACGTAGCTGTCCGCCCAGCGGTCGAACTCGTCGTGGTGGCGGGACTCCAGGTACGGCCGGTAGTCGCGCAGGTCTGCGCCCGCGTGGCAGTCGGCGGAGATCACCGTGTAGCGATCCATCCCACCCCCTTCAGATCGTGCGATCAGGTAGACAATAGGGGAGGCAGCGCGGACCGGCGCAGGGAGGCACACCGTGGAGCTGCAGCACAGGAGACCGACCGCCCGGGGTCCCGCGGGGTGGTTCACCGGCGACGTCTTCATCGACCCCCTCGCCCAGGGCCACGGCGATGTGCCGACGACCATCGCCCACGTCCACTTCACCCCCGGCGCCCGGACGGCGTGGCACGCGCACTCGGTCGGCCAGACCCTCTACGTGACCGACGGCGAGGGGCGGGTCCAGTCCCGCGGCGAGCCCATCGCCACCATCCGGCCGGGCGACGTGGTCTTCACCCCCGGCCAGGAGTGGCACTGGCACGGCGCCGCCCCCGACCGCCTCCTGACCCACCTCGCCATCAGCGAGGGCGGCGCCGAGTGGGGCGCGCACGTCACCGACGTCGAGTACCGCGGCAGTTAGCACGACCGCGGCGCCGCGGTGGTGCCGCGGTTCGGGCCGCCCGCCCGGCTCAGTGGGCCCGCAGGTGCGCAAGCAGCAGCCCGTCGAGGTGGTCGGCGTCGCTCTCGGGGATCCAGTGCCCGACACCTTGGCGCACCTCGAAGCGGAACGGGCCGGTCACGTGGTGGGCGCACCCTTCGGCCGCCTCCCGGGAGATCGCCGGATCCTCCGTCCCCCACACGAACAGGGTGGGTACCGACACGGGCGGGATGCCGCGCATCTTGGTGGGATGGGTGGCCCGGTACCAGTTGAGGCCGGCGGTCAGCGCCCCGGGCTCGCCGTGCACGGCGGCGTGCTCGGCGGCGGCCTCCTCGCCGATGCCCTGGCTCTCCAACATGCGCCGGATGCCGTTGCCGTCGTCCCCGGCCAGCATGCGCTCTCCCGCCCCATCTTCGGCCCGGAACACCTCGATGTACGCCGACATCTCCCGCTGCGCGCCCCCCGGCGCCGCGTAGGCGTCCGCGAACGCCTCCGGGTGGGGCACCGACACCGCCGTCAGCGAGCGGACCCGATCGGGGTGCCGGGCGGCCACCACCCACGCCACGATCGCCCCCCAGTCGTGGCCGACCACGTCGACCCGGTCGGCGCCGAGCTCGTCGCACATGGCGACCACGTCGGCGACGAGCTCGTCGATGGCGTACGCCGCGACGCCAGCCGGCCGGGCCCCGGGGGAGTAGCCCCGCTGATCAGGCGCCACCGCCCGGTATCCGGCCGCGGCGAGTGCCGAGAGCTGCCGTCGCCACTCCCCCGCCGACTGGGGGAAGCCGTGCAGCAGGAGCACCGGCCGACCGTCCTCGGGACCCTCGGCGAGCGCCCGGAACGTGTACCCGCCCGCGGCGAGCACGAGGTCGGCCATGCGGTGACCTTAGCCGAGCCGTCGCGGCGAGGTCCCCGAGCGACCGACGGTACCGAGTCGAGACAAGACGTCAATCGGATGTCGGAGTCAGCAAGCCCGGGGAAACCTGACATCAACTCGCGCCGGCATCTGGGCATATCACGTGCTCTCCAGGTGTTTCAACAATTGACAGAGGCCCCGATGAGGGGGTTCCAGGAAAGAAGGTGGTGCGCTTGGTGATGTGCCTTGTTGCAGCGCCGTCGGATGAGTCATCCTCCTGAGCGCTTCAGCCGTGCCGGTGCTCGTGTCCAACGAGTAGTTGGCTTGGTCTGCACGAGGTCGAAGCGCCTACGTCTTGGCTGAATGGCTCGACAGTCGGGGTACGACCTTCCGAAGTCGCTGGGAAAACCGAATGCTGGTTCGCCCATCTGGTCGAGGGCCAGGTGGGCGAATCCGCGCGCGACCCTCAGCGTGAGCTGGCGGTGGCCGTGGTGGTCGTCGTCGCCGTGGCGACCTGTCGGGCCCGAAGCGGGAGCCAGTCCTGGAGCGCCCCTGCGGGAAGGGGCCGGCTGAGGTAGTAGCCCTGGGCAAGGTCGCAGCCCATGGCGGTGAGCGCGTCCCAGGTGAGGAGGTCCTCGACGCCCTCGGCGACGATGGTCTTGCCGAGGCTTGCTCCGAGGTCGACGACGGACTGGACGACCTTGTGCGATGTCGGGTCGGTGAGCATCTGTTGGACGAACGACTTGTCGATCTTGATCTCGCCGATCGGGAGTCGGGTGAGGTAGGAGAGGGAGGAGTAGCCGGTGCCGAAGTCGTCGACGGCGAGAGTGTGCCCGAGCCGATCGAGCTGGTTGAGGACGTCGATGGTCTGTTGGGGATCGCGGATCACCTGGGTCTCGGTGATCTCGAGGATGATGTGGGCGGCATCGAGCCCGGCCACGACCAGCAGGCTGTGGATGTCGTTGGCGAGGTTGGTGTCGACGAGGCTCTGAGCCGCGAGGTTGACCGCGACCTGCATGTCGTGGCCGTGGTCACGCCAGTCCTTGCACTGGGTGATGGCAGTCTCGAGGACCCACATCGTGAGCGGTCGGATGAGGCCGAGGTGCTCGGCGAGAGGGATGATGTCCTCCGGTGAGATCCATCCGTGCTGGGGATGCCGCCAACGAAGAAGCGCCTCGGCTCCTACGACGACGCCGGAGGTGAACTCGGCGACCGGCTGGTAGTGCAGCTCCAGCTGGTGCTCGTCGAGCGCGGTGCGCAGCTCGCCACCGAGGCTGAGGCGGAACCTGTTGGTGGTGTCCAGGTCGGGGGAAAAGGTCACGGGTCTGCCCTCGCCACCCTCCTTGCAGGCGTACATGGCGATGTCAGCGTGCTGGAGCAGGACCCCTGGCTCGTCTCCATGGTCGGGAGCGAAAGCGATGCCGACCGCCGCTCCGACGGCGAGCTCGAGGCCCCCGATGGAGAACGGCGTGCGGAGCGCGTCGAGGAACCGCTCCGCGGTCTGGGTGGCGGCATCCGGCGTCGAGATGGTGGGAAGGAGGAAGACGAACTCGTCACCGCCGAGCCGGGCCGCGGTTGCGCCTGGGGGCAGGAGGGCGCGCACGCGCTCGGCGAGCTGGCGGAGGAGGATGTCGCCGGTGTGGTGGCCGAGGGTGTCGTTGATGTCCTTGAACCGGTTGAGGTCCATGACCAGCACGGCGAGCTGGCGCCCTTCGGCGCGGCTGACCCGGAGCGCGTCGGTGGCGGTCTCGGTGAACATGGCGCGGTTGCCGAGGCCGGTCAGCGTGTCATGGAGCGCCTGGTGCTCCTTCTCGGCGACTTCGATGCGAAGCTCGTCGATGAGGCGCGCCTTCTCCAGGGAGATCGAGACGTGGTTCGCCAGCGTTTCGAACACCCGCACATCGTCGTCCCTGAAGGTGCTGATGTCGCCAAGGTGATCGAACACGGCGAAGATGCCGACGACGTGGCCTGCGGAGACGAGGGGGCAGGCGACGAGGTCCTGGGCGTCGCGTGAGGCGAGGAGGATCGCGCCCTGCTCGCTGTCGGTCTGGCGGCCCGTGATGAGCAGCGGCCCCCGATCGTCGCGCACGACGTTGACGAGCGGGTCGTCCTGTTCGAGGTCCTCGATGTGGTCGGTGCGAAGCTCTAGGCCGTCGTAGGTGATGCGGATGTTGGTCCAGGCGCCGGGGAGGCTGAAGAGGCACAGCTCCGCCCGTGCGGCTTGCAGCACGCGCATGGCCTGCTCGAGGGCGACTCGGATGGTGGACGACAGCTCGGGCGACACCGACAGCAGCTTGGTGAACTCATGGACCTGGCGGAGGCTCAGGTGCCGCCGCTGCAGCGCTCCGAACTGGCGGTACGTGGCGAACAGGACGGCGGCCACGACGCCGATCATCCACAGCGCGGCCGGGTCGCGCCCGGCGATCTCCACGGCGAGCAGCCCGACGGTGACGGTGGCCGAGCTCGAGACCGCGCCGAGCGGGAGGACGCGGCCGAGGGGATCGGATTCGCCCCCGGTGAGCCCGATGGCGACCCAGACCGCGACCGCACCGAGCGCGTTCATGCACTGGCCGGCGACCACGGCCCCGATCCACTTCCACGCGGTGGCCCCGCCGAGCGAGACCAGGGCGTGGAAGATCAGCAGATCGCCGCTGACCTCGGCCAGGAACAGCGCGATGTTGAAGGCCAGCTTCATCGGCGCCCGGCGCAGCGGCCAGGCCATCACCGCCAGCCCCCCGAGGACCCGCGCCAGGACGAGCTCCCACGGGGCGACGAAGAACAGGCCGATCACGATGGGGATCTCGGCCAGCGTGAAGGAGTGGGCGTTCTCGCCGAGCTCCATGTGCACCACGCACAGCTCGGCGACGGCGAATGCCACCGCCAGCAGGACCAGGCCACCGGCGGGGGCGGCGGAGCGGCCGCGGGCCACGACGTGGTCGACGGCCAACATGGCGATGCCCAGGACGGCGAGCGCCGTGACGACGAGTGGGATCCACGTGGAGCGGTCCCGGGGGTGTCCGGGTGCGCCGACCTCGGGGTCGGGGGCCGTTGAGGGCGTCCCAGGCATGGGTTCCCTGTTCGGCTCGGGGAGAGCGGAGTTGAGTCGCGTTTGGGCACTGCGTGCGACTTTTCGCCAGAGACAGTCCGTTTCTTCGTGTTCCTAAGATTCCGCGGTGTCCGGCCGTTATGAGGCGCTCAAGTCCGGTCGCAAACGCTCCGTACCTCTTCGCAGCGAGTGTTTCACACATCGTGACTTGTGGTGGACGAGCGTTGAAGTGCCGGCTGCATCTGGTCGCCTGGCCGGCACGGAGCTAGTGGCGAACCCCCGGTCCCCACCTGAGCTTTCCAGGAGAGGTGCGTCATGGATCGACGGTCGAGGCTGGGCGGGGAAAGGGCGACGTTCGCGTGGCGGTGGGGCGCATGGCGGTGCGCAGCCGCCGTGCTGGCGGTGACCGTCGGGGCCGCAGGCCTGCCGGCGGCACTCGCCCGGCCGGCGGCGGCCGACGGCACGACGACGTCGGTCGTCGGCGACCCGGGGTGGGTGCCCAACGTCGACGCCCAGATCGGGGTGACCGGCCTGTGGAGGCAAGGTGTCACGGGTGCGGGGGTCGGCGTCGCGCTGATCGACACCGGGGTGGCCCCGGTGCCCGGGTTGACCTCGGGCAACCTGGTGGTGGGCCCGGACCTGTCGACGACAGCCGGGTCCGGGGGCATGGCGGGGGCCGACGCCTACGGGCACGGCACGTTCATGGGGAGCATCATCGCCGGGCGTGACAACGGCATCACGGCGGGGGCAGAGGCCAACCTCGGCCTGGGTTCTACGTCGTTCGTCGGTGTCGCTCCTGATGCGACGCTGGTGGATGTGGCCGTCGGCGCGGGGGACGGGGCGGTCGACCCGTCGCAGGTCATCGCCGCCCTGGACTGGGTCGCAGCGCATCACGCCGATCCCGGGGTCAACATCCGGGTGGTCAACCTGTCGTACGGGAGCAACTCCACCCAGTCCTATGTGAGCGACCCGGTGGCCGCCGCCGTCGAGCGGGTGTGGAAGGCCGGCGTCGTGGTGGACGTCGCAGCGGGCAACGAGGGCCAGCAGAACGCCATGCTGACCGACCCGGCCACCGACCCCTATGTGATCGCGGTCGGGGCCAACGGTGCCTACAGCGCCAACGGCCAGAAGCTGTTCGTGACCTCGTTCACCAACTCGGGCAACCTCAGCCGCCACGTCGATGTCGTCGCGCCGGGGAGCTCGATCGTGGCGCTGCGTGATCCGGGCTCCTACGTCGACGTGTTCCACACGGAGGGCATGGTCCCGGTTGACACGACGGGCCGGTACTTCCGGGGGTCGGGCACCTCGGAGGCCACCGCGGTCACCTCGGGCGTCGTGGCGCTGCTGCTGCAGCAGTACCCGTCGCTCACCCCCGATCAGGTCAAGAACGTCCTGATGGCGTCCGCAACGCCGCTGTACGGGACGACGGCCAACATGGTCGGCGCCGGGAGCCTCAACGCGTCGGCCGCATTCGCGTTGGCCGGCCAGTTGGTAAGGAACGGCGGTCAGGTCCCCTCCGGTCCGACGGGGGGGGCGCTGGCCAACCTCCCCGATCACGGCGGCCCCCAGACCTGGGCGCCTTCGACGGGCTCGGGGTCCCTCGAGGCATCGCGCGGCGGGGTGCACATCCCCGTCAACGGTTCGCCCCTGACCGGTGAGGACACCGTGTTCGGGACCGCCTATGACCCCACCCTGGCGGGCAGCCCCTCGGCGCCGTCCAACCTGGCCAGCTGGGGGGGCGGCGGGACCTGGGACAGCAACCGCTGGTCAGGCCGGGCCTGGAACAGCAACCGCTGGTCGGGTCAGGCCTGGGCCGGCGACGCCTGGACCAGCAACCGGTGGTCCGGTCAGTCCTGGTCCAGCAACCGCTGGTCGTCTGGCTCGTGGGACTCCAACCGCTGGTCGGGGGCGCTGTGGGACTCGACCAACTGGAGCAGCGTGGCCTGGAGCGGCAACAACTGGGGGCAACCGGCTTCGCAGGTGCAGTTCAGCGCCCCCTCCGGCGTCGCGGTCGACGCCGCCGGCAACGTCTGGGTCGCAAACACGGGCAACAACCAGGTCGACAAGTTCAGCCCCTCCGGTGTGCAGCTGACGATCGTGGCCGCCACCGGCAACGGTTCGGGGCAGAACGGGAGGTTGAACGGCCCGGGTGGCGTCGCCACCGACGCGACCGGCAACGTCTACGTGGCCGACACCAGGAACAACCAGGTGGAGGAGTTCACGGCCACCGGCACCTTCGTGCGTGTCTTCACCGCCAACGGGTTGGCCGGCCACGACGCCAACACCGGGCAGCTCAAGAGCCCCTCGGGCGTGGCGGTCGATGCGGCCGGTGATGTCTATGTCGCCGACACGGGCGACAACCAGGTGGTCGAGCTCAGCCCCAACGGCGTGTTCATCAGGGCCCTCACGACGTCCGGTCTGACCGGCCCGCAGGCGCTCATGCACGCGCCGCAAGGCGTGGCCGTCGACCCCGCCGGCAACCTCTACGTGGCCGACACCGCCAACAACCAGGTCGAGATGTTCAACACGGCCGGCACGCTGGTGGGCACCTGGAGGTCCAACGCCAACCCCGCGCTGCAGAACGCGGCGATGAACGGCCCGGCGGACGTGGCCGTCGACGGCGCCGGCAGCGTCTGGGTCGCCGACACCGCCAACAACCAGGTGGAGCGGATCGTGACGGCCACCGGGGCGGAGACATACTGGACGACCGTCGGCAGCGGCACCCTCTCCGGGCCCGCCGCCGTCGCCGTCGACGCCGCCGGCAACGTCTACATCGCCAACGGCGGCACCTCCCAGATCGAGGTGGCCAACCCGACCGGCGTCCTGATGTCCACCATGGGCATGAGCTCCAACCCGACCAGCAACCTGAACAGCCCGTCGGGCGTCGCCATCGATGCCGCCGGGAGCCGTTACATCGCCGATGCCGGCAACAACCGGATCGTCAAGTCGAGCGGGACCGGCGTGTACCTCACCGCTGTCGCCGGCGACGGGCTGCCCAACGGCACCCTGTCCAAGCCGGGAGACGTCGCCGTCAGCCCCTCCGGCAACCTCTGGGTCGCCGACACCGGCAACAACCGGGTCGAGGAGTTCACCCCCAACGGCACCTTCCTCCTGGCCATCACCGCCAACGGCATGAACCCGGCCACCGTCCAGTCCACGACGCTGAGCGCCCCGGCCGCGGTCACCACCGACGCCGCCGGCAACGTCTACGTCGCCGACACCAGGAACAACCGGGTCGAGAAGTACAGCCCGAGTGGCACCTTCCTCCTGGCGTTCACCTCCAATGGCATGCCGTCGGGCCAGAACACCCAGCTGTCCTCCCCCTCGGGCGTGGCCGTAGACGCCGCCGGCGACGTCTACATCGCCGACACCGCCAACAACCGGGTCGCCGAGTTCGGGCCGGCGGGGGCCTTCATCACCGCCTGGGACAACAGCGGCACCCCCGCCCGGGCCACGATGAGCGCACCGACGGGGATCACGCTCGACACCACCGGCAACCTGTGGGTCGCCGACACCGGCAACAACCAGCTCGACGAGATCAACCTCGCCACGGCGGCGGTGACCGGTTGGACCAACAACGCCAGCGGCACAGGCCAGGGCACCATGTCCAAGCCCCTCGGCCTCGCCGTGGACGCCGCCGGCAACGTGTTCGTGGCCGACACCGGCAACAGCCAGATCGACCAGTTCAACGACAACGCCGTCGTGCTGTCCACCATCGGCGCCAACGCCGCGCTCTCCACCCCGGCCGGCGCCGCGGTCGACGCCAACGGCAACATCTACGTCGCCGACAGCCGCAACAACCGGGTCGCCAAGTACGGCCCCGGCGGGACGTTCATCACCTCCTTCAACCTGGACGGCACCGGCGCCGGCCAGAACGCCCAGATGAGCGCACCTTCGGGCGTCGCCGTCGACCCCGCCGGCAACGTCTACATCGCCGACACCGGCAACAACCAGGTCGAGGAGCTCACCGGCCTCGGCGTGTTCGTCCGGGCGTTCACCGCCAGCGGCCTCACCAACAACGGCACCCCCGGCCAGCTGAGCAAGCCCTCCGGCGTCGCCGTCGACCCCGCCGGCAACGTCTACATCGCCGACACCGGCAACAACCGGGTCGAGAAGTACTCGAACACCGGGAGCCTGGTGGGCGCCTTCACCGCCAGCGGCCTCACCGCCGCCGGCGGCACCCCCGGCCAGCTGAGCAAGCCCTCCGGCGTCGCCGTCGACGGAGCCGGCAACGTCTACATCGCCGACACCGGCAACAACCAGGTCGTCAAGCTCAGCCCCGCCGGCACGTTCATCACCGCCTTCCGGACCACCGGTCTCGGCTCCGGACCGCAGAGCCTGATGAACGGCCCCGCCGGCGTCACCGTCGACGGAGCGGGCAACGTCTACATCGCCGACACCGGCAACAACCGGGTCGAGAAGTACTCGAACACCGGGAGCCTGGTGGGCGCCTTCACCGCCAGCGGCCTCACCGCCGCCGGCGGCACCCCCGGGCAGCTGGCCAAGCCTTCCGGTGTCACCGTCGACGCCACCGGCAACATCTACATCACCGACACGGGTGACAACCAGATCGTCGGGCAAACCGGAACCCGGCTCGCCCCGAGCGCCAACTGACGGGCCGCCGCGACGGGAAGGGCTCGACACGGTGTGGAGGAGCAGTGCGCTTGCGGTCGGGCGTGAATACCCGATGGCAGCGGTGTGAGGGAAGGACGGCCGCTGGTCGACGGGGTGGGACAATGGGGGGATGCCCCGAATTCGGCCGGGCCGTCCAGTCGCCCCGGCCGAGCCGGCCGCCCCGTCCGGGCCGCTGCGCGGCCAGCTCAGCGGCGGCGACCCCCGATCATTGGGAGCCGTCGATGCGGTCATCGCGGTCGTGCTCGCCCACCCCGACCGTCTCGACGAACTGATCCGCTGCGTCCTCGACGGCGACGACCAGATCGTACGAATGCGGGCCAGCGACGCCCTCGAGAAGCTCTGCCGGACACGACCATCGCTGCTCCAGCCCCGCCTGGCCGTGCTCCTCGGAGACATGGCTGGCATCGACCAGCCATCGGTCCAGTGGCACGTCGCCCAGATGCTCGGCCAACTCCGCCTCACCGCCCGGCAACGCCAACGAGCCGTCCGGATCCTGCGCGACAACCTCGAACACTCGACCGACTGGATCGTGCTCAACTACAGCCTCGACACCCTCGCCATCATGGCCCGCCAAGACTCCACGCTCGTCGAAGCGCTCCGCGTCGAGCTGGAGCGGTTCGCGCACCACCACCTCCGGTCCGTGTCGTCACGGGCCTGCAAACTCCGGGCCGAGTTCGGGACCTGACACAAACCGGGCCACCGGGGCCTACGGAACGGGCGCGAGGTACTCGCCACGTAACAGGGCGCCCGGGCGGCGGAAGCGCAAGCGGCCCGTCGCGCGCTGCAACGCGCGGAGGCGCCGATCCGGCCGAACCGGCGGATCCCTGGATCCTCGCCGCTGGCTAGTCCGGCGGCGTCAGGGCGAGGGTGAGCCCGCGCACGAGGAGGTCCCGCTCGGCGGCCCCGACAGGGGCAGCGTTGGTCGGGGTTCCGGTCATGGACGTTCGCAGGGCGAGCCCTCGCATGGCAGCGAAGATCAGGCCGCGGGTGGAAGCGACGGCTGCGTCGGAGTCGATGATGTCCTCGAGGATCCTGTTGATGCGGCGGGTGAGTTGCTGCTCCGCACGTTGCAGCATGACGAGCACAGCCCCGGTCGAGTCGGGGTCGCGGCTGAGCAGGCGGAGCACGTCGGTGTACAGCAGGTAGTCCGGCTGGGTGCAGTACTGCCAGATGGCGTCGACGACGACCTGGAGGCGCTCGCCGAGCGCGGGGACAGCGTGACCGTCGAGGCTGTCGAGGGCGTCGAGCAGCCCGTCCAGTCCGTCTTCGATCATGGCGAGGAGGATCCCCTCGCGGGTCCCGAAGTGGTACTGGATCACGCCCCAGGACACGCCGGCGCGTCTGGCGATCTCGTTGGAGGTCGCGCCGAGTGGCCCGAGCTCCGCGACGCATTGGCGGGCGGACGCGAGCACGCGTCGGCGGGTGGCGAGCGCTCGGGAGCTCATCGGCGCATCGGCAGTTACTCGTCGTTGCATCGTTTCCAGCCTGCCATCTCGGCTTCCTCGCGCCGGATCCAGAGGTTTGGAGCGCTTCCGTAGTGATGCTATGTTCTCGGGGGAGGAGGGTGACGATGGCACACAGGTACGAGGTGATCTCAGCGGACGGGCACGTGGAGACCCCGCCTGACGGCTGGGTCAAGTATGTACCGGAGGAGTGGCGAGATCGGGCGCCACGCCTGCTCCATCTGCCTGGCGGCGGGGAGGCGTGGTTGATCGAGGGCAGGCCCTTGCTGCACAACGGCCAAAACATCACCGGCCGCGGTCCGGTCCGCTTCGCCGGGGCGTCGTACTACAAGGAGGATGGCTCCCCGAACGACGGTGCGGGTGACGCCGTGCAGCGCTTGCGGGAGCAGGACGAGGATGGGATCGACGCGGAGATCCTGTACCCGCCGGTGTTCGCGTCGCGCTTCATCGAGGGCATCGCCGACAGGCCCGTGTACCTCGCGCTGGTGCAGGCGTACAACACGTTTCTCGCGCAGGACTACTGCAGCGTCGCGCCGGACCGCCTGATCGGCTGCGCTGTGGTCCCGGTGTCGGGGATCGACGACGCCGTTGCCGAGCTGCGCCGCGTCCACTCGCTCGGGTTGCGCGCGGTCGCCCTCCACCAGTTCCCCAATGGCGGCGGAGCACCGAGGCCGGAGGACGACCGGTTCTGGGAGGCGGCGCTCGATCTTGGCGTCGCGCTGGCACCTCACCAGGGCTTTGGCGAGGTGACACCGCCGCCGGTGGCGCCGGGTGTGGGCACGCAGATGCGCTCGATGGCGGGAGCGCTGCTGGATCGAGCCGGGTCGATCCGGCCGGCGTACTGCCTGGCTCAGCTCATCGTCGATGGCGTGTTCGACCGCTTCCCCGAGATCGAGCTCTACTTCGCCGAGTCCAACGCGGCGTGGCTCGCGTCAGCGCTCTGGCACTTCGACGACACCTTCCATTGCTACAACACCTGGTTCGAGAAGGAGCTGGCAAAGGACCCGTCGCAGTACATACGCGATCATGTCTACTTCGGGATCATCCGAGACCCCCTTGCCCTTCGCCTCGGTGAGTTCCTTCCGCTCGATCGCCTCATGTGGGGCAGCGACTTTCCGCACTCGGTGGGGAGCTTCCCGCACTCGCAGGAGTTCATCGCCGAGGCTTTCGCCCCTCTGGACGATTCCATGAGGCGGCAGATCCTCGTCGACAACCCAGTCCGCTTCTTCGGGCTCGACGCCGACGCCGTGCTCACCGATACCCCGATGTGATCCGGGGAGCCCCATCGATGGACGAGCCGATGGTCGTCGACGTGCGCGACGCCGCGCTGTGGCAGGACCCCTACCCGGTCTGGCGTGCCGCCCGCGCCGCGCACCGCACGGCGCGCACGCCGTCTGGTGAGCCCATCCTGCTCGCCGCCGAAGACCTCGACGTCGTCGGCGCCGACCCGGTCTTCGCTCAGCTCGGTCTGGACGCGCTGCACCGGCTCGGGATCACCGACGGTCCATTCCACGCCTGGCGGCGCCTCACGCTCGCGGCATGCGACGGTGAGCAACACGAGCGGATGCGCAGCGTCGTGGGGCGGTCGTTCACCCCGCGGCGGGTCGGCGCGCTGCGGTCGGCGATCCGCCGTCACGCGGACGAGCTTCTCGACGGCGCCCTCGACCGAGGCACCTTCGACGTGGTGTCGGACTACGCAAGTCCTCTGCCCCTCTGGGTGATCTGCCGGTTCCTCGGCCTGCCCGAGGGGATCGACGAGGAGATCGCCACCTTCCTCGTTGGAACCGAGGAGGGCTTCGTCGACCCGATGACCCCGGAGCGCCGGGCCCGTGCCGAGTCGAGCATCGTCGCCCTCTACGACATGGTCTCGCGCCTTATCGACGAGCGCCGTCGCGCGCCGCAGGAGGATCTCGTCACCGACCTGGTCGAGGCGACTCAAGCGGGCCACCTCTCCGGCGACGAGCTCCACGCCCTGGTGGTCAACATCATCGGCGGAGCGGTCGGTTCGAGCCGGGCCGCCATCTCGAACTCTGTCCTGCTCTTCCTCCAACACCCGGACCAGGCCCGGGAGGTCAGGGACGACCCTGCCCTCCTCCGGCCGGCCATCGAGGAGTGCCTCCGCTACCACCCGCCATTCCGCAGCGGGAGGCGCAAAGCCGTCGCACCAGTGAGACGCTTCGGGCTGTCACTCGCCGCAGACGACACGGTCTACCTGGCACGGCAGGCGGCCAACCGCGATCCCGAGCGGTGGGCCGACCCTGATCGCTTCGACATCCACCGCGAGGAGCGCCGCCACCACAGCTTCGGGTACGGGCCGCACTTCTGCCTCGGTCAGGCCCTCGCCCGCGTCGACCTGTACGAGGCGGTGGGCGCCATCGCCGCCCGCATCGACCGACTCGAGCTCCTGGATCGAGAGCCGGTGCGAATGCCCTTCGTGCTGGACGAGGCGCTCCGGCAGCTCACCGTCGCGATTCGCGCGACGGGACCGAAGCCGGCCGGCGAGGAGACAACGTGACAGACCAGGTCACCAAGCTCCTGCTCGCCCTCGAGGACCCGGCGCAGGTACGACGCGACGAGTTCCTCTCCTGGACGCGTGCGCTCGCCGGGCGCGATGGTGTCGACAGAGTCGAGGCCGAGTGGCTCGTCCAGGACGCACAGACCGCCCACACGAGCAAGCCGACCCGGTTCTTCGCCTTCGCATCGTTGTGGCTGGACCCGTCACTTGCCACCTCGCTGATCGGGGAGGCACCCGGGCCGGTCCGGTGGTTCCGCCTCCGGGAGCGGCTCGCCTTCGACCGCAGCGCCCGCCCCGACGAGGCCCGGCCGTGGGCGGGGATCAAGAAGACGACGCCGTGGGCGCCGGTCGATGGTGTCGACACGCGCACCTGGCAGGCCCGCTACACCAACCACGGGCACATCGCCAGGGCCTACCACGCCACCTGTGTGCGGTACCGCCAGAACGTCGTCCTCGACGGCAGCGACCCGACCATCGCCGCCGTGTCGGAGCTGTGGTGGACCAACGTCGAAGACCTCGTCGAACGCTTCTACCTCTCCGAGGAGGCGCGCCAGCTCCTCTCGGTCGACACCGCAGGCTTCGTCGACGCGGCGCGTGCCCACCCCACCGTCACCATGCACGAGACCATACGGGTCGGAACCGCGCTGACCGGAACGGGGGGCTTCCTGCCATGACCGTCAACCCCCGCCAGCCCGTGATCATCGGCGTCGGCCAGCACACGACCCGTAGGTCACCCGGAGCGGGCTCGTGCCCGGCACCGTCTCCAAGATCCCCGCCGCCCCCCTGCCCGTACGGTCGGTGCCGACACCCCGAGCACCGACGCCGCCTCGGACACCTTCGGACCTGTGGTACTACCGGGGCGAATCCCCACATGCCATCGGGTCGATCGGCCACGAGTTCATCGGCATCGTCGAGGACATCGGCTCCCACGTGCACGGCATCGCCGAAGGCGACCTCGTGATCGCCCCGTTCGTGTACTGCGATATGTCGTGTCCTCACTGCCTCGCCGGGGTGACGTCGCATTGCGTCGCCGGCGGATCCTTCGGCAACGGCGAGATCGACGGCGGCCAAGGTGAAGCGGTAGGTGTCCCTCTCGCCGGCAGCAGCCTCGTCCCCGTGCCCGGGGCACCCTCGAATCACTCCGACGAGATGTTGCGCTCCTTGCTCGCTCTCTCCGATGTGATGTGCACCGGCCACCACGCCGCCGTGTGCGGCCGAGTCACCAAGGGAGACACCATCGCGGTCGTGGGAGACGGCGCCGTCGGCCTGTCCGCCGTCCTCGCCTCCAAGCGCCTCGGCGCCGAGCGGATCATCGCCTTGAGTCGCAACCCCGCCCGCCAACAAGTCGCTCGCGAGTTCGGTGCCACTGACATCCTGGCCGAACGCGGTGACGACGCCATCGCCGCGGTGCTCGAACTGACCGACGGAATCGGCGTCCCCTTCGAAGCGAACTTCTGGCGCGCCGTCGGCTGGCAAGGCGGTGTCGCACCCGCCCGCGCCTACATCCCCGAGCTTCTCGGTGACGTGCTCAATGGGACGATCAACCCAAGCCGCGTCTTCGACTACGAGACCAGCCTCGACGGCATCGCCGAGGCCTACGCGGCGATGGATGAGCGGCGGGCGATCAAGTCGCTCGTTCGGGTCGGGTCGATCTGATGGTGACCTGGACCAATGACGAGCTTGACCGCAAGCGAAGCCGCCGCATCCGCGCTTGTGGCATCGAACGCAACGTCACTTTCCCGCGGTCCCGCAGCCCCCGACGGTGACGACCACGGCGGTGAGAACCACAGCCACCAGACGATGCTGTCGGCGCGGGGTCCAGCCGAGGTCTGGAGGGAGGCGGCGCCTGGCATGACGTGAGAGTAGCAAGTCAGACATAACCGAACAATTGCCCAGTGTCGGAGCAGCGTCATGGTGCCGGCGACACGCGAGACGGTCACTGAATGTCGCGGCGTGAGCCGTCCGACCCCCGTCGACACTTCGATCTCACCGCTCGAAGGGGACTGGTCGCGCCCGAACGGCTTCCGACCCGTCACCCCGTCGCGCCGTGCCGGTGCCGCGAGTCGACGACGTCGTGACATCAGTCGAGGACCCACTCCGGGTGGTCACCGACGGAAGCGTCGTAGGTGCACTGGACGCCGGTGCGGATCGCGGCCTTCAGGTGACGTCCGGTCGCTGCGTCGATGCCGGCCAAGCGCGTGATCGCGGTGGTGATCGCCTTGGTCACTGCGATTCGCGCCCGTTCCCGGCTGGACCCGCTCGTCCGGGTGCGCCCGGCGAGGCCGGTGGCTCCGGCGATTTCCTTCAGGAGGGCGTCGCGCTCTGTCTCGAGCGCTCCCAGTCTCCCGATGTCGGACCACTCCTCGGCTTCCGCGAGCTCCTGATCGATGTCACCGAGGCGGCGCCGGTACTCGCCCAGCGCCCGCATGTCGACCACGTCGCCCAGGCCTGACTCCACCACGGACCCACCGGCTCCCGCCAAGTCGACCGCGGCGACGGGCTGGCCCGGCCGGCGCAGGAGCTCCCGCACGTACCCGAAGCCGCGCAGTCCCGCGACGGGTACGGTGGCGCCCTCGGCGCCGATCATCCAGAGACCGCCAGGGATCGGATGCAGGTGCACCCGCTTCGGCCCGGCAGGGACCGGCGGGGGCGCGGGCGCGTCCCAGCCGGCCAAGCGATCCCGCCACCACTGCGCGCCGATCCGCTCGTAGACCGTGAGCGCCTGCGACCGCAGCCGGAGGGCCCGCTCGGTGTCGCCGAGGAGCGACGCGGAGCGGGCCAGGGTGTCATCGGTGACGCCCTGGAACATGACGGCGCCAGCATCGAACACCGCCCGGCCCTCATATGGGCCGAGCAACTCGGCGGCGTTGTCGACCACCGCCCGATCGCCGACGGCGAGCGCCGCTTCGAGCGCGCACTGCAGGGTGAGCAGCCAGTTCACGTCCCGGGGGAGGTCGTCGAGCACCGGCCAGTGGAAGGTGTGCACGAGCGATCGGGCCCGGTCCAGCCTGCCGGCGCACGCCCACATGAACGCGCCCTGGGCGGCGACGGTCGTGGCCCCTTCGGCCAGGGCGAACGCTTCCATCCCGGTGCCGGCCGCCTCGCACCCCGCCGTGTCGCCGCTCATCGCCGCCGTGTACGCCCTCATCGACTTGATCACCATCCAGGCGTCGGCCAGCGATGCCTCCTCGGCCGCCGCGGTGGCGATGGCGATCAGGGTGGACGTCGTGTCGAACCGGCCGCGGAGCAGGTCGAGCATGTGCCGCCGCGACGCCGCGAAGAACCGGGCCCGGGCCGACTCCTCGCCAAGCAGCTCCAGGGCGCGCATCTGTCGATGCATCGACGGCAGGTCCAGCAACTCGCACGCGACCTGCAGACCCCACAGGTGCGCCTGGAGACGGGCATCCGGATCGAGCACGTGGGCAGCGACGTCGTCGAGCCGGGTCGCCAGCGCCCGCCGGACGGGGAGCTCATCGGGACCCCAGTGGGCGGCCAGCGCGGCGTCGAGGCAGTCGGCCAACAGCGCCGGGCTGCCGACCTGGTCGGCATGGGCAACCGCCTCGTCCGAGAACCGGACGGCGCGGTCGGCCCGCCCGGCGTACGCCCAGCAGCGAGCCAGGGCGGCGGCAACGCGGGCGCGAGTGGCACCATCGGTCGTGCGTACCAGCACGTCGTAGAGCTGGGCCGGCAGCTTGCCCGGCTCGGACCCAAACACGTAGACGGACGCCGCCCCGAGGACCGCATCAGTCCACCCGGCCAGGTCGTCCGCGGCGCGGAAGGCGGCCGCGGCCTTGTCGTACAAACGGGACGCGACATCACACCGACCGGCGGCGCGCGCCGCGCCGGCCCGGTCGAGGAGGTTGCGAGCAGATGCCGCTTGACTCACCGGCTCTTCATCTTACGGACGCCGACCTCAGGGACGGATGAGTTGCACCGCGGCGCCGTGGGCCTTCTGCTGCGCCTCGTCCCAATCGCCTGTGCAGTAGACAGACATCTCGGTGATCGTGTCACCAACGACGTCAGCGCGGATCATCTCCCGGCAGTACCACCGCTGGTCCTCATTGTCCCAGCGTTCCTCGAACTCGATCGTGAACCCGTTCGCAGTCGTCTCGACCCGCTCGACGCGGACTTGTCCCGGCCAGGGGTGGCCGGACGCCCGGAGGGCGACGGCGTCCTCGAGGCCTGCGGCCTGGAAGCGCCACTGGGGGATGGACAGGTCGACGAAGAGGTCGGGCGCGAACAGCCCGTCCGGGGCCGACGCGGTCTCCAGATACTGGATCAGCTTCGCCACCACGACACCGGCCGACGACGGCGTCATGACGCTGCTCCGGAGGCGGCCATGTTTCCCTGCACGACAGCCATCGTCGCCTCGAGCCCGGCGGTCGGGCTGAACTCCACCACCGCCGTCCCGGCGGTGACCAGAGGCAGATGCCCGGCCGGTGCGTAGTAGGCGTCGCCCGCCACGTAGGTCTCCTCGCGGTCGGCCCACCGGAAGGTGAGCTGGCCGGCGGTCACGACACCCCAGTGCGGGCACTGGCAGCGGTCGTCCGGCAGGCCGGTGAACAGGGGCGCCGGGTCGACGTCCAGCTTGAACGTCTCGAAGCTGACCGTGTAGTCGTCGAGCGGCGCGTACCGGCCCTCGATCTCTGCGGCATCGACGGCGACCGGCGTCGTCATGCGGGCTGCACTGGGCATGGGTTCCTCCTCCAGAGGGTGGTTGGATCACACCCCTCTGGCGTGACTCTCGGCGGAACACCGTGACCCCCGGATTCACGTCCCCGTCGGCGCCAATGCTCCGGCCAGGGCGGTGAGCGACTGCGGGACCTCTCGGGCTGCCGCTTCCGCTCGGCCCGGCCAGCGGCCAGCGGTCGGCGCGCTCTCAGCGAAATGGCCTGCTCTGCGAACCGAACGCCAGGCGTGCCAGGTAGGGGTGAGGATCAACGCCGACCCGGGGTCGCGTCCAGCCGGGCACGTTCAGCAAGCTCGCGGTCACGCTCACGGCCACGTCGTAGCCGGGGTCCACATCGCAGACGTCGGCGCTCTCGACCCCGATGGCTCCCAGAGCGCCGAGATCGCCGGTCGGAGCGAACGGCACCGCGGTGCTGCACCGCGTCCTCCACCTGTGGAGCGCACGAGTCCGAGGAGGAACCCGATGAGTGCACCGAGCGACACCGCCCAAGACGACCAACTCCTCAAGGCCAAGCACCGCGCCATGTGGGCCCAAGGCGACTACCCCACCCTGGCCGCCGAGATCATCCCCGACAGCGTCGCCAACAGGGCGGTGGCCGACGTGCCTGCGGCTGCGGCCTCCGCATCCAAGCGCTACACGCGGACCGCCTTACCGGTCAGTCGGCGGGATGGCCGGAGGCGACGAGCACATGCCAGAGCTGCTTGAGCTGCTGCAAGGTCTGTGCAGGCTGGGCGTGATCGGCGAAGTGCTCCCGGTCCGGCACGACACGTCGAGCAGCACGGCCGATGACCTCGGCGTCGATTCGGTTGCTCCGACCGCCGAGCTCCGCAGCGACGCGTCCGGCAAGCGCGTGGACCCCCGACCCGCGGAAGTGGGCGGGCACCCCCTTGGAGCCGAGCACGAATCCCTCCCGGCGGGTGGCGTCGTCGTCGCCGGCACCGAGACGGACGTTGTCGCCGCGCCGGTAGCTGGTAGCGGATGAAATCCTCGAACCGCGCGCTGAGCTGGCCGCGCCACGCGACAGGATCGAGACTGCGGATCTCGATGCCATCGAAGAGGACCTGCCCGTCGTCAGGGTCGTACACAGGCGCCCGTCGGCCCCACGATGTCGGTGAAACAGGAACGTCCCCGTCCCAGACGGCCGATCCACCCCACAGCATCCCACGGAGAGCGGGCGACGGCAGCGAATGGGATGGCGCCGCCCAGCCGGCTTGACGCCGCGCCCGCCGGCAGGGGACCATCCTGGTGGTGACCACGACGGGGGAGGCGCCGGCGGCGGGGGCGAGGTCCCTGGCCACGTTGGACGTGGTGGTGATCGGCGCCGGCTTCGGCGGGCTCTACGCCCTGCACCGGCTGCGGGGCCTCGGCGCCGCGGTGCAGGTCCTGGAGATGGGCGATGGTGTCGGAGGCACGTGGTACTGGAACCGCTACCCCGGCGCCCGCTGCGACGTGGAGAGCATGGAGTACTCCTACAGCTTCTCCGACGAGATCCAGCAGGAGTGGGACTGGACCGAGCTCATGCCGGCGCAGCCCGAGATCGAGCGGTACCTCAACTTCGTGGCCGACAAGCTCGACTTGCGGCGCGACATCCGGTTCTCCACCAAGGTGACCGCCCTGCGCTTCGACGACAGCTCGTGGCGCTGGAGGGTGGAGACCGACACGGGGGAGGTGCGGGAGGCCGACATCGTGGTCGCCGCCACCGGGTGCCTGTCGGCCCCGCTCGAACCCGCCATCGAGGGCGTCGACAGCTTCGCCGGCGTCACGCTGTACACCAACCGGTTCCCGAGGGAGGGGTTCGACTTCGGGGGCCAGCGGGTCGGCGTGGTGGGCACCGGGTCGTCCGCGGTCCAGTCCATCCCGGTCATCGCCGAGCAGGCGGCCCACCTCACCGTCTTCCAGCGCTCCGCCGCCTACACCCGTCCGGCCAACAACCGTCCGCTCCCGCCCGGCGAGCTCGACGCCCACAAGGCCGACTACGCCGACCTCCGCCGCCGCCAGCGCCAGTCCTGGTCAGGGACCCTGCACTTCGGCGCGGTCTCGCTGGAGGTCGAGCCCCCGACCCGCAGGATCCTCGACACCACCCCCGAGCAACGGATGCAGGCGGTCGACGAGCTGGGCTGGCGGGCCATGACGGCGTGGGCCGACGTGATGACCGACCTGGACGCCAACCACGCCGCCACCGAGGTGTACGCCGAGCTCATCCGCCGCCACGTGCGCGACCCCGAGGTGGCGGCCGCCCTCGTCCCGCACTACCCCATGTTCTGCAAGCGGCCCATCCTCGACTGCGGGTACTTCGAGACGTTCAACCGCGACAACGTCACGCTGGTCGACCTGAGGGTCGACCCCATCGTGAGGGTGACCCCGACGGGGATCCGCACAGCGAGCGGGGACCACCCCCTCGACGTGATCGTTTACGCCACCGGGTTCGATGCCATGACGGGCGCCCTCACCCGCATAGACATACGGGGCGCAGGGGGCGGCTCCCTCCGGGAGGCGTGGGCCGAGGGCCCGCGGTCCTACCTCGGGCTGCAGGTCGCCGGCTTCCCCAACCTGTTCACCATCACCGGGCCGGGCAGCCCGTCGGTGCTGAGCAACATGCCGGTGGCGATCGAGCAGCACGTGGAGTGGATCGGCGACTGCCTGGGCCACCTGCGCGAGCACGGCGCCGACCGGATCGAGGCGACCGGCCAGGCGGCGGCCGCCTGGACCGAGCACGTGCAGCAGG
>Ga0075030_100000714_pt1 | contig 29251 bp, 26 predicted proteins | sample LitLauG_LLR_2012_FD_71393 | JGI IMG/M metagenome (GOLD analysis project Ga0075030, IMG submission 71393) | Freshwater sediment microbial communities from Pennsylvania, USA - Little Laurel Run_MetaG_LLR_2012 | ecosystem: Environmental > Aquatic > Freshwater > Creek > Sediment | place: USA...
TGTCGTTGACGATGGCGGCGATTTCCGGGTCTTCGTAGGATTCGCGGTCCATGACATGACACCAGTGGCACCACACCGCGCCAATGTCGAGCAGGATGGGCTTGTTGTCGCGTTTCGCTTCCGCAAAAGCATCCTCGTCCCACTCATGCCACTGGACGGGCTGATGCATCGCCGAACGCAGGTAGGCGGAAGAGGCGCGGGCGAGGGAGTTGAGGGCCGTTGTGGACATGCCCAAGTTTATAGCGAGCGCAGCGTGGAAAGGTAGGACTGGTGGATGTTGCGTCCGGTGGAAACGCAAGAAAGTGACAACTGCCCGACAATTCCGTGACAAGTTGTGTCCTCAAAGCCGCCTACAGTTAGGGCGTATCGGCAGTCGCAGAGCCCGTTGCCGGTCTCTGCAGCCTCGGAGGAGAGTCGTATGAAAGTTTCAAACAAGTTTCAAAATCTGATGGTGGTTGCTTCGGTCCTGTGCGCCGGGGTATTTGCGAACGCCCAGGGCGACGCCTATAACACCCCTGGAAATATTCTGATTAGCGATCAGTTCAACAACCGCATCATCGAACTGAATCCGAAAGACGGCAAGATCGTGTGGTCGTTCGGCGACGGGTCCAGCACCGCCGGCGTGCATTCGGTGGTAGCTCCAAACGATGCCCAGCGCGTTGGAAATCTGACGCTGATCGCCGGAACTGGCGCTCCGGCGGGCACTCCGACGACATATGAGCCCAACTGCCTGAACAACCCATGCCCCGACAACCGCGTGTTCGTGGTGAATCAGGCCGGGAAAATTGTCTGGCAATATGGACAGTCCGGGATCGGCGGTTCCGGCCACAATCAGCTGAACACCCCGGTGCAGGCCACGTTTCTGCCCAGCGGAGACGTTCTCATCACCGATCAAGCGAATGCGCGCATTATCGAAGTGAACCAGCAAAAGCAGATTGTCTGGCAGTACGGGACAACCGGCGTCACCGGCACGGGCGCCAATCAACTCAATAATCCAAACAGCGCAGAACTGCTGGAGAACGGCGACATTCTGATCGCCGACGAAAACAACAACCGCGTGATCGAAGTCGACCGCGCCAAGCAGATTGTTTGGCAATATGCGCCCGGCGACACTACCTTGCTGAACGGCGCCGCCTTCGCCAGCCGCCTGGCCAACGGACACACGGTCATCACCGACTCGCTCAACAATCGCATCATCGAAGTGGACTATTCGGGAAACGTGGTCTTCACCTACGTCACCAATACCCGTGCTGGCAGTGTGGCCAGCCCGTTTCCGACCCGCGCCATCCGCTTGTTCAGCGGCAATACGCTGATCAGCGATCAGTACAACGATCAGGTGGTTCTGGTCGACAGCAAGGGGAACCTGGTGTTCAGCTATGGCCAGATTGGAATAGTGGGCAACGGCGCAGGCCAGCTCAATGCTCCGTATGATGCCAAGATCGTTGGCTCTTACGTCGGCATCACACCACCGTTCCGGAATTTCTTTGTTTTCGGAGGGAAGTGAAAGACTCCGCCACCGGCGGGCCAGTCATCCGAGCAATCGCTTCGCGACCTGGCAATACAAGTCGACCGCCTCGTGAAGTTCTTTCTTCTCGATAAACTCGCCCTCGGTGTGCGCGACGTGGATGGAACCGGGGCCCAGCAGAATGGGTTCGCCCCAATGGGAAAGACGCGGGATGTCAGTCGTGAATGCCGCAATCATCGTGGGGAATCCGTCGATCTTCTTGAAACGTTGAAAGCGCAGTTCAAGCGGGAAGGTGATTTCTACGTCCTTTCCTGCGGTCGCGACAATCTGCCGGCGCAGTTCGTCGGAGAGGCCTACCAACCGGTAGAGCAGGTCTGCGTGCGCGTGGTCTGCGATCACATTTGGCGCGCGACCGCCTTCGAGCAGGCCGATATTCAGCGTGCAGGGCCCAACTTCAGGATCAGACGGCAGCGGCATCGAGCGCAGCCGTGCCAATGCCGCGATCAGCTTGTCGATGGCCGAATCGCCAAGCTCGGGATACGCGGAATGGGCCATTTTCCCTTTGGCCGTGACCTCCACGCGCAACGTGCCTTTTGAAGCCAGAGCGATGCGGTTCTCCGTGGGCTCGCCGTTGATCAGGAAGCGTGAGCCGCAGGGCTTTCCGTTGGCAACTTCGGCGCCCAGCGAATCGCGCTCTTCCCCAACCACAAACAGCAACCCGCAGTAGACTCCACTCTGGCGCAAGCGTTCCGCTGCGGCGATCTGCGCAGCGATGATTCCTTTCGCATCGCACGCGCCGCGGCCGTAGATCTTTGTCGCGTCTTCTGACGAGGGAATAAACGGCGGCACCGTATCGGTATGGGTGGAGAACACAACCACCGGGTTGGGATGGTCCGGCCAGTGCGCGAATATGTTTGCGCGCGTGCCCTCGACGGGCATTTTGATGGCCTGGTAGCCGACACGGCAAAGCTCACCGTAGAGATAGTTGGTGACCGCGGCCTCGTTGCCGGTGATGGATTCGATGTCGATGAGTTGGCGGGTAAGCGTGACGGCGTCCATGAGGGAAGAGAATAGCAGAGCAAGAATTCACCGACGGCTGCGGTACGCTCAAGTTCATCACAGAAATTTCGTCATCAGGTAGCGGTGATGGTCGGTGAAGCCGCGTCGGCGATAGAGTTCGATGGCCCGGTTGCCGGGATTGACCTCGAGATGAATGGCGGTCATGCCCGCGTGCCGGGCCTGCTCCTCAAAAAAATCGAGGACCTGCGCGCCCAGGCCCTGGCCGCGGGATTCTTTCTCGATAAAGAACTCGTCCACCCATGCGTTGCGCCCGCCATACTCCAGGCTGTAATCGAAGCTCATCACGATGTAGCCGATTGCGCGGCCCTCATCATGAATGAGCCAGGCGCGGCCATAGGACTCATTCTCCACCAGGAGCCGCACGGCTTCCCGGGCGCGATCTTGTTCAAACGGGACCGACCACGGGTCGTCTTCCTGCAGCGCCCGCATCAGATTGAGCAGCGTACCAATGTCGTTTGGGCCCGCCAGCTTCGCTTCCATGGAGTGCCAAGTTAACACAGCCCCCGTGTTCACGAACCCGGTTCTACGCGTGTAATCTGGGACGTGGATTCCGCGCCTGCATCGTTACGATCGTTTTTCCTGGAAGGCCCCGCGGGCCCGCTGGAGGCCTTGCTCAATCATGGAGCGCCAGGGGCGACGCATGCCGCGGTCGTGTGCCATCCTCATCCGCTGTTTGGCGGGACCATGCATACCAAAGTGGTGTTTCACACTATGAAGGCGCTGAACAGCTTCGGGTTTCCCGTTTTGCGCTTCAACTTTCGCGGCGTCGGGCTGAGCCGCGGAGAACACGAGCGTGGACGCGGCGAGGCCGACGACGTGCGTGCGGCTCTGGATTGGCTGGAAAACGAATTTCATCTCCCCGTTGTTTTTGCAGGATTTTCTTTTGGTTCGGCGGTGGGATTGCGCGCCTGCGCGCACGATCCCAGAGTTCCAGCGCTGATTGCAGTGGGCTTCCCCGCCGCGCCATTTCAAGGGCCGGATGAGGAGCCGCGCACCTACGAAGTCGGATTTCTTCGCGATTGCGTCAAGCCGAAGCTGTTTATCAGCGGCGACCGCGATCCCTATGGGCCGAAAGACAAGCTGGAAGCGCTGGTTGCGCAGTTGCCTGAGCCGAAGAAGTTGGTCCTGATTGAAGGCGGGGACCATTTTTTTGAGGGCCGGCTGCGCGAAATGCGCGAAACAATCGAAGCCTGGGTGAAGCAAGCCATCTAACGCAATGCCAGAGCCTGACAAATCTCGCCACCTTCGAGACGAGGCCCGCGGCATCTTTCTTGAAGCGCTGGCCGAAGCCTCGATAGAGAAGGCCTTCACCCGCCATCTGCACTGCGAGCGCGGCGTGCTGCGGATTTGCGAGGACCTGTACGACTTGCAGTCGTACTCCCGCGTTTTTGCGGTTTTCATCGGCAAGGCGGGACACACCATGGCGAAGGCGCTGATTGAGACGGTCGGGGAGGGCATGATCGAGGGCATCGTGGCTTGTCCGGTGCAACCCGAAGCGCAGGTGCGAGGCTTCCGGTACTTCTTTGGCGGGCATCCGGCACCAAATGCTGAGTCTGCCGCCGCGGCCAGCGCAATTCTCAAATCGTTGAGTGCGCTGGATGCGGCCGCGCTCGTGATCTTTATGATCAGCGGCGGTGGTTCTGCGATCGTCGAGATGCCGCTGGACTCGGAAGTCTCTCTCAACGATCTGATCGCCACCTATCGCGCACTGGTGCTGTCCGGGGCTCCAATCGCGGAAATCAATGCGATCCGCAAGCACCTCTCCGCGGTCAAGGGCGGTCGAATGGCGCGCGCGGCGTATCCCGCACAGCAGGTTTCGCTGCTGGTGTCCGATGTCCCCGATGCCACGCCCGACGCGCTGGCCTCCGGCCCCACCATGCCCGATTCGACCAGCGAGGAAGACTGCTACCGCATCGCGGAGCAATACGGACTGGCTTCGCAGTTCCCGCCCGACGTGCGCGAACTGTTCGAGCGGCGCGCGCTGGAAGAGACGCCCAAGTCTGACGATCCGGCGTTCGTGCGTTCACGATGGTGGACGGTGCTGTCTAATCAATCGGCGGTGGAGGCGGTGAAAGCGGCGGCGGAGGAGGCGGGATACACCGTCCACGTCGATAACTCCTGCGACGATTGGGACTACCAGCGCGCCGCAAATTATCTGTTGGATCGGCTGCGGGAAATTAAAAAGCAGTCGGCACGCGTTTGCCTGCTGTCCGGCGGGGAAGTCACGGTAAGAGTAACCAACGGCGGAGTGGGCGGACGAAATCAGCAGTTTGCGCTGGCTTGCGCTGAGAAAATTGCGGGAGAAAACATCACCGTGCTCAGCGCCGGTACTGACGGCGTCGACGGCAACAGTCCGGCCGCAGGCGCGGTTGTAGACGGCACGACGATGGAACGTGCGCGAAGCCACGGCCTTGACGTCCCGGCCGCGCTCGAAACATTCAGTGCCTATCCCTTGTTCGCGGCGCTGGGCGATGCCATCGAAATTGGCCCGACGGGAAACAACCTGCGCGATTTGAGAATTCTGCTAATCGGCTGAACTTGCGCGTTGGGACAGCCGAGCGTGGCTGTCCCAACACTGCAGGAATCGCCTAGGCGCTCTTAGGCATCTTCGCCATGGCGTCTTCCATCCCCTGCTTCATCTCGTCGACCGAGAGATCGGCTTTGTGCGTCGCGATCGACCATTTGTGGCCGAACGGGTCCACCAGTTTGCCGTAACGGTCGCCCCAGAACATATCGGCGACGGGCATTTCAGCCTTCGCCCCGGCCTTGATCGCGCGGTCGAAGGAAGCGTCTACATCTTCCACGTAGAGGTGCAGTCCACTCGAGGAGCCGCCCAAGGCCTGCGGAGACAAGCAGCCGAAGCTGGGAAACTCGTCACTCATCATGATGATGGAATCGCCAATCATTACTTCGGCGTGCATGACTTTTCCGTCCGGACCTTTCATCACGCCTCTTGCAGTGGCGCCAAAGGCCTGTTTGTAGAACTCGATGGCGCGTTCCGCATCGCGCACAGTCATGAAAGGAGTGAGGGTGTGGTAGCCGTCGGGAATGGATTTTACGGACATAAACATCTCCTGATCGCGAAGAATTCGCGGCGAGCAGTGTACCGCAAAGAGAGAAGCTAAATTGTCAAAGGATTGTTACAACCGAAGACGAAGGTGGCTCCGAAACGTATCGCTCAAAACAGCCTGGTCACGCCTTCTTCCATCACGATGACGCGGTCGGAAAATCCCTGGGAATCGGCTTCCTGCTCCAGCAGTTGGAGCGGTTCATCGACCGGTTCGTGCGAGAGCTTGAACGAGCCGTAATGCATGGGCACCATCCATTGCGACTTCAGGTCGAGGAAGGCGCGGGCGGCGTCAGCCGGACTGGTGTGGACGTTGCGGAAATTTGGCGGATCGTAAGCGCCGATGGGAAGCAGCGCGACTTCCGGCGCAAGCCGCTCGCCGATCTCGCGAAATCCATCGAAGTAGGCGGTGTCGCCGGCATGGTAGAGCGAGTGCTTGCCGGCGCTGAGAACAAAACCGCCGTAGCCACGATGCGAGTCTTTCAGGATGCGCGCGCCCCAGTGGCGTGCCGGCACGTGGGTCACCGTAAGGTCGCCGAGTTTCGAACTCTGCCACCAGTCGAGCTCGATGATGGTGGAAAATCCGAGGTCTGAGACCAGGTCCGCGACGTGCATGGGCAGGATGATCGCCGGGGCCTTGTCTCGCAATCTGCGGGTGTGCTCGACAATCGAGCGCAATGACGCCCGGTGCAGGTGGTCGAAGTGCGCGTGCGAAACCAGCACCACGTCGATCGCCGGCAAGTCGGCAACGCGCAGGCCCGGACGGCGAAGCCGCTTCAGCACAAAAAGCCAGCGGGCAAAGTTGGGATCGACCACCATGTTGAGGCCGCCCATCTGCACAAAGAAGCTGGAGTGGCCGATGAAGGTGAGTCCGAGTTCGCCGTGCTTGGCCATACGCGGCGTGTGCGTGTGGCCCGCTGTCGGCGTTACCGCCGAATGATGAATCAGGCGTGAAAACTGCCGCGCCCGCTTGGGCAGAGAAGGATCGTGATGGGTGGCGCGGATCATTCGCGGCAGCAGATCGATGGGGTCTCGGCGGCTAATTTCGATATCCTAATTTTCCCGCAGCCAAGCTGCGAAGTAACCAGTGCGATGCCGCTTTCGGCGCGGCATCGCCTGCACTGAACACATCGGCTCTTCCATCCTATTCGATGACCTCAGACTGCCCATGGATGCATTGGCTGACCCAGATAAAACGTTGGGGAAAATGCTGCCAAGGGAAGCCGCCCACTATGTTTCGGATTCGTGAATGCCTCGCCGTTTTGCTTGACCACGTTCGCGCGCCTCATATCTAATCCCTGTCATCAAAGATTTGGTTGCTGACGGGAGAAGTGCAGAATGCGAGTCGCTTTTTTGGGGTTAGGAATCATGGGCCACTCCATGGCCACGAATCTGGCCAAGGCGGGCCACGAGGTCACGGTATGGAACCGTACTGCTGGGAAACACGTGGAAGGCGCGCGTTCAGCGGCAACGCCGCGGGAAGCGGCCTCGGGCTCGGAAGTGGTGTGGATGTGCGTTTCCGACACCGCCGCAGTTGAGCGCGTGCTGTTTGGACCCGACGGAGTCGCAGCCTCGCTCGCCGAAGGCATGATCATCGCCGATTCAAGCACCATATCGCCGGTGGCAACGGTCGAGTTCGCCGGCCGGGTCGCTGCCAAAGGCGTGGCTTATATCGATGCGCCGATGACGGGCTCGAAAGTTGCAGCGGCGGCAGGATCGTTGGTGTTCATTGTGGGCGGAGCCGAGAGTGACATCGCCCGTCTGCAGCCGCTTTTCGAGGCGATGGGTAAGAAAGTCTTCCGCATGGGCGATACCGGAAAGGGTCAGGCCACCAAGCTGGCAATGAACCTGCAGATCGCCATGATCTATGAAGGCTTTGCCGAGGCGCTGACGCTGGCGACCAAGTTGGGCGTGGACGCGGGCAAACTGGTGGAACTGATCGGCGCAACCATGGTGCGATCAGGAGTAGTCGACTACAAAGCGCCTTTTGTCTTGCAGCGTGACTTCACTCCGAACTTCCCCCTGCGCCTGATGCACAAGGACATTCGCCTGACCCTCGAGGCGGCGAAAGAGGCAAGAGTCCGCCTGCCCGGGCTGGAAATCGTCGAGGAAGTGTATGACTTAGCGATGGAAGAGGGCCATCAGGACCTCGACTATGCTGCCACGCTCACCCTGCTGGAAAAGTGGGCCGGGGTGCAAGTCAAGGGCGAAGCTGCGGCTTAAGCGGGGCGTTTTTTGCGGCTCGTGAATTTTCACTCGGCTAATATTTTGGCGAACACTTCGTTGTCCACGTTGCCGCCGGTTGCAACCAGCCCGACCCGTTTGCCGCGCAGCGATTCTTTTTCCCTCAGCGCAGCGGCGAGTCCGGCCGCGCCTGCGCCCTCTACAACGTTGTGCGTGTCGACGAAATAGCCCTTCATCGCCTGCGCCATTTCATCCTCGCTCACGCGCGCAACGCGCTCAACATTGTTCAGCACGACGTCGAGCGAGGCGGCATCCGGCACGCGGCAGGCCATGCCGTCTCCCAACTGAGTGGTCACCGCCGCTGAGATGGCGCGTCCCGCTTCAAACGACAGCGCATAGGCCGGCGCCAAGTCCGCGACCACGCCCACGATCTTCGTTTTCAGGTTCAGGCCATTGCGGACCGCGACGCAGGAGCAAATCCCGGAACCCTGACCAATGGGCACATACACCACGTCGAGGTCCCGCGCAGCCAGAAAAAATTCGAGCCAGTAGGTTGCGACGCCTGTCACGATATCTCGATGGTAGGAAGGCACGAAGTGCCAACCGTGCTCGCCGGCCAGTTGCTGGGCGTGTTCTTTGGACTCCTGAAAATCGGAGCCGAACTCGATCAGGTTCGCTCCCTGGGCCCGCATCGCTGCATTCTTCGCCGGGCTGTTTCCCCTGGGGACGACGATGTGAGCCGGGACCTTGAAACGGCGCGCGGCAAGCGCCACGGACTGTCCGTGGTTCCCACGGGTCGCAGTCACCAGGCCGGTCACTCCGCTTTCCCGGCGAAACAACACCGAGGCGTAGACCACGGCCGTCCGCGCTTTGAATGCGGTGATCGGAGTGTGGTTTTCGTGCTTCACCCAGGCTTCGGTTCCCAGCCGCTCGCACAGCAGCGGCCAGACGATCTGCGGTGTCGGCGGCATCACCGAATAAACGATTTCTTGGGCCGCTCTAATCTCGTCAAGCGTGGGTAATGCGTCCGTTAAAAGGGTGGATCCCGCCATCCGTCGAGTTTACTACCGGGTGTCATCTGTCCGGCAAGAACGGCTTGAAAATCACTCGGAATGGGGTCGCCAACGATGGTTCCAGTACTCTCGTAATGCCCGCTGCGCCGCTATTACAGAAGTATTACAGTCATCGCCCCTTTCTCTTGTTAGCGTAGAAGTCATACCGCATCTCACAACCAGCAGCTAAGGGACGGCCACTTGGATATGCAACTGGAAGACCTCGAAAAACGGGCGGCAGAGCGCAACGAAATCAATTGGGTCACCGCAATTTTCATGATGCTGTTTCACGTCGGCGCCATCGCCGCGCTGTTCTTCTTCACCTGGAAAGCGCTGCTGGTCGCCATGTTCTTGTGGTGGGTCTCCGGCAGCCTCGGCATCGGCATGGCCTACCATCGCCTGCTCACGCACCGCGGTTTTAAAACCCCGAAGTGGGTGGAATACTTCCTCACCGTCTGCGCCACGCTCGCCCTGGAAGGCGGGCCGATTTTCTGGGTGGCGACGCATCGCATCCACCATCAGTATTCCGACCAGGATGGCGATCCGCATTCTCCCGTCGACGGCAAGTGGTGGGCGCACATGGGCTGGATCCTGATGGGCAAATCCATGCATCACGACACCACAACGCTCGCCCGCTACGTGCCTGACCTTGCCAAAGACAAATTTCACGTCTGGATCACCAAGTATCACTACGTTCCCATGATCGTGCTGGGCCTCATTCTGCTCGCGGTGGGCGGAGTTCCATTCTTGATGTGGGGCATCTTCGCGCGCACTGTGGTTGGCCTGCATGCGACCTGGCTGGTGAACTCGGCCACGCACTCGTGGGGAACGCGCCGCTTCGCCACTCGCGATCTATCCACCAATAGCTGGTGGGTCGCGCTGCTGACCTTCGGCGAAGGCTGGCACAACAACCATCACGCGAATCCGACCTCTTCCCGCCATGGCATGACGTGGTACGAAGTGGACATGAACTGGTACGGAATCTGGGCATTGAAGCAGCTAGGCCTGGCCTGGGACATCAAGAAGGTCGAATTGTCCGACGTGCGCAAGGGCCTGGTCGCATCGCCCAACGGCAAGCTCATCAACATGCCGGTGGCCGAGGCGGTTTCCGGCGACTAATAAGCAAGTTTCTTCGCGCGGCCTCGCCTCAGCGGCGAGGCTTTTTTCTTGGCCCGCGCGGGCGATGCCGAAACTCGGCTTCCCGTGAACGCGGTAGAATTCGGGTGGAAACTTCCCATGCGCATCACCAGCCGCCGCAAAACGACCATCTTTTTTCTGGCCCTGGGCGTTCTGCTGGCCGGCGTGGCCGTCGCCGTCGGTATGGGATGGGTGATCATCAACTGGCGAGAAGGCGTGAAGGTCTTCCTCGGCATCATCTTTTTCGCAGCCATCACGGCCGGGATCATCCTGAACACGACATTTCTCCTGCGCGAGATTCGGCGCAACGAGCAACACGACAGCTTCATCAACGCGGTCACCCACGAACTGAAGACTCCTGTGGCATCCATTCGTCTGCACCTGGAGACGCTCCAGCGGCGGAATGTGAGCGAAGATCAGCGCAAGCACTTTTACCAGCTCATGCTCGACGACACCGAGCGCCTCACCGGGACCGTGGAGCAGGTGTTACGCGCCAGCCGCGCGCAGGACCGCCGGGCTGGACGGGAAAAGACCGAAGTAGATTTTGCCGCGCTGGTGCGCAGTTGCGTCGATGTTGCGCGCGCACGCCACCAGTTGTCTCCCGACGCAATGCGGTACGAAGAAGCGCTCGGCGGCGGCGTGCTGGTGCGCGGCAGCCCGGAGGACCTGCACACCGCGGTGCAGAACGTGCTCGACAACGCCGTGAAGTATTCGCAAGGGAATGTGGATGTGCTGGTGCGGCTCGCCTCCACCGAAGACATGAAGCGCGTGGTGCTCAGCGTGAAGGACCGCGGAGTCGGCATTCCGCGCGGCGAACTCAAGCTCGTCTTCCGCCGCTTCTATCGCGTGGCCAGCCGTTCCATGACCCCCGCCAAAGGGACGGGCCTCGGGTTGTTTATCGTGAATGCCATCGCCCGTAAACATGGTGGCCGCGCTTTTGCAGAGAGCGAAGGCGAAGGCCGCGGCGCTACCGTCACGATCGAGCTGCCGAGGGTCAGCGCATGACCCGCGTGCTGGTGGTGGAAGATGAGGCGCATCTGGCCGAGGGCCTGCGCTTCAATCTCGAGGCCGAGGGTTACCTGGCCGAGGTGGTTGGAGACGGGGAAGCCGCGATCCAGCGCCTGCTTAGCGCGGAAGAACCCTTCGATGCCGTCGTCCTTGACCTGATGCTGCCGGGCAAGGATGGCTTCACCGTGCTGAGTGAGTTGCGCGCGGCACGCAATCATGTGCCGGTGCTGGTGCTGACCGCGCGCGGCCATTCCGAAGACGTGCTCAAAGGATTCGCTGCAGGGGCCGACGACTATCTGGCCAAGCCCTTCGAGCTCTCAATCCTGCTGGCCCGCCTGCAGGGACTGCTCCGCCGCAGTCAATGGGCGCGCGAAGGCGCACCCGGAACGGCCACCGCCGGCCCTCTCGGCCAGCTCTCCATCGCGGGCAAAGTCATTGATTTCGACAAATTGGAATTGCGCTCCAACGGGCAGATCATCCGCCTGACTCTGATGGAGTCGGAATTGCTGCGCTACCTGGCGCGCAGCGCTGGCGAAATTGTTTCGCGGAAGGCGATCCTCGAGGAAGTCTGGGGATTGCACGAAGATACCGACACCCGCGCGATCGACAATTTTGTCGTGCGCCTGCGGCGCTATATCGAACCCGACCCGGCCCATCCCCGGCACCTGCTTACGGTGCGCGGCGTGGGCTATCGCTTCGTGGCCGGTTCGGATTCATCCCTCTAGTCGTTTGTATTACATCTGAATACGCGATATTATCGCTGCAGTTATGGACAGTGCCGAGAAAACCATTAGCTTTCGCGCCGCAGCCGAGAAGATAGACGCGCTTGACTCCCTGGCCGCCCAACAGGACCGCTCGCGAAGTTATCTCATCAACCAAGCCATCAGCAACTACATCGAACTGCACGCCTACCAGGACGCACTCGTGCGTGCCGGGCTGGAAGAAATGCGGAGAGGCCGCGTGATCCCGCAGGATGAGATCGTCAGCGGCTCCAAAAGACTGGCCGCGCCCGCCGATGATCGAGTGGACCGAGCAGGCGGTCCGCCAACTGGACCAGGCCCGCGACTACATCGCGCTCTCCAATAGCGAGGCGGTTGCAGAGAAAATCACCATGCAGATCGTCAGCGGCGTTCAGCAACTCGCCACCTTTCCCAACTCCGGCAGAGCCGGCCGGATTCGCGGGACGCGTGAACTGCTCATTTCGAACACTCCATTCATCGCCGCCTATGCCCTTGCAGCGGGGAAGATCGTGGTGCTGGCGATTTATCACGGGGCGCAGTAATGGCCGGATGCTCTTTAATCGGCCAGTCCGGGCCTCCGCCCATTACCTCCGCCGCCCGACCGAAGTGCTCTCTTTATTCTTTCGCCCGGCCGCTACACTGGTTCCAATGGTGACTCGCAATTACACCCTGACTCGCGTGACCGCGGGTATGAAGTTCACTTGTACGAAGTGTGCGTACTGCGTCAGTACCCACGATTTCCATCCCCGTGACGGCAACGTCCGCACCCAGGCCGCCACTGCCCTCAATCGGCACGCGACCAGCGCTCATAACGCACCGGTCATGTTCTCGTCATTGGACACCGGGCGCATGTGGCGCGCCTGAGTCGCGCAATTTGCTTGGCTCAAGCGCACGTTGCCCGGCGCTAGGCGCGGCACAATTCCGCCATCAGTTGTTCGCGGCGTGTCAGGGCGATCGTGTCAGTCCGGCGCAGCGTGATCCAGTAAACGGTCCACGAGATCACTGACAGCACCATGAATATCGAGGCTGAAATCCAGATGCTGCCTAAATAGCGGCCGAGAGCAAACGCTCCCACGCCCAGCCCAATCACGACCAACTGCACCAACAAGCTCAGAAAAACCGTGAACTGCGACGCACGCTGGCGGCCAAAGGCGGCGTGATCGATTCGCTTTGGCGAGTAGAGCGACAGCATGTTTCCCGCCGCAAAATTCACCGGCGCACCGAACAGAAGTCCCGCCAAAGTCGCAGCCAGCACGGCCGGGGTGGGCACGCCGAAAAAGAATGCCACCGCAACCCACGCCACGGCGCATTCCAGCAAAAGAACGATGCCATGCGTAAGGTTCTTGGCCAGCATGATCTGGCGGAACGAAACCGGCGACGCGAAGAAAAACAGGATGCCGCCGGCGTCTCCACCAAATGAGTTGTAGACAAGGTTGGTGAGAATCAGGAGCGAATACGCGCCGACCATGGGAAACGCAAAGTCCTGAGCCGGCCCGAACGGGCTGGCGCGGTGCAGGGAACTCATGGGCCCGAGCCGCACCACGATCAGCATGAACACCGGCATGATCAAAGTGAGCAGCATGGGACCGCTGCGCAGCAGGTAGTAGACCTCCTTGTGCACCATCGCGGCCAGCGGCGCCGGCAGCCCGGGCAGTTCCCATGCTTCGGGCCGCTCCCGCAATTTCTGCGAGTCCGACCGCGACGGCGCTTCGCTCAGGCTCTCACCGCGATATTGCGCCATCAGCCTGACGTGCAGGAAATATGCCACCGACGTGCAGAAGCCAAGCAGCAGCACCACCGAACCGGACGCAGCCAGGAAATGCAGGTTCCGCGCCTGCACGATGACGTCGGCGGCCAAGCCAGGCGGAAGCACGCCTTGCGCCGCCAGCAGAATGTCGAGCCAGTGCTTCATCTCGGGCGACACCGGCTGCCGGCCCAGATAGCGGACCGCCGGACCCACCAACTGAAAACTGATCGCGCCCAGAATGAAGACCACGCTCATGATTTCCCGCGTGCGCCGCTGCGCCAGCCAGCGCTCGATCCAGGCAAAAATCATTTGCGAGAGCAGCAGGTTGAACAAAACGAACGAGCCCAATCCCAACAGCGCCCACGGAATCAGCCAGACGCTGGCGTAGGCGATGCCGGCCAGCATTCCGAGTGTCCACAACAACGCCAGCGTCGTTTGCGGGCTGAACGATCCGTAGGCGAAGCGGATCAGAAAGAAAGTGCGGTAGGTCAGCGGGAAGCGCAGCAATTCGCTCGAATCGGGATTGTTGGTGAAAGCCGTGGCCATCAGCGGGAAGACCTGCCAGAAAAAAAAGATGACCCAAAGAATCGCCGCCAGAACCGGCGCGTCGTCGTTGGTGAGCAGATACCAGGAGGCGATGGCCAGCCCGATAGCGCCCCCCAGCCCGCCCACCGTAAATCCGAAGCCCACCAGGATGCGCGAGATCAACTCAAGCTGGCCGCGCGTGGAGCGCAGCGAATTAACGAACAGGCGCCAGCGCAGGCCGGAAATAGCGCGCAATTGCCCGTGCCCAACCGATTCGGCGGCGTCCGCCGATACGGGCTGACCTATCCCAGCCACGAAAGCTCTCCGTCGGTGTGGCGCGTTCCGCCCACCGTACTCAGAAAAATTTCTTCCAGAGTCGCCTTGCCGTGCGGCGCGCCGTTGGCGCCGGTCCGAGCTTCCACGCCGGCCCGCAGTTCATCGAGCGATCCCTGCGCCACCAGCCGTCCCTGCTGGATGATGGCCACGTGGCTGCACAGGCGCTCGACAATCTCCAGCACGTGGGACGTGAGAAAGATGGTCGCGCCCCGCGCGATCATGCGCTGCAGCATGGATTTCAAAGTGCCGGCCGCGATGGCGTCAACACCCTCAAACGGCTCATCCAGAAACAAAACGTTGGGCCCGTGAATGACCGCTGCGGCCAGCGCAAGCTTCTTCTGCATGCCGTGGGAGTAATCGGTCACCAGCTTCTTCGGCTGGTCAGCGAGTTGCATGAAATCGAGAAGTTCGGAGGTCCGGCGGGCGGCGGTCTCGCGGTCCAGTCCGTACATGCGTCCGGCAAAATTCAGGAACTCGGTCCCGGTAAGCCTGCCGAACAGAGCCATGCCTTCCGGAACGACGCCGATCTGGCGCTTCACCGCGACTGGGTCGCGTGCCAGATCGAGGCCAAGAATCTCGATGCGTCCGGAACTAGGCGCCAATAGCCCGGTCAACATCTTGATGGTGGTGGATTTTCCCGCGCCGTTCGGCCCGAGAAAACCAAAAAACTGGCCCGGCGAGACGCTCAAATCGACGCCCTCCACGGCAACCAGCTCTCCAAAACGGCGGCTGAGGCCCTGTGTGACGATGGTGGGGGCTGTGTCCATGAACCGTCTGAATTTAGCACAGGGATGGACTGGGTGGTCGGCTATTGTGACGGCGATTCTTGGATTATAATCATTCTCATCTAACAATCATGCTTTTCTAATGCAATCTACTCACGAACAATTCCGGGAACTGGCCTGGAAGTGCGGCCTGGCGGCCACGCATCAGCGACAGGTCATCTACGAAGCGGTGGTGGCCGCGCCGGGCCATCACTCGCCCGAGAACGTCTACGACGAAGTTCGGCGCCGGACCCCATCCATCTCTTTAGCCACCATCTATAAAAACCTGCGCTTGTTCGTGGAGCACGGCCTGTTGCGGGAAGTCAGTCCTCACGCCTCCACTCTGCTGGTGGAAGGCAACCTTGAACCGCATCATCACCTGGTCTGCACCCGCTGCAAAGCCGTGCAGGATATTGAAGGTGACTTCATCAACCTCAAACGGCTGTCGCGGCAAGCGCCGCGCGGCTTCGACCTGTCACAGCCCTTGGTGGAGGTCTTTGGCCTCTGTCGCCGCTGCAGCGCAAAGAAGTAGTGTTCGGCCATTTTCAGTCCTAAAGGAAAAACATCATGGAAAATACACTCGCGACTTCATCGGGCAGCGTTTCCCCCGAGGCCAAGAACACACCGGCTGAATCGAAATGCCCAGTGGGGCACGGCGTTCGCAACTCCTACACGAATGCCGATTGGTGGCCGAACCAGCTGAATCTGAAAATTCTTCATCAGCACTCCCCTTTGTCCGATCCCATGGACGAGCAGTTCAACTACGCGGAAGAGTTCAAGAGCCTCGACCTGCACGCGGTGGTCAAGGACCTGCATGCCTTGATGACTGATTCGCAGGACTGGTGGCCGGCCGACTTCGGGCACTACGGGCCGCTTTTCATCCGCATGGCCTGGCACAGCGCAGGCACGTATCGCATCGGCGACGGCCGCGGCGGCGCCGGAGCCGGGCAACAGCGCTTCGCTCCGCTCAACAGTTGGCCCGACAACGTGAACCTCGACAAGGCGCGCCGGTTGCTGTGGCCGATCAAGCAGAAGTATGGCCGGAAAATCTCCTGGGCCGATCTGATGATTCTCGCCGGCAACGTCGCCCTCGAGTCGATGGGATTCAAGACCTTCGGTTTTGGCGGTGGCCGCGCCGATGTCTGGGAGCCCGAAGAGGACATTTTCTGGGGGCCCGAGGGCAAGTGGCTGGCCGACGAGCGTTACAGCGGTGATCGCGATCTTCAAAAGCCGCTTGGCGCGGTGCAAATGGGCCTGATCTATGTGAATCCGGAAGGACCCGATGGAAAGCCGGATCCGGTTGCCGCGGCGCGGGACATCCGCGAAACCTTTGCCCGCATGGCGATGAATGACGAAGAAACCGTCGCACTCATTGCCGGCGGTCACACCTTCGGTAAAACCCACGGCGCGGCCGTTCCCGCTGAATATGTCGGCAACGAACCGGAAGGCGCGGGCATTGAGGAACAGGGCTTCGGGTGGAAAAATAAATTTGGCAAAGGCCATGGTGGGGACACGATCGGCAGCGGCCTGGAAGTGACCTGGACCACCACGCCCACGCGGTGGAGCAACAACTTCTTCACCAACCTTTTCAGCTACGAATGGGAACTGACCAAGAGTCCGGCGGGAGCGCATCAGTGGAGGCCGAAAAATGGCGCGGGCAACGGTACGGTGCCGGACGCGCACGATCCCGCGAAGCGTCATGCGCCATCGATGCTCACCACCGACCTCGCCCTGCGCTTCGATCCCGCGTACGAAAAGATCTCACGCCGCTTTTACGAGCACCCCGATCAGCTCGCCGACGCGTTTGCCCGGGCTTGGTTCAAGCTGACCCACCGCGACATGGGTCCGATCGCGCGCTACCTGGGCCCGCTCGTTCCGAAAGAGGAGTTGCTGTGGCAAGACCCTGTTCCCGCAGTCGACCACAAATTGATCGGCGAGAAAGAAATTGCCGCCCTGAAGACAAAGGTCCTCGAATCCGGGCTGTCAATCTCGCAACTGGTCACGACGGCATGGGCGTCGGCGTCGTCGTTCCGCGGCTCCGACAAGCGTGGCGGTGCGAACGGGGCCCGCATTCGCCTGGCTCCGCAAAAGGACTGGGAAATCAATCAGCCGGCCGAACTGGCGAAGGTCCTCGAGAAGCTGGAGTCCATTCAGAAAGAATTCAACAGCTCGCAGTCGAATGGCAACAAGGGCAAAAAGGTTTCCCTCGCCGATCTGATCGTTCTGGGCGGCTCCGCAGCCGTCGAGGAGGCAGCGAAAAAAGCCGGGCACAATGTGAAGGTTCCATTCTCGCCGGGACGCACCGATGCTTCGCAGGACCAGACCGACGTTCACTCCTTCGTGCCACTCGAACCCGTTGCAGACGGATTCCGTAACTACCTCCGCAGCGGTCAAGTGTTTTCCGCCGAGGAATTGCTGGTGGACCGGGCGCAGTTGCTGACCCTGACTGCCCCCGAGATGACGGTTCTCGTCGGCGGCTTGCGCGTCCTGAATGCAAACTTCGCGCATTCCAAACATGGCGTGTTTACTGCGCGGCCCGAGACGCTCACCAACGACTTCTTCGTCAACCTGCTCGACATGAGCACGAAGTGGGAGCCTTCGTCCGCCTCCGAAGGCGTGTATGAGGGGCGCGACCGGGCCACCGGCAAAATCAAGTGGACCGGCACGCGTGTCGATCTGGTGTTCGGTTCGAATTCGCAGCTCCGGGCACTCGCGGAAGTCTATGCCTCGAACGACTCCAAGGAGGCGTTCGTGAAGCACTTCGTGGCTGCGTGGGGCAAGGTCATGAATCTCGATCGCTACGATCTCGCCTGAGTTCGTGCCTGGGCGTCATCCCGAAGCGCCTGGCTTGCTTGTTCAATCAGGCAGCATCGCTGCGGCGCATCCGAAGCCCCGCGTTTTCAGGTAGACCCCCGGCTTTAGCCGGGGGCGGCGGAGCCGCGGGCCGAGGGATATCCCTGCCAGTGCCGCCTGCATGGAGATCCTTCGCTCCGCCTGAAAAACAGCTGTGCTCAGGATGACGCCAACTTTTTTCCGACCTCGACAACTCCGCAATCCAATTCCCGCCCCCTCGCGTACTACTCACGGAAGCAATTCCAATCAAAACAGGAGATATTTATGAAAACGAAGTTTGCGGTATTGGCTTTGGCCATTGTGGCCATGTCGGCGCCCATGCTGATCGCCGGCGACAAAGGCAAAGATCCGATGGTGGGCGGCGCGGCGATGTATCCGACGAAAGACATCATCGATAACGCAGTCAACTCAAAAGACCACACCACGCTGGTCGCGGCCGTCAAAGCGGCTGGACTGGTCGACACTCTGAAGGGCCCCGGCCCGTTCACCGTCTTTGCTCCCACCAACGAAGCGTTCGCGAAACTGCCGGCCGGCACGGTAGACAATCTTCTGAAGCCTGAGAACAAAGACACGCTGACCAAGATCCTTACCTATCACGTCGTCGCGGGCCGGATCAGCGCCGCCGACTTGAAGAAGCAGATCAAGGCCGGCAACGGCCAGGCAACCCTGAAGACCGTCAGCGGCGGCACGCTGACGGCCATGATGCAGGGCGGCTCGATCGTCCTGAAAGACGAAAAAGGCGGCATGTCGACTGTGACTATCCCCAACGTGTTTCAATCGAACGGAGTGATTCACGTGGTGGATTCGGTAGTTCTGCCCAACTAGTTGGCGCGCCAAAAGCTCAATGCCCCGGGTCGTTGATCCGGGGCGTGTTCTTGTTTGAGTGGTTGGTTCAAATCAAGTCTCGCTCCCGGTTAAGATGAAAACGTAAATCTTGGTGACCCAGGGGATCCGCTCGTGCGAAGGCTGCGTCGTGCCCTCGCCGCACTTCTGATGTTGGGTGCGGTCGTGTTTGGACAGGAAAATAAACCACAGGCCGCGCCGCTCTCGAAAGACACAGTGCTGCGCTCCGCCGACTTGACCGCCGACGTAGCGGTGCTGCGGCAAGCATACGAAGCCCTGCATCCCGGTCTGTACCGCTACAACAGCAAAGCCGAGATGGATGCCAGGTTTGAAGCGCTACAGGCAAAGTTCAACCACGATGTTTCCCTGCAGGATGCTTACCTCGCCCTCTCCCAGTTCGCCGCGCAGGTGAAGTGCGGGCACACCTACCCAAACTTTTTCAATCAGGAAAAGGCGGTCGCAGCGGCGCTTTTTCAGGGCCGGGACCGCGTACCGTTTTATTTTCGCTGGTTGAATCAGCAGATGATCGTTGCCCAAGACTTTACCCCGGACCATCAACTGCCGCGAGGCACGCAAATCGTGTCGATCAACGGCAACCGGTCCGAAGAAATTCTTGCGCAATTGATGACCGTGGCCCGCGCCGACGGCTCAAACGATGCCAAGCGCGTCGCCTACCTGGAAGTGACCGGCGACAGCGTGTTTGAAGCGTTCGACGTTTATTTCCCCATGTTTTTCCCGGTGAAGGGGACCACGCTGCATCTGGTGGTGCAACGGCCAGGCGAGAAGACGCCGCAGGCGCTCAGCGTCGAGGCGTTAACCCATGAGCAGCGCATCGCCCCCATCAAAGCGCGCGAAGCCGGCCGAAAAGGCGGAGACGAGATTGTCTTCGACTGGGAGTACTTGAACATCGGCACGGCCTATCTGCGCATGCCGACATGGGAACTCTACGACAGCAAGTGGGACTGGAAGACCTGGCTGAACGCGCACCTCGACGAGGCGGCATCAAAAAACACGCCTGCCCTGATCGTCGACCTACGCGGCAACGAAGGCGGCAACGATGTTGGCAACGAAATTCTCAATCATCTGGTGAGCAGCGATCTGAAGCTATCGGCCTATCGCCGCCTGGTTCGCTACCGTCAGACCCCCGGCGAGCTTAACGCTTACCTCGACACCTGGGACCCGAGTTTCAAGAACTGGGGAGCCGATGCGATTGAGCTGGCGCAACCCTGGCCCACGGCGCCGCCGGTGCATTTTTTCGCGTTGAAGAAATATGACGACGATGCTTCCGGCGATGTGATCCATCCGGCGGGTAAGCAATTTCGGGGAAGAGTCTTCGTACTAATTGACGCCAACAACAGTTCCGCGACGTTTCAGTTCGCGCTGGCGGTCCAGCAAAACAAACTGGGAACTCTCGTAGGCCAGCCCACGGGAGGCAGCCAGCGCGGCATCAATGGCGGCGCATTCTTTTTCCTGCGCTTGCCGAAATCGCACCTCGAAATGGACTTGCCGCTGATTGGGACCTTCCCGGCCGTGCCCCAGCCCGACGCGGGCCTGACGCCGGATGTGCCGGTCACGCCGACCGTGCAGGACATCATCGAGAGCAGAGACGCGGAGATGGCGGCCGTTGAGGCGAGACTGAGCAAATAGCCGCCGGGGATGACCCGGGGCTTACTATTTTGCGCGGCGCACCCAAAACTTTCGCAACACTCGAATGGATGTCCCGAGAGAGGGCGACGCGGTACAATCCTTCGCGGGCAGAAGGAGGTCACCGTGGAGGTCGTTCCCGGACTGGATCAAGCCAGCCAAATCGTGGAGAGGGTCGCGATTTTGCACAAGCTAGCGCAGCGGAAGAATGTGGCGCTTCCGACCGATGCAGCGCTCTATATTGCGCAGAATGTCGCGTCGAATACGGCTGCATTAAATGACGCAATAGCCCGCCTGGCGGCCTTTTCCTCGCTGACCGGTACGCAGATCACTCTCGATTTTACCCAAGCAGTGCTGAAGACCTTCATACAACCGCAGTCCCGTACGTTCTCCCTCGCTGCGTTGCGGAAGATGCTCGATCGACAACGTGGCACGAATGCCCTGACCGGAATCCTCGGTCCCTACGCGGCAGAGTCCTCTGCGGCCTTCTCTGTGCTGAAAATGCATGATGAAATTAACCTCCGTATCAGGTGCGTATTGGAGGTGAACATGCGCGAGCGCGAACGTGAACAACTGGCGCGCCGGGACGGGTATGAACGAGAGTTGCAAGTCCGAGGTTGGAAACGGAAACGGGGATGACCCCTAGGACCCATACGGACACGAAAAAATGCCCCGTCGCCGCCGGGGCATTTCTATCGTAAGTCTGCCGTGATCTAGAACAAATTCCACAAGAACTGGTTGTAGACCTCGTGGTGATACTGCACCTCGGGAACTTTAACGAACGTCCCCAGCGCGCGCGGGCAGCGGTCAGCGGCCGCTTCTTTCAGGTCGGCGTATCGCGCTTTCACATCGTCGCCCAGCAACTCCGACGTCCACTTCGCTTTTTTGAAGTTGGCGATGGCATCGTAAATGTTGTCCGGCAGGTAGCGTTCCGCCTGGCGCAGGTTCTTTACCTTCGAGGTTTCCCCGTCCATTCCGGTGCGGAAGATCGAGTAGAGCACCAGATACGGATTCGCATCCGGCGAAACCGAACGCACTTCCACGCGCATGCTCTTTTCGTTGCCGATCGGAATGCGCACCATCGAACCGCGGTCGGTGGGCGAAGCCTTGATCTGGTTCGGCGCTTCAAAATGCGGATCGAGCCGGCGATACGCATTCACGCTCGCGTTCAGCAGCAGGCAAAGATCGTTGCCGTGGGTCAGGATGCGGTCAATGAACGCCCACCCCATCTTGCTCAGTTTTTCTTCGCCCTTCGCGTCCCAGAAAAGGTTCTTCCCGCCTTTGCTGATCGAAACGTTGGTGTGCATGCCGCTGCCGTTCACCCCAACCACCGGCTTCGGCAGGAACGATGCGGTGAAGCCCATGTGTGTGGCGACCTGGCGGCAGATCAGCTTGTAAAGCTGAATCTGGTCCGCGGCAGCGACGACTTCGCCGTAGCCGTAGTTGATTTCAAACTGTGACGGCGCAACTTCCGGATGGTCCTTCTCGTTCTGGAAGCCCATCGCGCGCTGCACTTCGGCGGTAGTGTCAATAAAAGTGCGCAGCGGATCGCCGGGCAGCGAGTGATAGTAGCCGCCGGTGTTCACATATTCGAATTTTGCGGTTTCATTGAAGTGCCGCTCGGCATCGGGGCCCTTGAATAGAAAGCCTTCGATCTCGTTGGCCGCGTTAAGCGTGTATCCCTCTTTTTTGTTCAGCTTCTCGGCAAAGCCCTTCAGCACGCCGCGAATATCGGCCGAATACGGCGCGCCGCCTTTGTCGATCACTTCGCCAAACACCAGCACCTTGCCATTGCCGAACACGTCGGCGGGCGCCCAATAAAATGCCGACCAGTCAATGCCCAGCCGCAGGTCGCTCTCGCGCTGCGCGGTGAACCCACGAATCGACGATCCGTCAAAGGTAAGGTTGTCCCAGCTCTTCAGCAGGAATTTCTTGTCGTAATCCAGCATGTGTAGCCGGCCTTCCAGGTCGCTGAAAAGCACGGTCACGGCCTTGATACGCTTCTCGTCGGTCAGGTACTTGAGCCGTTCCTCCTGCACCTTGTGGGCTGCCACCCGGTTCTTGCGCTGCTCCTTCGCCTTCAGGTTCAGTTCTTCCAGTTCGTCGTAGGGCAATGCCAGAAAGTTGCGCAGGTCGGTGGTCATGAGCGTCAAGTCGCCTCCTTATGATTCCGTTCAGCAGAGTGGGATTGAGTTGTGCGCATCGCCGGCTGGCTGCGAACAGAGAAGCATACCGTGCACGCCGCCGCCCCGCAAATCGAAAAACCTGATGCGGCGGATAAAGAGCGTCGATGCGGCGCGGAACTAATTGCCGAATCCATGACCCGGCAATCCGTGCAGCATCAGGCCCAGGCTGGCGAGCACCGCGAGGAAGTATCCCGTCGCAAAGCGGCTGCCTGTTGCTGGAGCTTTCACGAAGAACGCCTGATAACCCGCCCCGATCGCGACCAGGGCAAAAAGCGGCTGGTCCAGCAGGAACCAGAACATCAGGCAGCCGCAGAGCAGCGCGATTCGTTCCACCTTGTCTAGCGCATGCACCGCCTGCCCCCCGTCGAGCACCCACACCGGAATCAGGTTGAGCAGGTTCAGGAATGCCCCGGCCCGCGCCAGCACGGCCCAAATCGTGTCACCGGTCTGCCACCACAACGCCATACAGGCAAAAGACGCGAGCGCGCCCGCCAGCGGACCAGCCAGGCTGACCGCAGCCCGCGTCCCCAGCGTCACGCCCATCGCATCCCACTTCACGTAGGCCCCAAGTCCCGGCAAAAACACCGGCATCTCGGCAGAAAGCCCGCGCCGCTTCACGTCGATAAAGTGCCCCATTTCATGGATCAGAATCAGCGTGGCGAAGCCCAGGCCGAACTTCCATCCGTAAAGCGCCCAGTAGAGCCCGAAAATACTGAAGAAGCTCAGCAGAAATTTCAGCTTGAACAGCGCGGCCAGCAGTCCTTTGCTCTTGGCCAGAACAATCGCGACCGGCCCCAGCGGGCCGAGCCGCTTGGCCCACGGATTTTCCGGCTTCGGTTCCTGCACATCGGGCATCTGCATCAGGTCGGCCTTGGCATCGAGCGCGCGTGTGTGGCCAAGAATCCACTGCGCCTGCCGCGACGACCCCGGCAGCAATGGCAATCCACTCAGCCACTTGTCGCGCGCTTGCCGTAGTTGGCCCTTCGATTCCAGCGCCTTAGCTTCTTCGCTGATCTGATTCAGTTGTTCTTTGTGGACAAGCGTATGGCAAGCAGGGCAAACCAAACCGCCGGAGCCAAGTTCGCTTCCGCACTCCGGGCAGACCTGCTTGGGTTGGAAGGATGAGTCGGGCATGACTGCCAAGCCTAAGAGGAACCCGATGCGGTCGTTTCGAAGGGACCGAAAATCTGCACCGCCTGTCCCGCAGTCATCGTCCAGGCGATCCGAATCCCGATGAACAGGATCACGATGCCGATCATGCCCCCGAAAGGATTGCTTGCAAGCTCCATAAACGGCGATGCGAGGCCCAGGAACAGAAGTCCCAACATGGCTTCCATGGGGGTTTTCCGGGGGGCTGCCGGGCGGGTCTCAGTCGGTTCGGGGGCCACTGCCTGGTTCGAGGTCTGCGGTCCATCGGGCTCGGGCGCTGGGGCGGGCGCAGTCTTTTGCCCCGATTCCTGCTCCAGTTGCCGCTGCTCATCGGCGAGTTGCTGCTGTGTCTGCCGCCGCTGCGCCTGCTGCGTCACCAACTTTGCCCGATGCTTCATCGCATAGCTGATGCCAATCGGCACCGCCGCCATCGACACCGCAAAATAGGTCAGCGCGACCGCCGTGACCTGGTAGCGCCTTCCGCCCGCTCCGTTCGATCCGGCCAGCATCGCCTTGCCGATCATCCAGCCAACCGCCAGCGACGCGTAGCCGATGATGATTCCTGTCACAATGGCGAACGTCGCGTAGAGCGCAAGCCCGGCGAGGGCCGCGCCGATTCCAAACAAAAGGGCCCGCATGTAGGTGGCGTGCGAATCCCTGGCGACCGAGCCGCGCAGCTTCTCCGCGCATGCCGGGCAGGCCATCGCCTGATTGACACGGTAATACGTACCGGTAACCGACTGATGGCAATAATGGCAGTGGTCGTTTCCAGGGGTGCCGACGTATTCGGCTTTTTCAAACTGCGGCGTCGGGTTCGGGTTCACGTCCGCCATAACTGGCAAACGATAGCACAGGCGGGAAGGGGCGGCTACTGCCGCTGCGCCGACTTGCCGGAGGCGATCCCGCGCAGCGAAGCAAGAAACTTGGCCGCGGCGGCTGGGTCGGCAAGGCTGCCCAACTCGATGGTGGCGGAAAATTGCGGCGACACCGGCCGAAACTCCACCTGCTGAAATCCATTCTGTCGGGCTGACATAAGCGCGGTAAGTTCGGGCACGATTTCTTCGCGTCCGCGTTCGCGTGTGGTCAGCACCAGCGGGCCGGTGCGCACTACTTCCCAGTCCCGCTTTTCATCGAGCACCGCCTCGGCGTCGCGGTAGGTCGTGCGATGGTTGAATACGCGTAGGCTCACGCGCGGCGTCTGATCGATATCGGCATCCAGAGTGAGCGTTTCCCGCTGCCGCTTCCACCAGGCGAAAAACCAGCGGATCGGCATGCCGCGCGGGCGCAGTCTTACCGTGACTTGAGCATTAGTAAGCCCGCGAAGCGGGAACCGCACGCTGGCCAGCAGGCGCTCGCTGCGCCGCTGCCAGCGCACTTCCGAGATGCGCGCCCGCCCGCCACAGGCCGCTTCCACCTGCTGCAGAGCTTCGTTGCCGCGGCGCCGGTTGTAAGCGGAGAAAATAAAATACCAGGCGACCTGCAGCAGAATGCCGGCGCTCAGTCCGGCGAGCACGTTGATCCAGAGAAACCGGCCCACAGCAACTCCCCCGAGCGACTTCGATACTACGACTGCGGCCTTTGTGGAAGCAAGGAGTCAGTGGACTCCCCATTTTGGCTAATGACTTTCGGGCCAGGAACCGACAAGCCCCCGCCGAGCCCCTGCCGGGTCATAGAATGGCCGCGTGCGATTCCACCTGCGGAACTACCGGCCCGCCGACCTCAAGACACTCTGGCAGATCGACCAGCAGTGCTTCGAGCCGGGAATCTCCTACTCCGCCCAGGAGATGCGAATCTACCTAAGCCAACCCGGCGCGTTTGCCGTGGTCGCTGAGATCGCCGACAGCAGCGAGATCGCCGGATTCCTCATTGGCCAAGTGATTTCCGGCAGTCGCGCGGTAAAGCCCTTCGGCTACGTGATCACCATCGACGTTCTTACCACGGCGCAGCGGACCGGCCTGGGTTCGCTGCTGCTCGAAGCCTCCGAACAGCGCATGCGCCAGGAGGGCTGCTGCAAAATCGTGCTGGAAGTCGCAGTCGATAACGCGCCCGCTCTCGCTTTCTACAAACGTCACGGCTTCCAGACGGTCGCCACCCATGCCGGCTACTACTCCAACGGCACCGACGCCTTCGAAATGGAGAAACCGCTGTAGGACGGAGCCCCGTCGTTGGTGAGTATGAGTTCTGCTTGCCACAGCCCCCGCGGAGTCATCCCGAACGAAGCCGTTCTTCAGGCGAAGTGAGGGATCTCGCGTACATCTTCAACCGGCCGCGTTCAAACGGACCCACGACCCCAAGCCTGGCCAAGATTTGCATTTTGCCCCGCGTCCGGATACCTTGCCCCGGTATGAAAGTTGCCATCCAGGGAGAGTTGGGAGCATTCAGCCACGAAGCCGCAAAAAGGATGGTTCCAGGTTGCGTCGTGGTTCCATGCCCACGCTCGAAAGAGGTCTTTGACCGCCTGGAATCCGGCTCGGTCGACGCAGCGGTGATTCCGATCGAGAACTCGCTCGCCGGCTCGGTGGCCGAACACTTCGACCTCCTGCTGGAACGCCGGGTCTTCGTGCAAAAAGAATTTCAGCTCCGCATCGTACACAACCTGATCGCCGCGCCGGGCGCGAAGCTGGCCAACATTCGTCGCGCACTGTCGCATCCCGTGGCGCTCGATCAGTGCCGCCTGTTTTTCCGCCGCCACCGGAAGATCGAGCCGGAGAATTTCTACGACACCGCCGGCAGCGTGAAATACGTCGTCAGCGAAAACCTGCCGGACACCGCGGGCATCGCGGGAACCCAGGCCGCCCGCCAGTATGGCGGCCAAATTCTGGCGCGCGGTATCGAAGACGACAAGCGAAACTTCACCCGATTTTTTCTGGTCCGCAAGCTCCCGGTCCGCAAAAATAAAAATGACGACCGGCAAGAGAAGATCGGAAGAGTGGATGCGGCGCGGCGCAAACTGATGCTGCCTCGCGCGAACAAAACCTCCATCGCCTTCCAGTTGCAGAACCGGCCCGGAGTGCTGTTCAAGGCGCTCAGCGTGTTTGCGCTGCGCGATATCAGCCTCAGCAAGATCGAGTCGCGTCCGCGCCGCGGCAGCCCCTGGGAATACGTTTTCTATGTGGACTTTCTCACCGGCGACGACGAACCCGCGCGCAATGCGATCCGCCACCTCGGCGAAGTTGCCGAGTTGGTCAAGGTGCTGGGCGTCTATCCGGCGGCGTGAGGTCACGCACATTCGAAACTGCACGCTGCTCCGCCTCGTGCCGATGGAACTGGAGAGGGAACGAACGGCTTGCCCTGCCGCTAACACCTTCGGCATGGTGCCAGCTTGCGTCCGCTCGCCTAAGATCGGAATTTCGCGGAAACCAGAAAGCGTGCATCCCCCCGGCAGCCTCGGCATCTAAAGTTGAGTGGGTTATACTCAAGGAGCATATGAGCCAGGAATCGAGTTTGGAAAAATTGACTAAAGTGATTGAGAGCAACGACTTACGTTCTCTCCCGGTGCTTCCTGTCCGCGACACCGTGCTGTTCCCGCACGCCGTGCTGCCCCTGACCGTGGGCCGCGAAGGCTCGGTTCAGCTGATCAATTCTCTGGGCGAAGACAAGACCATCATCGTGGTCGCGCAGCGCGAAGCTCGCGTCGATTCGCCCCAGCCCTCCGACCTCTACGCCGTCGGCACCACCGCCATCGTCCACAAGGTCGTGAAGATGCCCAACCAGAGCCTCTTTGTGTTTGCGGAAGGCATGGAGCGTGTGCGGCTCGGCGAGTTTACGCAGCAGGCCCCGTTCATGCGGGCCTATTCCCAGACTGTGGACCAGATTACGCCGACGCCGTCTCCGGAAATTGAAGCCTTGCAGCGCAACGTGCTTACCCTGTTCCAGCAGATCGTCGCCGGTTCCCCGACGCTCTCCGACGAGCTCTCCACTGTCGCGATGAACATTGACGAGCCGGGCCGTCTGGTCGACTTCGTCGTGTCGTCGCTGCCGATGATTACCACGGCCGACAAGCAGGACGCGCTCGAGACCCTCGACGTCCGCATTCGTCTGGAAAAAATCAACCAGCATCTCGCCAAGGAACTCGAAGTCCAGCAACTGCGCAACAAGATTCAAAGCGAAGTGCAGGACCGCGTGCAGCAGACGCAGCGCGAGTATTACCTGCGCGAGCAGATGAAGGCCATCCAGAAAGAGCTGGGCGAAAGCGACGAAGGCCAGCGCGATGTGGAAGACCTGCGGCAAAAAATCGAAGCCGCCGGCATGCCCGAAGAAGTCAAAAAAGACGCATTGAAAGAACTGGCGCGCCTGCAGCGCATGTCGCCGATGGCCGCCGATTACTCGATGACCCGCAACTACATTGAGTGGCTGGCGGTGCTGCCGTGGTCGAAGACCAGCGGCGCAGAAGTAGACATCGCAAAGGCGAAGGAAGTCCTCGACAGCGACCACTATGACCTGGAAAAAGTAAAAGACCGCATTCTCGACTACCTGAGCGTTCGCCGCCTGAAGCCCAGCATGAAAGGCCCGATTCTGTGCTTCGTCGGACCTCCGGGCGTGGGCAAGACGTCGCTCGGCAAATCCATCGCCCGGGCGCTGGGTCGCAAGTTCGTCCGCCTGTCGCTCGGTGGTGTGCACGATGAGGCGGAAATCCGCGGCCATCGCCGCACCTACATCGGGGCGCTGCCCGGACAGATCATTCAAGGCATTCGCCGCGCCGAGACCAAAGATCCGGTCTTCATGCTCGACGAAATCGACAAGGTCGGTCGCGATTTCCGCGGCGATCCCGGTTCGGCTCTGCTCGAAGCGCTCGATCCGGAGCAGAATTCCACCTTCCGCGACAACTATCTCGACGTCACCTTCGACTTGTCGAAGGTGCTGTTTGTGACCACGGCCAACATGCTCGACCCGATTCCCGAGCCGCTGCGCGACCGCATGGAAATCATCGAACTGCAGGGCTATGCGGAAGAGGAAAAGGTACACATCGCATTCCAGTACCTCATCCCTCGTCAGATCGAGGAAAACGGCATCACCGCGGAACAGATCGAATTTCCTGAAGAAGTGGTCCGCTATCTGATCCGGCATTACACGCGTGAAGCCGGCGTTCGCAACCTGGAGCGCACCATCGGCACGGTGTGCCGCAAGCAGGCTCGCCGTCTGGCCGAAGGCAAGACCGAAAAACTGGTCCTGACCACGGAAATCATTCAGGAGTTTCTCGGCGGGATCAAAGTTCGGGTTGAAGGTGAGATTGAAGAACGCACCGAGCGGCCGGGCGTTGCGGTCGGCTTGGCGTGGACACCGTCTGGCGGCGATGTGCTGTTCGTCGAAGCCAATGCCATGAAGGGCAAAGGCGGATTCACCATGACCGGGCAAATCGGCGAAGTCATGCAGGAATCCATGCAGGCCGCGCTGACCTGGGTGCGCTCCAACGCGAACCATCTCGGCATCAACGAGGAGTTCTTCGCGACCAACGACCTGCACATTCACGT
>Ga0075030_100000715_pt1 | contig 29247 bp, 15 predicted proteins | sample LitLauG_LLR_2012_FD_71393 | JGI IMG/M metagenome (GOLD analysis project Ga0075030, IMG submission 71393) | Freshwater sediment microbial communities from Pennsylvania, USA - Little Laurel Run_MetaG_LLR_2012 | ecosystem: Environmental > Aquatic > Freshwater > Creek > Sediment | place: USA...
GCGCTCGGTGACCGACACCAGCATGATGTTGATGATGCCGATCGCGCCGAGCCCAAGCGTGACGATGCCGACCACCCCCAGAAACCAGTCCATGGCATCGAAGATCTTGCCGACGCGGCGGTTGTCCTCGATGGTGTCCCAGTCCTGGAAAGCATCTTCCAGCTTTGGATTGAAGCCATGGCGACGCCCTAGAACATCGTGCACCTCCAACTTCGCCTGCAGGTGCTGCGCGGGCGTGAGCGGGCGATAGTTCAGAAACGAGACGGCCTCTTCCGTGTTCTGTTCTTTCAACGGGAACAGGTTGCGCATGGTTTCCAGCGGAATGAAGATGCGCGCATTGGTGCCGTTGTTGCCGTCCTGGCCGACTTTGCTGACAACGCCGATCACGTCGAAGCGGTAACCGTTCAGCAGGATGGTGGAACCGACCGCTGGACGGTCGGGAAACATGTTCTTGAGGAGTTCCCATCCCACGACTGCGACTCGGCGGGTTTCGCCATTGTCCTGATCATTGAACCAGCGGCCGGGGCCGACGGGTACATTGCGGATCTTGTTGTACTCGGGGGCCACGCCGAACACCTGGCCGTTGGTGGAACCGTAGTCGCTGACCGCGCGGATATCCTCGCGGTTCAGGACCGGGGAGATGTACTTGAGGAAGCGGGCCTGGCTGCGGATCGCCTGGTAGTCCTGGTAGGTGAAGTGGTAAGTCCGACCGGATTGCGTGCTGCCTTCGACGGCCGGAATGCGACCGGGGAAAGTGAACATGATGTCCTGACCCAGGTTGGCAAGTTGCTTGTTCTGGCCGCTTCGGAAGCCTTCACCCAGGCCGACCAGCAGGAGCAGCGATCCGACGCCCCAGGCGATGCCGAACATAGTCAGGAACGAGCGGAGCTTATGGGCCCAGAGGGTTGCCAAGGACTGGCGCACGATATCAGTCAGCATCCTCATAAGAGTGGTGCCTTGGGCCTACTCACGAACGAAAAGGCTCGGCCTCGCCATCTGTTGTGTGATACGGCGGGAGGTGGGGATTGGTTCCCTGAAAAAGCACACTTTGGTCTTCCAATTGGACTCCCGACATGGGTTTTGGTTAGCAAACGCCGAAACTTAGGGGGGCGGCACCCGGAAAGCCGTTGGGTCCGCGCTCACCGCTGTTTGCCGGGGACGTCTAAGCTGATCGAGTGGGACAAATCAGGGCTTGCAGTCTGTGCACGTCAGTTCGAACCACCAAATTCCGGATACAGAAAAATGAAGAGGAGGCGTTCTCCATGATTCTCTCTCGCGTATTTCGAGGAGTTCTATTCTGCCTGCTGGCGGCCGTATGGTCGGGCGTCGGCGCTGCCCAGTCGGTCATTCTTGACCTGCCCCGGCAGAGCCAGCGCGCGCAGGTCACACAAAGGATCGGGATTACCGACATTACGATTCACTATCATCGCCCCCTGGTGAATAAACGTAAGGTGTGGGACGGATTGGTTCCGTATGGCCAGGTGTGGCGTGCGGGAGCCAATGAAAATACGACCATATCGTTCAGCGATCCGGTCACGATCGAAGGCAAGCCGCTCGACAAGGGAACCTACGGGCTGCACATGATCCCTACCGCGGAGGAGTGGACCATCATCTTCTCCAAGAGCTCAACTTCGTGGGGATCCTTCACTTACAACCAAGCCGAGGACGCACTGCGCGTGACCGTAAAACCAACTGCCACGGAAATGCACAACGCTCTGACCTACGACTTCGATGACGTTCAACCGAATTCGGCGGTAGTGACGATGGCTTGGGAAAAAGTGACGGTCCCGTTCAAGGTTGGGGTCGACGTGCATGACGTCGTCCAAGCGAGCATGAAGAAGCAGTTACGAGGGCTGGGGCAGTACACCTGGGAAGGCTGGGACGAAGGAGCGAACTACCTGCTTGCGGAAAAGGTCGCTCTGGATGATGCGCTGACCTATGCCAACAAATCGATCGAGAACGAAGATCGTTACGACAACGAGATGACTAAGTCGAAGGTGCTGGCGGCGCTGAATCGCAAGGACGACGCGGCCGCAGCTCAGAAAAAAGCACTCGATCTCGCTACCCCGCTGCAGGTCCACATGTTCGCCCGCGGGTTGCAGGGCGAAAAGCGCAACGAAGAAGCCTATGCCATTTTCCGCGAGAATGCCCAGAAGCATCCAGACCAGTGGTTCGTGCACTCGGGACTGGCGCGGATCTACTGCGGACAAGGCAAGTTCGACGACGCCGCGAAAGAGATGAAAGTGGCACTGGCGGGTGCTCCGGAGAATCAGAAGACCTATGTGGAAGGGTTGGTGAAAAAACTGGAGTCGAAGCAAGACATCAACTAGTAGTCAGTAGCCAGAGTTAGCGAGACAACGGGCTGCGGTTTCGATAAATCCGCAGCTTTTTCATTTGCGTGTAATGTTTGAAGGTACAGGCCCGGGATTCCTCTGTGTTCCTCTGTGCCCTCCGTGGTTCAGACTCTCCGAATTAACCACAGAGGGCACAGAGGAAACACCTCCCGGACTGAATCCCCTCGCCGCTTCCGGGTTTACTTTGGATCAAGCGCGGCCTTACGATGGCTGCCATGATCCGCTCACTCATCCCACCCAACGATTGGCTCATGAAATGCGTTGTCCTCGCCCTCTCTTCATTCTGTGCTCTGATGGGTTCTGCGGTGTGCGAGGAGAATCATCCGAATACCAGCGACGCAGCCAAGTCCGCCACCGTGGCTGCCGAGACTAACCAAGGCAACACCCGGAAGTGGTGGAAAGAGGCGATCGTGTATCAGATCTACCCACGGTCGTTCAAGGACTCAAACGGCGACGGCGTCGGCGATCTGCGCGGCATCATTTCTAAATTGGATTACGTGAAAAGCCTGGGCGTGGATGTTATCTGGCTGAATCCCATTTATGGCTCGCCGAACGACGACAACGGCTACGACATCAGCGACTACCGCAGCATCATGAAAGAGTTCGGCACCATGCAGGACTTTGACGAACTGCTCAAGGAAATGCACGCGCGAGGCCTCAAGCTGGTCATGGACCTGGTCGTGAACCACAGCAGCGACGAGCACGAGTGGTTTAAGCAGTCGCGTAGTTCCCGAGAGAATCCTTACCGCAATTACTATCACTGGTGGCCCGCGGAAAAAGGAAAGCCGGCGCACCGCTGGAGTTTCTTCGACGTCAACGGCGATGCCTGGAAGTTCGACGATAAGACCAACAGCTACTATCTGCACTACTTCTCGCAGAAGCAGCCTGACCTGAATTGGGAAAATCCCAAGTTGCGCGAAGAAATTTTCTCAATGATGCGCTTCTGGTTCGACAAGGGCATCGACGGCTTCCGCATGGACGTGATCCCCTTCATCTCGAAAGACACTACGTTTCCGCCGCTCCCCGCTGAATATCACGGCGACTACATCCCGTACTACGCCAATGGCCCGCACACTCACGAATATCTCCAAGCCATGAACAAAGAAGTGCTCAGCAAGTACGATGTGATGTCGGTGGCCGAAGGCATCGGCGTGACCACGGCCGACGTGCTCAACTACGTGGATGCCGATCGCCACGAACTCAACATGGCCTACCACTTCGACGGTGTGAGCCTGGGCCTTTTACCGAATTCCCACAAGATTCCCGATCCCAAGGGATACAGTCTGGCCGACTTCAAGAACATCTACAGCAAGTGGGACGCGGCCTTCGCGGAAAAAGGGTGGGGCACCATCTATCTCGGCAACCATGACCAGCCGCGCATGACCACGCGCTGGGGAAATGATTCGCCGCAGTGGCGGGAACTGTCGTCCAAGATGCTGACCACGTTTCTGCTAACGATGCGCGCCACGCCTTACTACTATGCCGGCGATGAACTCGGCATGACCAATATCAAGTTCGACAAGATTGAGGACTACCGCGACATTGAGTCGATCAACTGGTACAAGCTCGAGAAGAATTCTGGCGGAGACGTGCAGAAATTCCTCGAGGCCCAGAAGATTACCGCCCGCGACAACGGCCGCACGCCTTTCCAGTGGGAAGGAAGTGCCAACGCCGGATTCACCACCGGCACACCGTGGCTGAAGGTCAATCCCAACTATGCCACGGTCAACGTGGCGGCGGAGGAAAAAGATCCGAATAGCTGCCTGAACTACTTCCGGAAGCTGGTAAACCTCCGCAAAACCAATCCGGTCCTCATTTATGGCAAGTACACTCTGCTGGACAAAGACAATCCAGACGTTTACGCCTACACCCGGGAGTTGGACGGGAAGAAGATTCTGGTGCTGCTGAACTTCAAAGACAAAGCTGCATCCGCCGCGACCGGCCTTGACGTGAGCAAAGCGAAAGTCCTGCTTGGAAACTACGCTGCGCCGCCTTCACCAGGCGCAGCGTTGCGGCCTCATGAAGCCGTTGTTTATGAGTGGTAGAACGCGTCTAGCATCCTTGAGCTATCCCGCTGCGTGACCAGCGGGCAGTTGACTTTCTGTCGGTGTCGGTTAGCATACTCAATAGAAATGTGGCGGAGATCCGATCTGGTTTACAGCGAAAACAATCGGGCTTCGGGCCGGCGCGTGGTGGTGTTTCTCGCCATCCTTGCAATCTCCGTCAGCGTTGCAACCCGCACCTTTCACGGCTTCTATGTTGACCATCCTGTTGTTCAGGCGGATCCGTCGCATCCGATGCGGCAGCATCTTGCGGCCGATGCGTTTGTTCTAACGAATCCCGTTTCGAACTTGAGCTCCCTGCTGCTTCCCGTGGTGGCGCCACACGCTCCGCCGGTTGAAGCGCAGATGTACGGGGTACAACTCACGGAATCTCTCTACAACCGTCCACCGCCTTCCATTTCCCTCCTGTAGTTCGCTATCAAGTCCAATCATTGCGTCTGAGCGCTCGGCCACCTTCTCCAATCCCTTTCTGGATTGTGACACGCATGGCGGCGCCGGATGCCGATTCGGGGAGGACCCCCGGGAGGAAACATGAAGAAGATCGTTATGGCATTCGCCATCCTGGCGAGCACGCTGGTCGTTGTGTCCGCGTCGGCCAAAGAATCGAAGATCAGACAGTACGTCGAAGGAACGGTCGTCCGCATCGATAAGCACGAAGGCCGCGAAAACGCTTCCGGACAAAACCCCAGTGACGCGCCGTTGGCCGATCCCGAAACGTACACCTATGACGTGGCCGTACAGGTGAACTGCGGTACCTACGTAGCGCGCTACCAATCGTGGTACGACTATGTGCCTTCCGTTCTTGCCGCGAATCAGAAGATTCGCCTTCGCATGTCCCGCAGGGTGATGTATGTCATGGTGCCGAATCAGAAGGAACTCGAATTGCCGATCGTCAGCAAGCGGGTTGAACGAGGGGCCTGCGAGATCGCGAAGCGCTAGTGTCCTGTCCCGTAAATTCGCGATGTAAATATAGGCTGGACTTATGCCACGAACTGGTGGGACGCCACACTAGGTTTCTCGTGATGTTGTCGCCGTAGAGGGAAATTCGCAGCCGGATCCGCCTGCGGCAGTTTTCATTCGAAGAGCGGCTCGAACACCGTCAAAATCCTGCCTGGGAGCAAGATCTGCTGCCCTTGCGCGGCCCGCAGCCATGCGGCGGCATCCGGCCCGATTCACGGAATATTCAACAAATTGTCATCAATTATTAACAGACGACAGTCTAGGCTGGCAGTTCGCCAACCATGAACTTCTGCGTGAAGCAGTCTCATCACGGGTTTATCTGCTCTCTAGAACCTTTATGTCTCAGGAGATGAAAACAATGAAACGAATGATTGCTGTGGTGCTGTCGATAATGCTCGTTGGGAGCGTGATTGCGGCTCAGGCCCAAGGTGCGGGTACTGGAACAACAAAAAGCGCGCGCAAGAAGGCGGTCGCGAAAGCATCCGGGCCTGCGATTTCGGAGCAGCTCACGGAAATGAAGCAGGCGATCGACGCGCAGCAGCAGCAGATCAAGCAGTTGAGCGATCTGGTTCAAAACCGCGATCAGAAAATTCAGCAGCTGGAACAGAGGCTGGATCAAAGCCAGACGGCGGCGGCTCAGGCGCAGGCCAAGGCGGATACGGCGGCGGCGCAGGCGGCGGACCAAGGGCAAACGGTGACCGCGCTCAAGAGTGATGTCACCGACCTGAAGACGAGCGCGACCAACGCGGCATTGACCCTGCAGGAAACGCAGAAAAGCATGAAAGAGATGGAGAGTCCGCTCGCTCTCCACTACAAGGGGATCACCATCACTCCGGGCGGATTCCTGGCGGGTGAAACGGTGTATCGCAGCCGGGCGAATGCTGCGGAAGCTACTTCCTTTAACACCGTTTTTATGCCCGGCAGCGGCGCGAACAGGGTTTCTGAATTCTATGGTTCCGGCCGCCAGTCGCAAATCACGATGAGAGCGGACGGCAAGGTCGGCAACATGAAGCTCACCGGCTATTATGAAGCTGATTTTCTTTCGGCCGGCACGACTTCAAACAACAACCAGACCAACAGCTACACCCTGCGGCAAAGACAGGCATGGGGTCAGCTTGCCTTTGACAATGGCTGGAGCTTCACGGCCGGTCAAATGTGGACCTTGTTGACGGAAAACAGGAAGGGCATCGACAACCTGAACACAGCCCGGCCCATGACCATCGACGCGAATTACAATGTCGGTTTCAGTTTCGCGCGGCAGTATGGTGTCCGCGTGGTCAAGAGTTTCAACAATAAGCTCGCGCTGGGGGCCTCGTTGGAGAATCCTCAGACAACCTTTACGGCCACCAACGCGAACAATAACTTCGCATTAGGCAGTATCGGCGCGGGCGGCGGACTTTACAATCCGGGCATTACGGCCTGCACCACTAGCCTCAATTCCAGCGGCACCCCCGTCACCGTTTGCACCAACGCGGCCAACTACACCTTCAATGCCATGCCGGACCTCATCTTAAAGGCGGCCGCTGATCCTGGTTTCGGCCACTATGAGATCTTCGGTGTCTTTAGCCGGTTCCGCGACCGCGTTTATCCCTGCGAGGTTCCTTCACAGAACACGGCGTTGTGCGGTACTGGTACTAGCCCTCTCGTGACAGGCGCCTACAACTACTCCAGGAACGGCGGTGGAGTGGGAGGAAACGCCCGTATCAGCGTGCTCCACAAGCATGTGGACTTCGGGCTTCACGCCCTCTACGGGAACGGCATGGGCCGCTACTCCGCGTCCGGACTGCCGGATGCCACGGTCGATCCTCTCGGGAAACTGGTTCCTTTGCGCAGCTATCAAGGTCTGGCGACGTTTGAAATTCACTATCCCAAAATTGATGTGTACTTCAACGGCGGCGAGGACTATTCGGGACGCCGCTTTCAAACTGATACCCTCGGCAGCGGCAAAGTGGTGGGGTATGGAGCGCCAAGCTACGCTGACGGCGGTTGCTACACGGAAACCTTGCCTTCGGCGTCGGCCCCCAGCGGTTGGAATTTCGGAGCACTCGGCAGCTGCAGCGGACAGACCCAGAGCGTAATCGAAGGCACGTTCGGGTTCTGGATCAAACCCTATAACGGTCCCAAGGGCAGAATTCAGTTTGGGCCGCAGTACTCCTATGTAAGCCGGAATGCTTGGGCTGGTGCAGGCGCGGTGGCCGGCACCAGCGTTAAGCCGCACGGAGTTGACAACATTTTCTACACCTCTTTCCGCTACTACTTGCCGTAGCGTATTTGGCCGTCGCGAGAATTTGATCGACGGCGAGATTGTTCTTCGAAGCTGGAAGGGCCTGGATCGCTCCAATGTGCAAATCTGCGCATTGGAGCGATTGGCCTTTACACGGTAGGGTTTACGCGGGGTGCAGAATTCGAGTGAGACAACCTGAACGGATTCTCCGGGCGTCGGACTCCATAGGTATGGGGCACGGGGGTAATCTTTCTGTCTCGACGTGATCCTGTATAATGCGTGGAATCGGTTGCACCTGACGGACTTGAAATGACGATGCCAGAACATTCCCGCGATCAGCTGCGCTGGTGGTCTCGGTGGCAGATCGCAGTGGTTGTTCCAGCCATCTTCTGCCTCACAGTAAGCCTTGTGACTCGTTACACGGTACTGGGTCCGGAATTCCAACTGGAAGTTCACAAGGTACCGATCGCAAAATCGCAGTCCGCGGATGCCAAGACGCAACACCTTCTTAGCAGCGGACTGCAGTGGACAGCTCCCGCTTCGAGTTTCACCCTGTTTCAACCGCCGCGATCCTCGGTCTTTGCGGCCTCGGTGGTCGTTCCCAGCACGAACCTCAGTTCCGAAACCTGGCTCTACAACCGGCCTCCTCCTTCCTGCTGACTTCTCCCTCTTTGCAGCTTTTCAGCACTTATCAAACTTAAACTCAGTCTTCGACTGAGCAAACTGCGCTTGAACGCGAGGTTCGAGCGCAGCTTGATCGAGTTCGCACCCGGTGAGACAAGTCTCCGGATCGGGGGCGATAAACCCTCGCCCCCCAAATTATTCCTTTTGTCACTGGGGGCGAGGGAGTTTTGAGAACTGGATGGGAACTACTCAATGCGATTGAAGCGAAGTTACATCGGTATCTCCCTGGCGGTGGTGGCGATTGTGGGCTGGGTCATCTTCGAGTTTCCCGGACACAAGGCGCAGGCCAGGGCAGAAGACCCCTCGGTCATTCCCGCGGTCGCCGTGGCGCTGGCTATGCGCGGGCCGATCCGCAGTTCCATCACTCTGTCCGGCGCGTTTCGGCCTTATCAGGAAGTCGACGTCCACGCCAAGGTCGCCGGTTTCATCCGGCACATCTACGTCGACGTGGGAGACAAAGTGAAAGAAGGGCAGAACCTTGCAGTCCTCGAGGTTCCGGAACTCAATGCCCAAGTTGCAGAAGCAAATGCCGACATTCGGCGCAGTCAGGATGCGATTCGCCGGGCGGAACACGATGTCAAGCGAGCAGAATCGGCCTACACCGCCCACCATGCCGCTTATACCCGGTTGAAGGCGGCGTCGGAGGCTCGCCCGGGTTTGATTGCGGAACAGGAACTCGATGACTCGTTGGCTCGCGATCAGGAATCCGAAGCTCAAGTCGGCGGCGCTCGCGCCGCGCTCTCGGAAGCCCAGAGCCAGCTATCCATGGCCAGAGCCAGTCAGAACCGATACGCCTCGCTCGAAGCGTACTCCCGTATTGCTGCGCCGTTCAGCGGGGTAGTGACCAAGCGGTACGCGGACACCGGCGCACTCATCCAAGCCGGCACGGCCTCGGATACGCAATCCATGCCGGTCGTACGGCTGGCGCAATGGTCCCGGCTCCGTCTGGTTGTCCCGGTACCCGAGTCCGCCGTTCCCGAACTGCGACTGGGCCAGACCATCGATGTGGTAGTTCCAGCCCTAGGCCGCACGTTCAAGGGAAAGGTCGCGCGCTTCGCGGACGCGCTCAGCGAGGAAACCCGCACCATGCATACCGAGATTGACGTCGAGAATTCCGACGGCACGCTGGTCGAGGGTATGTATGCGGAAACAAACCTCGTGCTTCATCAGAAAGACAACGCGCTCGCGGTACCCGTCCAGGCAGTAAAACGCGCCCACGACCACACCAGCGTCTTTGTGGTGGCTCAGTCGGGCGTCGTCGTGGAACGTCCCATTACCTTGGGAGTCGATGACGGCGAGCGCATCGAAGTGCTCTTTGGGCTCAACGAAGGTGACCAGGTCATCGTCGGCAACCTGAATGGAGTGCAGCCAGGACAGCGCGTGCGGCCCAAACTGGTCGCGGAACATCCGGCGACGGAGGGCCAGTCCTGATGTCCAGCTTTGCGATCCGCTATCCCTACTTCATTATTGTTGCCTGCTTCATCATCGCCATTGTTGGCGGAGTCATTCTGGTGAGAATGCCCGTCGACCTATTTCCTCCCATCAACATTCCCGTGGTCGTGGTCGCCACGTTTTACTCCGGCATGCCACCCGAGCAGATCGAGACCGATATTACCGGGCGGTTTGAGCGTTTTTTCACGCTCGGCAGCAATATTGATCATATTGAATCGCGCTCGCTGCCGGGCGTCAGCTTGATCAAGATCTACTTTCAGCCCGGCACGGACGCGGACGCCGATCTCAGTGAGATTTCCAGTCTCGCTATGGCTGATTTGCGCAAGCTGCCACCGGGGACGCTTCCGCCCGTCGTGCTCAAGTTTGACGCATCCAGTTTGCCGGTGTGCCTCATAACCCTGAAGGGAGAAGGATTGAATGAGACGCGGTTGCGCGACCTCGGACAATACGATGTTCGCAACCAGGTCGCCAACGTTCCGGGAGCTTCCGTGCCTCAGCCCTTCGGCGGCCGTTACCGGCAGATCATGGTCTACGTGGATCCGCTCAAGCTGGATGCGCACCAGCTCAGCGTCATGGACGTGGTCCGCACCGTGAACGACAGCAATCTGATCTTGCCCGCGGGCGACGTCCGCATCGGTCCGATTGACTACAACCTCTACACCAACAGCCAGCTCCCGACCACCGGCGAAATCAACCGCCTTCCCCTGAAGACGGTGAATGGCGCATCGGTCCTGGTGCAGGATGTCGGCAAAACCATGGATGCGCATGAAATCCAGACCAACGTGGTGCGCGTCGACGGCCAGGACTCGGTGTACCTGCCCATCCTGAAACAGGGCGGGGATACCAACACCATCGCAGTTGTGAACGGAATCAAGCGGGCGGTTGCGAACCTGACCGATGTGCCGGAGCAACTCGTGGCCAAAGTCGTGTTTGATCAATCCATCTTCGTGAAAAGCGCCATCGAGAACCTCCTGCACGAAGGTGGGATCGGGCTGATTTTGACCGGCGTCATGATCCTGCTGTTTCTCGGGAGCATGCGAGCTACGCTGGCTGTGTTCTTGTCGATTCCACTCTCGGCCTTGGCGGCATTCATGGCGATCAGCGCGGGTGGAGGCACGGTCAACACCATGGTGCTCGGTGGGCTGGCGCTCGCATTTTCGCGCTTGATCGATAACTCGGTCGTAGTCCTGGAAAACATTTTTCGTCATTTGGAAATGGGCGAGTCACCCGCGGTTGCGGCCGAGAAGGGAGGCAAGGAAGTCTCTCTCGCCGTCCTGGCCGCGACGCTCACCACCGCCATCGTCTTCTTCCCGGTGGTCTTCCTGAGCGGCGTCAGTCGTTTCCTCTTTACCGCGCTGGCTCTCGCGGTGGTCCTCTCGCTGGCTGCTTCGTATCTGGTTGCGATGACCGTGGTGCCGCTGTTCTGCGCCAATTGGATCCAAGGGGGGCACCTGGTCCACGAGCACAGAGTATCCGACTCGCGCTTTGGCAGAGTCACGGGAGCCTTCAACCGGTATTTTGAGAAGCTCGTGAAGAATTACGACCACACCCTCGGGCGCGCTCTGCTCAGACCGGCTGCAACCACCATTGGCCTGGTTGGAGTTTCCCTCCTGTGTCTCTCGCTCTACCCGCTTCTGGGCGTTGCATATTTTCCACGAACGGATCCGGGCCAGTTTGTCATCAATTTGAAAGCTCCGTCTGGCACACGGCTGGAACTGACCCAGAACTACGTTGAACAAGTCGAGAACCTGATCCGCCGGACCGTCCCGCCGAACGAGCTGGGCATGATTGTCTCGAACCTCGGGGTGACGCCGGGGTTTTCCGCGATCTACACACCCAATTCCGGGCAGCACACGGCCTTCGTGCAAGTCAGCCTGAAAGAGCACCACCAAGTGGGCAGTTACGAGTACATGAATCGCGTGCGGCTGGCGTTGCGCGAGGACTTGCCACAGCTCAGCGCCTACTTTCAGTCCGGCGGCTTGGTCGATTCCGTGTTGAACCTGGGTCTTCCCGCGCCGATTGATGTGCAGGTGAGTGGCATGAATCTCGACAAGACGTATGCGATCGCCGCCCAGGTCGGAAATCGCATTCGCCGCCTGAAGGGAGTGAGTGACGTGCTCATCCCGCAAGATATCGACTATCCGGCCCTGCGGCTCAACATCGATCGCGAGCGCGCCAGCCTGGTCGGCCTCAATCAAAAGGAAGTGGTCGACAACGTTATTACGGCTCTGACGTCGAACCAGATGATTGCGCCGAGCTACTGGGTCGATCCGAAATCGGGAAACGATTACATGCTGACGGTGCAGTATCCGGAAGATGAGGTTCGCACCCTGAACGACCTGAAACAAATCCCAATCCGCGCCACCAATGGCCAGCACCCGACACAACTCGACAGTGTCGCCGACATTAAGACGGTCGAGTCCCCCACCGAGGTGGATCACTACCAACTCCGCCGCGTGGTGGATGTTTATGTAGCTCCGACGAGAGAAGACTTGGGAGACCTGACCACGGCCATCGACAAAGTGGTCAAGCAAACGGAACTTCCGGCGGGGATTCACGTGACGCTTCGCGGTTCCGTGCAGGGCATGCGCTCGTCCTTCAAGAGCTTCGGCATCGGCCTGATCTTGTCGGTGGTTCTGGTGTACCTGATCCTGGTGGCTCAATTCGCTTCGTTTGTCGACCCGTTCATCATTCTCCTCGCCATTCCACCCGGACTGGCGGGCGTGCTGCTGTTCTTGCTGGCGACTGGTACGACGCTGAACATCATGTCGCTGATGGGAATTGTCATGATGGTTGGGATCGTGGTTTCGAACAGCATTCTGATCGTCGAGTTCACTCGACAGTTGAGATCACAAGGGACCCCGCTGCGCGCAGCAACGGCCGTGGCATCGCGGCTCCGGTTGCGGCCCGTGTTGATGACTTCGCTGGCGACGCTGCTCGGTTTGATTCCCATGGCGATGAAACTGGGAACGGGCGCCGAAGCTTATGCTCCGCTGGCCCGTTCCATCATCGGAGGCTTGCTGGTGTCTGTGGTCGTGACGGTTTACCTGGTGCCGGCAGCCTATCTGTGGATTCACCGCAAGGAGGAGGCCAGCACTCCCGAGGTGGCGGCGTGATTCAAAAGCTCGCGCTTCTGTTTTGTGTGGCCGCGTTGCCATCTCTCTGCACGGGCCAATCGGCGACGCTTCTTGCGGCTCTGCCGGATGCCCCAGGCGCAGGGCAGTCGGAAAGGCAGACCGTACCGCCGCAGTCGCCCGCGCCGCCGCTGCATTCAAACCCTAGCGCGGCAAGACCCCGAGTTCGGCTGACTCTCAAGGAAGCTGAGGCGCTGGTAATCCGAAACAATCCGCAAATTACCGGGGCGCGTCTGCAGGCTCTGGCTGCCCAGCAAGTGGTTCGCGAGGCCCGCTCCAGCTATTGGCCAACCGCAATCGCAAATTTGACCGCAGTCGATTCGCAAGCCAACAGCCGGATTGCGTCCGGGGGCTTGAACAACCCGATCATCTTTGAGCGCGCGGCCGGCGGGGCTACGGTCAGTCAGTTACTCACCGATTTCGGGCGCACGAAGAACCTGGTGGCCAGCGCGACTTTCTCCAGCAAAGCCGAAGATCAGAATGCTCTCGCCACCCGGGAGCAAGTGCTGCTGGCGGTCGATCAAGCTTTCTATGGCGTGCTCCAGGCGCAGGCTGTGCTGCGCGTGGCGACCGGGACCGTCGCCAATCGTCAAGTGGTGGTGGACCAGGTGCAGGCCCTTGCGAAGAGCGCATTAAAGTCCGACCTCGATCTTAGTTTTGCGCAAGTCAATCTTGCGCAAGCGAAACTGCTTCTGTTGGACGCGCAAAACAACGAGAAGGGCGCCCAGGCCAGTCTCGCGACGCTCCTGGGTTACGTTACTCCGCAGGAGTTCGACGTCGACGACGACTCAGCCGCGACCAGCGCTCCGCCGCCTGCCAATCTTGACGAACTGATTGCGCATGCTGTGAACTTCCGCCCGGAACTGCAAGCGATCAATTTCCAATATCAGGCGGCAGCAAGATTGAAGACCGCGGAACGAGACTCCCTCTTCCCCACGATCTCCGCGTTGGGTGCGGCCGGAGGAACGCCGGTGCGCGACTATCACCTCGGGCCCTGGTACGGTGCCGTCGGAGTGAACGTGGAAATCCCTGTTTTCAACGGATTTCTCTTCTCGGCGCGTGCGAAAGAAGCCGACCTCCGAGCGCAAGCCGTGGAGCAGCGGCTCGTGGACCTGCGCAACACGATTGCGAAGGACGTTCGTACCAGCTGGCTGAATGCCAATACCGCTTACGATCGCCTCGATGTCACCAATCAACTTCTCAAACAGGCCAACCTGGCGCTGGACTTGTCTCAGACGCGCTACAAGCTCGGTCTTAGCTCGATTGTGGAACTCAGCCAAGCGCAGCTCCAGCAAACCCAGGCGGAGATCAGTCAATCGCAGGCCGGCTACGAGTACCGGCTGGCTCTGGCAATTCTGCGCTACCAAACTACCGGTCTCTAGTTAGAGCGCTAGGCTGCAAGATCCGCTGGTTCAGGAAGCATCCGGCCGCTCGATTCCACGTCTGTTTCAGTAATGCGCACGCGCGTTTTCGCCACGAGCATGTAGATGGACGGGACAACGAACAGCGTAAACGCCGTCCCGATGATCATGCCGCTGACCAGCATGATGCCGATGCTATTGCGAGCTCCGGCGCCGGGCCCCTTAGCGAGCACCAGCGGGAAGTGACCGATCACGGTGGCCGCGGTCGTCATCAGGATTGGCCGCAAGCGCGTGCCGGCCGCCTCGACAATCGCAGCCAGCTTGTCGATGCCCTTCTCTTGCAGCTCGTTGGCAAACTCCACAATAAGAATGCCGTTTTTCGACACCAGGCCGACCAGCGTGATCAGCCCCACCTGGCTGTAGATATTGAGGGTGGTCAGTCCCAGGAACGAGAACAACAGAGCTCCCGAAATTGCCAATGGCACCGAGCCCGCGAGGATGATGAATGGATCGCGGAAGCTCTCGAACTGGGCGGCCAGTACAAGGTAGATCAGGATCGCCGACAACAAGAACGTTCCAAGAAACTTGCTGCCTTCAACCCGGAGCTGGCGCGATTCGCCTGCGTAGTCCACGGTGAAGCCCTGTGGGAGAATCGCCTTGGCCTCGTCCTCAAGCATGGTCAGCGCCTTGTCCAGTGGAACGCCCGGCGGGATTACGCCCTGGATGCGCACCGCATTGAGCTGCTGAAACTTCTTCAGATCGCGCGGCTCGGTTGTCGTGCGCAGGGTAGCGAACGTTGACAGCGGCACCAGCTTGTTCTGCGATCCGGTGACATAGATCTGTGAAAGCTGCTCCGTCGTTAACCGCTCCGCGCGCTTGACCTGCGGAATGACTTTGTAACTCCGCCCCTGAATGCTGAAGCGATTGACGTAGTTTCCGCCCAGCAGAGTGGAGAGATCCTGACCGGCCTGGCTCAGGTCAACCCCCTGGGAGCGGAGCTTGTCGCGGTCGAAGACCACTTCAGCCTGGGGCTGGTCAAATTTCAAGTCGGAGTCGGCATAGATGAACAGACCACTGGCGAAGGCCTTCCCTACCAACTGCTTCGCAAATTGGACCAATTGCTGCGGTTCAGCCGGCGAGGCGATCACGAAATCAACCGGGAAATTTCCACCGCCGGGTAAGGCAGGCGGAGTCAACGGAATCACACGGATGCCGGCGATCTTCGAGAGCGGCCCGGTGGATTGCATCAGAAGTTGTTGCGCAGTCTTCTTGCGCTCGCTCCACGGCTTCGTCACCATGCCGCCGAATCCGCCCGTCGGAGACGTGATCTGAAAGATGCTCTGGCTCTCGGGGAAAGAGTGATAGACGTCGTACACTGCCTTCGTGTACAGGTTGGTCTGATCGATCGTCGAGTTGGGCGAAGCCTGAACCACTCCGAACACTACCCCCTGATCTTCGGCCGGTGCCAGTTCGCGCTGCGAGAACATGTAGAACGGAATCATCAGCAGAACGACAATCGCCCATAACGTCAGAACCACAGGCCGGTAGCGCAACGTCCCAGCGAGGTTGCGGGTGTAAAACTCACGAACCCTTTCAAAACGTCGATTGACGACGCCAGCGAAGCCACGCTCGCTAGCGCCCTCGCGCAGCAACTTCGATCCCATCATCGGAGAAAGCGTCAGCGCAACGATTCCCGACACGATCACTGCACCCGCAAGGGTGAATGCGAATTCACGGAACAACGCGCCGGTCAGGCCTCCCTGAATGCCGATCGGCGCGTACACGGCGGCCAGGGTAATGGTCATCGAGATAATCGGGCCGACCAACTCACGGGCGGCATCGAGCGCAGCCTGGAACGGAGCCGTGCCCATGTGAATGTGACGCTCGACGTTCTCCACCATGACGATGGCGTCATCCACGACCAGGCCGACCGAGAGCACGATGGCTAACAAGGTCAACAGGTTGATCGTGAAGCCGAACGCGAGCATCAGAAACACGGCGCCGATGAGGGAAATCGGAATGGCCACGACCGGGATCAACACCGAGCGGAACGAACCTAGGAACAGAAAAATGACGACGATCACGATGAGCAGGGTCTCGCTCAGAGTCCTGAGCACCTCGTTGATGGCGTCCTGGATATACGCGGTCGAGTCGTAAGGAATGCCAACCTTCATGCCCGCCGGCAGCTGGGCCTGAATGCCGGGGATGGTCGCGCGTACGTTCTTGATCACCTCCAGCGAGTTGGCGGTTGGAAGGACCCAGACGCCCATGAAGGTCGCGCCTTCCCCGTTAAAACGGACTTCCGAGTCGTAATCCTGAGCACCGAGAACGACATCCGCAATCTCTCCTAGGCGGACCACGACCCCCTTGTCCTGCTTGACCACGAGTTGGCGGAATTCCTCCGCCGTGGTCAAGTTAGTGTTGGCGACCAGGTTCACCGAAACCATCGAACCCTTGGTGCTGCCGAGTGCCGAGAGGTAATTGTTTTTCGCCAACGCGTCGTGGACCGCGGAGGGCGCAATCCCAAGCGCCGCCATCTTGTCGGCCTTCAGCCAAATCCGCATCGCGAAGGTGCGGTCGCCGAGGATATCGGCGCGCTGCACTCCGCTCACGGCACTCAGCTTGGGTTGCACGACACGCGTCAGATAATCGGTAATCTGGTTCTGATCGAGGTCGGCGGATGAAAAACCCAGATACATCGCGGCAAACTGTTGGTCCGCGGTTTGCAAGTCGATGACCGGCGCTTCCGCTTCGGGAGGCAGATCATTGCGGACCTGCGCCACCTTTGCCTGAATCTGCGTGAGCGCCGCGTTGGTATCGTAGTTGAGCTTCAGGTGCACGGTAATCGTACTGAGGCCCTGGGCGCTCGACGACTCCATGTAGTCGATGCCGTCGGCGCTGGCAATGACGCGTTCCAGCGGAGTGGTGATGAACCCGCGCACCAGATCCGCGTTGGCGCCCACGTACGTCGTCGAGACTTGCACGATCGCAATGTCGCTGCGCGGATATTGCCGCACACTCAGCGAGCGGATCGCCTGCAGACCCGCGATCAGGATCACCAGATTAACGACGATCGCAAGGACCGGCCGCTTAATAAAGAGGTCCGTGAACTTCATTTTTAGCTGTCCTCGGGTTTGGGAGCCGGACTATTGCCGGGCTGGACCTTGTTGTTGACTTGGACGGCAGCGCCGTTGCGAAGTTTGAATACGCCCGACGTCACGACCTCATCGCCGGGATTGACCCCTGAGACAACCGCGACTTGGTCGCCACGAGACCCTTCAACCTTCACAAACTGCTGACGCACTCCGCGGTAGGTTTTGCCTTTCGGGTCCTTCAGGTCCGTGATGATGAAGACCGAGTTGCCGTACGGCGCATAACTGATAGCCGATGCCGGCAACGTAACAACCGTGCGGCTCGCGCCCAAGCCCACATCCACCTGAACGAACATACCGGGGCGTAACTTACCTTCCGGATTGGCGAGCGTGGCCTGCACCTGAAGATTGCGGGTAGTTTCGTCCACGACCGAGTCCAGAGCCGTAATGCGGCCCGAGAAGTCCTGACCCACCAGATCCTCCGAAGTGACGCGCAACTTGCCTCCGACCCGGACTTGCCGAGCTGCTTGCTGAGGAACACCGAAGTCCACATAAATCGGGTTGAGCGATTGCAGCGGAACTACCGCGCTACCGGCGGACAGGTACTGCCCAAGATTGACTTTGCGAATCCCAAGAATGCCAGAGAACGGTGCGCGGATTGTCTTGCGCTCAATGGTGGCGCGAATCTCCGCCACATTCGCTTCCGTGGCCTTTTGCTGCGCCGTGGCCTGGTCAAACTCTACCCTGGAAATGACGCCTTGATTCACCAACTGCTGCGTGCGGCCATACTGTATGCGCGCCAAGTCGCGCTGCGCTTCAAGAGCAGCGAGTTGGGCGCGTTCCTGGCGCGTGTCGAGTTCCACCAGCACGTCTCCCGCACGAACGGCCTGCCCCGATTCGAATAAGATCCGCTCCACGATGCCGGGGAGGTCCGCACTCACCGTGACGCCATGCACGGCTTCCATGGTGCCGATGACTCCCATCGACGCCGGCCACTGCTCCTTTTGCGCGACCACGCTGGTGACGGCCTCTGGAGGTGGCTGGAACGCGCCTGCGTGGACGGCCGTCTCAACCTGCTTGAACTTTATGAAGCCCAGGGCCGTGATGAGTGCCACCATCACACCCAGCATCAGCAACATTCTTTTCGCCATGATTTCCCCTTAGGCCAAAGTGCTTGGAACATGTGAGGGCTAATCCCCACAAAGCTTCAACTGAGGACGCTACGGCGGTTACTCCGCTGTATTCGCCAGAATGGAGGACGACGTGCTGTTACTTGCGGCTGTCAATCAAGATCACCTATTTAATGAAGTGAGAACACGCTGCAACCCACGCCCCTGCCCTCAAGCTCATTGATGGGATTTGATTCCCGATTTGGGCGGAAGGATTCGGAGTAATTCGGTAGAGGCGGTATTCCACACAAAACACTACCTATGTGTAAGGTTCAGCTTCCCGAGTGCCTTGGCCTGATAATCAGAATGATCGTCCGTAATCCTCAGCTGGTCGTCCAAGTTCAACTTTCCCGTCTCGATCGTTGACGAAATCCGCAGACTTGATTGTCTGCCCTTGGAACAGCCCATGTTCACCTGACGTCGAGCTTGCAACGTGCTCACGAAGGTAGAGTCACGACCCGCCGTGACGGACATCACGGCGAAAAGTCATTGAGCGGGACTACAGTTAGCCTGAAATATTCCGCCCAGCTTGCGCCAAAGAAATCAGCGCAGAGGCTGGGGGTACGACAGTCGTCTGCGACTGAATTTGCGGCACATTGCCACCGATGGCCGCCCGATTTTCAGGGCGTCCGGGGCTGTGCTGATACGGTTCGCTCTGTGCTGAAGACAGAGCCCAAGAATTCTCCCCCACCCGTTGGCCCAGGCAACCACGAGTCCGGGGCCGGCTGGCATATAAGACATCAAGCTGAAGCCCAATATCTGTTGCGCAGCTTCTCCGGACGGCGCAAAGCGGCGGAGTAGAAGCGCAGTGATTCGAGCGCCAGACTGTCCGCACGCGGGGCAGTGACGAACAGCGGAGGGTCGCCGGTCCTCCTTTCTCACCGAGCGATCCGCAATGCACATTCTTGCGAGAACGGGACCTGGTGGTTTGCACAGGCAGGCAACGCGACCGCAGTAACAAGGAGGGATCGCATGGAACGGCGAGTGGAGATAAAGCGGCAGAGTGCGTCCAAGGGCGCACAAGTGGAAGAATACCCCCTGCAATTACTCAAAGAGCTCACCATCGGACGGGATGTTTCCTGCGACGTCAAGTACGACCCGGACCAGGAAGACCTGGTCAGTCGCCGGCACGCGAAGATCGTGGTCGAAGACATCGACAAGTGTTCATTCCTGATCAGCGATCTGGGCAGCCGCAACGGAACGTTTGTCAACAAGCAGAGAATCTTCGGACCGGTCCACCTCTCGCCCGGAGACAGGGTGCAGTTGGGAGCTGGCGGTCCGGAATTTGAGTTTGATCTCGATCCTCGTCCTCAGGAGATGGCTCGTCCAACGCGCCTGGCGGCGAACGCCGGTCTGGTAACCGCACCTGTGGCTACTCGCGAGGCGCCCGCCGCAGTGCCCTCTGTAGTGGAACCCCCGAGGACACCAGCCGCAGTGGGCCGCGCCACCGTGGAGCGAATGATCGCCGACACTAAGAAGGAAAGCCGGCGGAATCTCTGGATCGGCGGGGTTGCGCTGCTCCTGATCTGTGTGGCGGTCATCGCCGGCGTGCTCCGATGGCACAAACCAACGGCGGTGCCGGTTGTGACCACCACGTCGACAGGGTTGACGCCGGGCCAGATTGCGCAGCTGTACACTGACTCCGTGGTCTACATTGAAGCGGGCTGGAAGCTGGTCAGCACGAGCAGCGGACGGCAAGTCAACCAGCTCTATGTTCCCAACCGGACCAGGGACAAGGATGGCAATGAAGCGCGGCTGGCGCCGGTCCAACAGGACTACCTGCCAGTCTTCGCAGCGGTGGACAACGCAATCGAACCATTGCTGACGACCGACGATGGCAAAGGAAAGAACAAGGCCATCGGCGGGCAGCTGGCAGGCAGCGGATTTGTCGTTAGTTCGGACGGCTTCCTTCTGACCAACCGGCACGTCGCGTCCAACTGGTTCTCTTCGTACAGCTGGCCTCCGGAGCAGGCCGGATTGCTCATCGCCTTCGATGACAAATTGCAGGTCAAGGCGCAACAAGTAATCAGCCCTCAGAGCTTTCCGAGGTGGGTTCCCGCCAATGCGAAGTTCGTGTTCGAGGGGGCTGTCAGCCCAGACTCTTTGCACCTTCTCAACCAGCGCATGATTGCCAAGCAACTGGAAGGACGCAACGATTATCTGGACGTGACCTTTGCCAAGAACCGGATCCGCATTCCGGCAAAGACAGCGAGGATCTCAGATCGCGCCGACGTAGCCATGATGAAGGTAGACCTTCCGCAGTCGCTGCATAAGACAGAATTGAACGATAACTACGACTCCATCAAAGTGGGCGATCCAGTCGTGGCGATGGGATACCCGGGCGTATCGCCTGAAGTCTTTGGCACCACGCGGTCCGCCGATCCCTTGAACCAGGAGAATGTGGTCACCGTGATTCCGGACCCGACTCTCAGCGCAGGAAACATCGGACGGATTATTCGTGGGCAGGCCGGGCTTACCGAAGCCACCATGAGCACGATGGGGGATGTGTACCAGTTGACGATCAACTCCACCGGCCATGGCAATAGCGGTGGACCAGTGTTTGATAACCAGGGGCGAGTCACCGGTATCTTCACGTATGGCTTCACACCGATTGGCGACGCCGCCATCACGTTTGCGGTTCCGATTCGTTATGGCATGGAGTTGATGGGAGTCAAGCCACCAAAATAATTGTTCTGCGAAAGCGCGATGGCCCAGCATGCCATCCTTGCTGAATGCGACGATCGGAGAGTACCGCCTGGTCGAGTTTCTGGGTGCGGGCGGTATGGGGGAGGTTTATCGCGCTCTGCATACCAAGCTGGGCCGCGTGGTCGCCATCAAAATTCTGAGCGATCCCGGTCAGAATCGCTCGCTCCTCGAACGCTCTTACAACGAAGCGCGCATCCAGGCCAGCTTGCAACATCCCGCGATCGCGGCTTTTTATGGCTTTTACGAGTATGAAGGCCGGCCGTGCATCCTGATGGAGTACGTCGAGGGTGAATCCATGGCGGAACGCATCCGCCGACGGGGTGCGCTCGGCATTACTGAGGCAATCGGCATCCTGGAGCGCGTGACCGCGGCCCTCGCGCATGTTCACCAGCAGGGGATCATTCACCGCGACCTCAAGTCCGCCAATATCAAGATCACGCCTACGGGCGAGGTGAAGATCCTGGATTTTGGGATTGCGCGGGCGTCCCACACCGCCCGGGTCACGAAGATCGGCGCGGTCATCGGCACGGCGGATAACCTGGCGCCGGAGCAACTCGAAGGGCACGAGGCGGATCCACGCAGCGACATCTGGGCACTGGGCGTTCTCATGTACGAGATGCTGACGGGACGACTTCCGTTTGAAGGGAGCAACCTCGCCGAGCTTTACGCGAAGATCTGTTCCGTCCGGTACACGCCCGCTTCCACACTCAATCCCGCAGTTTCGCAAGCTTTGGAGCGGATTCTGCAGAAATGCCTGCGCAAGGACCCGAACCAGCGCTACCCCTCCGCCACAGAATTGCACGACGAACTGGTAGCAGTGTGCGACGCCAGTCCCAAGTTGAGCGGCCATCGCCGGCTGGGGTTGTGGGCTGGGGGCGCGGCCGCGGCCATTGCGCTGGGTCTGTTGCTGACATGGGCGGGATCTTCGCCTACGCCTTTAACACCGGCCGAGCATAGCGCTTCTGCGGAACGGGTTCAGCTGAAAACCATCACGGTCGAAGTTGTCAGCGGCACGGCCGACGTGTACCGGTATGGCCGGCGCGTCGGCTCGACTCCGTTTCAATTGTCAGCGCACGTCGGTGAGAAAGTTGAACTCGATCTGAAACAGCCAGGCTTTCAAGACTTGCCGGTGGCGTTCGACGTAACCGAGCGCCCAACCTACAGCTACACCATGCAACGCTCCCGAGAGTGAACCATGTTCTGGCCCTGGCAAAATTCGCGCAAGCCCGCATACGAACTCGAAGCGTGCCTGCTTACCGATATCGGCTGCTGTCGTGAGACCAACGAAGATGCCGGCCAGATCATCCGGCCCCCCGATTCCCGCCTGTTCACCGAGAAGGGAATGCTGATGGTCGTGGCGGACGGAATGGGAGGATGCGAGGGTGGAGAGATCGCCAGCCAACTCGCCATTCAGATCGTTGGGCAGTCCTACTATGCAAACGGCTCGGAAGCCTCTGTGGCGCTGGTCAGCGCGCTCACAAAAGCGAATGAAGCGATCTACCGATTGTCTCTCGAACGACCCAGTCTCAAGGGTATGGGCACGACCTGCACAGCCTTGGCCCTTCGCGACGACCTTGCCTGGGTGGCGTACGCCGGCGATACCAGGCTGTACCTGATCCGCAACGGCGGGATTTATCGCATGGTCGAGGATCACTCGGCCGTCATGGAACTGGTGAAGCAAGGTGTGGTCAGCCTGCAAGAAGCACGGCGTCACGCGGATCGCAACGTGATCCTGCGCGCCCTGGGCACGCATGAAGAGATCTCGGTTGGGACGTGGAACGAGCCTTTGCCGGTCCGAACGGGAGACCAGTTTGTGCTGTGCTCCGATGGCCTGTATGACCTGGTCGAGGATGAAGAGATCCGCGATACCGCATGTACCAGAACGCCAGAGATGACCTGTTCCGGCTTGATCGCAATGGCGCGTGAGCGGGGCGGGCACGACAACATTACCGTAGGCGTAGCGCAGGTGGTGCCATTGCATACGACGCGGCCGCACGTCACACGTGAGACCCGCGCCACGGAGGTGACCCAATGATTGGGCGCGTTGTGGGGAATTACAGGCTGGTGGAGAGACTGGGCGAGGGCGCCATGGGCGCTGTTTACAAGGGGATCGATCTCATGGTGGAGCGCGAGGTCGCGATCAAGATGCTCCGACCAGAGATTGCGCGCCAACCCGATATTGTCGACCGATTTCATTCCGAAGCCGTTACGCTCGCCAAGTTAAATCATCCCAATATCGCTACCTTGTACAGCTTCTTTCGGGAGGGCGATGAGTACTTCATGGTGATGGAGTTCGTTCCGGGCCGCACGCTCGATGCAGTGATCCGCGAGGGTCCGGCCATGCCAGTGGAGCGTGCCATCCACATCGCGCTGCAGGTACTGGATGCGGTTGAGCATGCGCATTCGCTCGACATTCTGCATCGCGATCTCAAACCCGCCAACATCATGTTGACCTCGACCCACGTAAAGGTAACGGACTTCGGAATTGCCCGGGCATTGGGCCAGGCCCGCATGACTCGCGAAGGCAGCATTGTCGGAACCCTCGAATACCTCGCTCCGGAACGCATTCGTGGCCAGGAAGCCGACATGCGGTCCGATTTGTATTCGGTGGGCGTGGTGCTCTACGAAATGTTGAGCGGCCGGCTGCCGTTCGAGCGCAACACCGATTACGAACTGATGCGGGCACAACTGGAGGAGCCTCCGCCTCCTTTCTCGAGCCTGGGGCAGGTCATGGTTCCGTCGCAGGTAGAAGAGGTCGTCCGCAAGGCACTCGTCAAGCTTCCAGAAGAACGATTCGGGTCGGCGGGTGAGTTCCGCAGAGTACTTGAGGCGGCCCTCGAGACCGGCCCCTCAAAAGCGACACGTCTGGCGATTGAACCGATTCACGAGGGCAAGCCGACCCGTCTTGCGGAGGTGAAGTCGGTGCCAGCTCAGACGGTGGCTTCATTCCGGGATCGACTTGCCGCGCTCAGCCGAAGGCCTTATTGGCTGTACGGCGGCGCGATCGTACTCGCTATGGCTCTAGCCCTCGCCATCGCGCTGCTCCGCGGAGGCCAGCGCGCCGATGTGCAGGCAATCCAGCCGACGCCTCCGCCAGCAGCGACGCAACCAACGCCGCAAGCTGCGCAGGCGCCACCATCGGGAACTGTTGAGACATCACCGGGATTGCCGGCTGACTTTGGGCCGACTCCGCCCATCGAGGATCCTTTCAAGGACAAACCGTCTTCACCCGCTACGATCGTCAGTTCGCAACCAGGCTCGTCTGAGTCAGGAAAAACGGCAGGCAAGCTCACGCCCGCTGCGGAGCGGAGAAAGGCCGCCCTCAAGGCGTTGGACGAAGACCAGACGGGCACGAAGAAAAACGCGAAGAAGAAAAAGAACCCCGATACCGCCGAACCGGATCGCCGTTCGCAGTCGCTGGACGCTCTGCAGAAGTGAAAGGAAAGAGGAACCCATGCACGCACGTCTCCTGGGCTCGATATTGTTGGTTGCGCTGTTCCTGGCGGTGAGTGGGGCAGCGCAAACTGCACCGGAATCGGACGCCAAGCCCATCTCCCAGCAGGGACTGACCGAGGCTTTGCGGATCGGAGGCCTCTCCACACCGGAATTGATCCAGATCATCGAAAAGCGCGGAGTCGCATTCCAACTAACTAGCGAGGTGGAACACAGCTTGATCGCGGCCGGCGCTACCTCGCCCTTGCTCGCCGCTGTCCGTGCCCATTACCGGCCGCCAGCATCGGTCCAGCCCGCGCCGACAACCCCCACACCCGCGCCTGTCCCCCTTTCGAAGAATGAAATCATCACTCTGTTGAACGCGGGTGCGCCCTTGCCGCGCATCGAGCAGATCGTGAAAGATCGGAAAGTCAGTTTCGAGGTGACGCCCGAGGTCTCTCGCGAGCTCGCACAGGCCGGCGCGAATGACAAACTGCTCGCCGCAATTACTGCCAACTCGCCCAAAGTCAGTCCCCCAAACACGGCGCCAGCGCCCGCACCTGCCTCGGGGCCACGACTCGCTTCGATGAAGGAGGTTCACAAGCTTTTCATCGAAAAGATGGACAACAACCTGGACGAGTACCTCCGCGCCGAGTTCTCCAAGCAGATGCCCGGACGCTTTGTCATCGTGCTGAACCAGGAGGACGCGGACGCGTTCCTGGTGGGCAGCAACCAACAAAAGACGGGGACAGGAGCGGTGGTGACCGGCCGGTACCTCGGTTTGCACGACACTGCCACCGGAGCAGTTTCCATCGTCGATAAGGCAGGCACAGTCCTCTGGGCCTCCGAGGCGGGCGATCGCAGCTTGCTGCTTGGACCGATCAAGCGCGGTGGCCCGCGCAAAGTCGCGGACCGGTTAGTTCATAACCTCAAGAAATCGATGGAATGAATAAAGGAGTGGTCGATATGCGCCGGACTCTGGCTTCAGTTACCGTGGCGTTTTTTGTATGGACAGCAGGCGCGGCCCTCGCGGCAGAGACCGCCAGACATCAAATTGTTCTCCACAAATACGTGGTCACCGACCAGCAGGGTCTCGGGGGTGAAGTATTCCACCTCCTTGTGCCCAAAGAATGGAAGTTCTCCGGAGGAGTCTCCTGGAACGTCAACAAGATTCCGCCCGAGGCCATTACAACCTACACCATCACCAGTCCTGACGGACGCTCGGTGATCGAGCAATTTCCTGCCGTCTACATGTTCTGGTCAGACAATGCCATGTTGCAGCAAGCGCATATGCAAATGGGCTTCACAGTCCTGCAACCGATGGGAGCAGCTGATTTCCTGAAGAATGCTTACCTGCATTATCGGCGTCCCAACGCTTTGGATGTAAGAGTCGTGGACAGCCAGAACCTGCAGGAACTGGCGCAGTACTCCGTGCAGGTCAACCAATACATGGACAGGGTGTTCGCGCAAATCTCACCGCCTCAGTTCCCATACGAGTTGCGCTCGGATGCTGCGCACGTGAAATTCGAATACACCGAAGGAGGCAGGAAGTTCGTGGAGGACTTCACGGCGGTAATCGACTACCTCGTCATCGCCACGTCTTCCTTGTATGGTCCTGTGCAATCGGTGAACTGGACTCCGGTTGTCAGTAGCTTTCGCGCGCCCGCCGAGGATTTTGACCGGAACATCATGGCGTACAAGATCGTGGTCGCCTCGCGCCAGGACAATCCGCGCTGGGGCGTGGAATACACGCGCCTGGCAGCTACCCTTACCCGGGAACAACTACGCCAGCAGGAAGCCATCTTCCAGCGCATGCAGCAGATCCACAAGACGCTCACCGAAATCGATGACATGATTTACGAGGGCTACCAGAGAAGGAGCGCAGCCTACGATCATATGTTCGACAACTACATCCAAGGCCTGCGCGGAGTGGAAACTTACCGTGATCCGGTGAACAACTCGGATGTGGAGATTCCCGTTGGCTATGAAAACGCGTGGACAAACGGAATTGACTACGTATTCAGTGACAGCCCCAACTTCGACCCCAATGTGAGCTCCAACCAGAACTGGCACAAGATGAAGCGCGAGCAGAGGTAGATATCTTTCGCTGTGCCAGCTTTCATTCGACTTCCGTTCACGTCATTCCTAATCCGCGAGCCGTCTTGAACTCTGCCGCGACACCTGCCCGGATTCTCGGGTGTCCTACCAGATGAGCTTCAAGCCGAGTTGAATCTGCCGCGAAGTTGTCGATGTACTGGTGATGGCTCCCGCTGTGCCGGAGACCTTTGTGCCTGAGGCTGAAGATGTAAAGGTAATCAGGTTCGGGGTATTGAAATTCGCACGGTTGAGCAGGTTAAAGATCTCGGCGCGGAATTGGATCGCGAGTCGCTCGCGCAGATTCGTTGTTTTGAACGCCGAGAAATCCCACGTCGCCAGACCCGGACCGATCAAAGTGTTTCGGCCTAAATTGCCGTAGAATCCGCTGCTGGCCGGTGGCGCCAGGAACGCCTTCGGATTGAACCATTGAGTCGGCTTACCGAGAATGACTGGGCCTGCAAAAGCTGGATTCACAAATGGCCGCACCGGGTTGCGTGTGTCGCCGTTATTGGACGGGTTGTAGCTGAGTTGTGGCGTAAAGGGAAACCCCGATTGAATCGTGACGATGCTGTTCACCGACCAGCCACTCACTAGGGCGTTGCTCCAACCCTGCAATCCATTGGCGAGGGGCTGCCCTTTCCCGATTGGCAAAGTGTAGACCGCGTTGATTACGCCGATTTGCCGGACGTCATAAGTCGCGAGACCGTAATCCGCTCGCAAATTGAAAGGATTCGAAACCAAGCCTGGCGCATTGGCGGCAGCCGTTGCATTCAGAGAATCGCCGTCATCGAGCGCTTTGGACCAGGTGTAAACGCCTCGCAGCGAAATACCACGGCTGAAGCGCCGGTTCACGTCCACCTGAAGCGCGTTGTAATTGCTCGTCCCGAGAGAGAACCATGTCCAAGTGTTCGCAATGGTGGGGTTCGCTCTCGGTTTTCCTGCTGGAATGTAGTACATTCCTGCGGGTACGGGCTTACCGGCGAGCGGGGAACCGATGGGAAAACCGATAGCGGGTGAATTCGTGGGGCTGGTCGGTTGGCTAGGATCCCAAGTCGGAAAAACCGCTGGACAAGGCGAAGCTGGACAGATAACAGGAAATGGCTCGTTAGCATCAATGCCGATGAGTTGATGGTAGCCATGGCTCCCAACGTAGCCTACGGTCAACGAACTGTTGGGCGAAACCTCCTGCTGGACCCGCAGGGACCATGAGACCAGTGTTGGCGTCTTCATGTCCGGCTGAACTCCGCCAGGGACTAACTTTGCTCCAGTGGGCGGCGGAGCCGTGGGATCAATCGGAAGGGACGAAACCTGAAATGGCGTGGTGGCGCTGCCGACGCTGTAGACGGGATTGAAGGGCGCGTTCTGATCGGTACGATAGCCTAACGCATCCTGCAAATCGTTATACATTCCGAAACCAGCACGGAACACGGTCTTGTCGGTGAGCGGACTCCAGGCCAATCCGATGCGCGGCTGAGGCAAGAACCTGGCATGGTTCGTCGTAAATAGTGAATCTCCGACGTGCGGGGAGTTTGAGATCACTCCGTTGCTGAACGTGTAGTTGGCGGCACGGCCATGCGCCTCGTTCCAACCGGTGGTGAACTCGTCTCTAAACCCCACCGAGAATGTCAGGCGCGGAGCAATGCGCATCACGTCTTCGACGTACCAGGCACCGAAGAGCGAACGCCAGTTCATCTCCGTCGGCTTCGGGTCCCACAGAAAACTGGACGCCAAGCCCTGTTGGAAATTTGAAAGGCTCGAGAATGTCAGTTGGCCGTACTGACTGAGCGCAATGGTCTCGTTGGATTGGAACGGCTGGAACCATGCGCCGAACGTCAGTTGATGCCGCCCGCGGGTCATTGCCACTCGGTCTTCGAAAGTGAACAAATTGCGTGCGATCCTCAGATTGCTTCCGTTGTTGCTGCCAGCGAGGCCGATCGCCGCTTGCGGGTTTGATGCGGCGCTCCCACCGACCACGACGGCACCTACCTGCTGCCCTGACAAGAAACCCGGCACGCTGGTCGCGGGGGTTCCGGGCGTCGGCAAGCCGGTGAAGAAATAGCCCGCACGCGAATATCCCACACGCGCAACGTTCACCGTAGATGCCGAAAAGGAGTGGGTTTCGTCGAGACTGAACACCTGCTCGCGCAGCGTAAGGATGTCCGAACTGTAAGGGTCCAAAACTGTTGCCGTTAGATCATTCCCATCATCAATGGTATAGACGGCCGACAGAGAATCCCGTGAAGAGAGCGTATGGTCAAGCCGAAGAGTTCCAAAGTCTTCTCGAATTGTTTGCAACGGGCTGCTGGAAAACTGTGCGATCCCGCACGCGGGATTACAGGATTCAATCGGGGACTCAGGCCATAGATTCAGTAATGGCTTAACCGCGGCTGCGGCGCCAGCGCGCGTTGCGTCGTCTGGAACAAAGGCTACCGAAGTTTGATGCAGATGCTGGCGCAATCCCTCGTAGTTTCCAAAGACAAAAGTCTTGTTGGTTCGGATCGGTCCTCCTAGAGACCCGC
>Ga0075030_100000716_pt1 | contig 29226 bp, 27 predicted proteins | sample LitLauG_LLR_2012_FD_71393 | JGI IMG/M metagenome (GOLD analysis project Ga0075030, IMG submission 71393) | Freshwater sediment microbial communities from Pennsylvania, USA - Little Laurel Run_MetaG_LLR_2012 | ecosystem: Environmental > Aquatic > Freshwater > Creek > Sediment | place: USA...
CTGTTTTCGCTGACTTGGCGAGAAGTGTTCTCCTTGTAGACGTACTGGTACTTGATGTATCGACATCGCCTCCAATACGGCTCGCCGTGTTTCGGGCGGGACTCTATGTGGTGTGCAGAGGGTACGGCTCGGATGGATATGCTAGATCGGCAGATTGCTGTCCGGTTCGCTTCTCTGGCGATCTGATGGGACTCCATCAACGAAACTCCCCCAGACTGAGTTTGAAGAGCAGACCCTTGTAACTCAAAAAGCTGAAACTGGCAAATCGGTGCGCGTCTCAGCGGCTCTCCTTGGCCGAGAGTCTAGCAGAAAGATACTGAAAGGCGGCAGCAATCTGGATCGCCGTCGGCGGAATGTTATCCACGTCGTAGATCAGGCTGGCGGATTTCTTGTTCCGGGGGAGCGCAGTCGGGCCGCTCCAATCAGGCCAAGCGGCGCTATGGGTCGATGGTTACCGGAAGATTAGGATTTCGGGGAGGCCAAGGCCGCTACAAACTGCGCCGTGAAACGCGCCATCGGGGTCGAACCGCACACCGGGGGGCCCGGTGTAGCTCGGGAATGGCCAAGCTGGAAAGAAGAAATCTCGCCCTGGAGCGACCCTCTAAAGGCGCACGAATACACCTCTGAAGCACATCGATTTTCGCCCAGGCCGATCCACCCGATTTGTTTCGCAGTCGCGTTTGCCGCAAAACTTTCAGTTAGTGAAATCTCATTGCGGCAGTTACCAGAACAGAAATCGAGTTCGTATTATCGTTTTGGCAGTAAGAGTAAACTACATGTTTTGTTTGACATACGAATCGTTACTAAATGTTTTACATTACTCCAATTGCCGTGCTAGAATTCGCGCACTCTCCCCCTGAGGGACAAAACCCTTCAAATCGCCAGCTCACTTCTTAGCCGGAGAAGAAAATCATGTCACTCGCGAAGTTTACGCGAGTAGTTCTCGACTTCTCAGCCGGGTTAGCGGGAGTTGCATCCGGCTGGACACAGACCTACTCCGTGCTTTCCTCGTTCACAGGCGGAGCAGACACCGCATTCCCCTTCCGATATCCCGCCTTTCTGGTTTCCGTACGTTTTCGCGACAGTAGCGATGAAGCACATCTCAACTCTAGACTCGCCGATCGTTGCAAGAGCCTTGTAGGAGGCCGCACATTGAGAGTTGGTGCATCTTGAGGGCATATCGCGCAACCAGGTCACCTGTAGATGGAGCCCGTCAGGTGGGGCTGGGTATCCATCTTCACCGAGCGATCGGTATCGCGCTGGGCCTCAATATCATCCCTTACACCTGCGATTGGATCGGGTCTGTCCGGCAGTTCAACGACCGCCTGGTTGCAGGCGGGTTGGATAGAGAACTCCGGTTCCCGGAGGAACCGAGGCAGCAGTTTTCCCTCAAACCCGACGGCATTCTTCATCAGGAACATCATCTGGTTGTCGAAGGGGCGACCGTGCGCGGCGCGTATCTTTTGACGCACGAGCGATGGATTGTGGGCGGACAAATGCGCCACGTTTGTCATTTCCGCCTTCCCGTTTCCGAGGGCTTAATCAATCGCAAGTACAAGGGAGTGGGCAGCTCGATGCTCCATCACGCACTACAGAAGAATACCCTGTTGTACTCCCTCGGCATGGGCGGTCTCGATCGCCCGCTCCCTCGCATGCTGAGCTCGCGAAATTGGTCACTGGTGACGACCTCGTTTTATTTCCGTTGCCTGCGACCCGGACGCGTCTTGCGCGAACTCGTTTGCTTGCGGACGCACCCGGGTTGGAATTTCGCTTTGGGTACCGGCGGGGGAAGTAGCGTCGGATCCCTATTAATCTCAGGCTCTCAGCAGCTTCGGATGCGGCGCCTGGCAAAGAGGTTCAACGTGTCCGTTGTCCGTGACTTCGGAAACGAGGTTGACGAAATCGTTGACGGAATCCAAGAGCGGGCCTGCGGTGCCTACGCCCTGCTGCCCTCTCGAGACAGCGAGATCTTGCGCCTCCGCTATCCCGCAAGCGATCCTCGTTTTTTCCGGCTGCTAGTCGATTCCGGTTCCGGACCCTGTGGTTGGGCCGTCGTGATTGCGACTTCCATGCACGGGCACAAGCAATTCGGCGACCTGCGCGTAGGGACCATCGTGGATTGTTTGGCCGTACCGGGAGACGAGGATTACGTCATTCATGCGGCAAGTCGGTTTCTTGAGGAGCAGAAAGTAGACTTGATCGTCAGCAACCAATCTCATCGGAACTGGCGCCGAGCTTTCGAACACGCCGGCTTTTTTTCCGGCACTTCGAACTACATCTTTGCCGCGTCACCGCAGCTGAGCCGCTTGATCGAGCCGTTTGCCGGCAACTTCCCGGCGAGTCACCTGACTCGTGGAAACGGGGCTGGGCCAATTCACCTCTAAGTCATGCGTGCGCGATTATTGTCAACGCATTTCTCCAGTATCTCTTCGAAGCGCGCCGCTGCTATTTCCCAGGAAAACTTTTCGCTCACCAGACGCGCGGCTGCGATCGCCTGGTTGTCATGCATTTGCCGATCCTCCAGCAATTCCAGGCACGCGCCGGCGAAGTCGCCGGGTGCGTCCGCGAGGCGAATGTTCTCCGGCGGAGACACATTCAGGCCCTCCGCGCCGATGGTTGTCGACACGACCGGAATTCCGGCGGCCATCGATTCGAAGATCTTCAGCCGGGTGCCGCTTCCCACGCGAAGTGGAACGATCGAGACTCGACCGGCCCACAAATAGGGTCGAACATCCTCGACTGTCCCGGTGACTCGAATCAGCGGATCGATGGATGCCAGCTTACGGATGGCCGCAGGTGGCCGGCGGCCGGCGATTGTGAAAGAACAGCGCGGGCACCTTTGCCGGATAGAGGGCAGCACGTCTTTCACGAACCAAAGCGCGCCGTCGATGTTCGGCATCCAGTCCATGGAGCCCGTAAATAGCAGATCGCAGGCGGGTTTGGCTTCCGGTATCGAGGGCGGGGAAAAATACGCGGCATCGACTCCGGTTGGAACCGATGAAACATGGGAAACTCCACACATCTCACGCAGCAATTCCGTGTCGGCATCGGAGACCGTGATGACGTGTGTTGCCCGCAGGCAAACGGAAGTTTCGTAGGCCTGAAGCCGGTGCGACTGACTGCGAAAAAACGACCGCCGGATGGGATCACGCGCCTGCTCGGCATACCTTCGCCATATCACCGTCTCCACGTTGTGCTCGAAGAGGACGTAGGGCTGGCCGGGCGGGAGATTCACAGTCGGCGTGAGAAAATCGCAAACCACCACGTCGAAGCGTTCTCTTTGCAGTAGCTCAATCGCGGCGAGCCGTACCGCTGTGGAGCGCTTGCGCGCAACCGTGATCGGCAGCTTCGAAAACATGGCGCCGATGCTCTGCAACCAAAACCTTGGCGAGCTTCGGGGCGCGAGGTTATATCGCACCGGCCAGGCTTTTGAGCAAAATTCGGAACTGCGCTCGAGCGCTTCTGGTGCCAGGTCATGGGCGGCCAGGTAGTGGATTTCGTGACGCTGCCGAAGACGCCTCAGCATTTCCAGTGTGCGGATCTGGCCGCCTCGATTCGTAGGATGCAGGAACGCGGGGCCTAGCCACAGGATCTTCACTTGGAGAGTGTAATGGATGCTGGCGGAGAGCGACTGCCGACCGATCCATGAACGACGAGCCTCAGCGACGAGCCGACTCGGCCATCGGGGCCGGTCCGTCTTCGAGTTCGAGAAATGAGAGATCGGTAAACCGGCCGGCCGGCGTATGCAACTTCAGCCACAGTTTGCCGTCCAGAAACACCGGATACATTGCACGCATCCACGAATGGCGCAAACTGCGGCGGCGCTCGGCGGCGGGCAGCGAGAGGTCATAACCATTCTCCCGCAAACACGCTGCTACGGTCGACTCGATGGCAGCGACGTCGGCGGGCGCCAAACACGCTTTCCAACGAGCCAACGGGCTTATTTGTTGTTCCAGTGCTTCTCCGCGGAATGAAGAGTTTGGTGCGGACAAGCGGCCCAAGGCAACGCGCTGAATCCGGTCGTAGTCGAGATCGTGATCGATAAAGCCGCCGACTTTGCTGAGCGTCTCCCGCGGGTCGGTGATCAGGTCCTCGTAGTGGATCTCCATGTAGTCGGCCGGGAACTTCCCGCCGTGAGTGCGGCCCTTGCGAACCATCCATTCCCAATAGAGCGCGGTCGCGACCAGGCTGTCGGTCTGGCTGCGGTCCCAGGGCAGCGGAGCGAAGCCGCCCATTTTCTTGAGCGAGAGCGCAATGTCGCGTCCGTCGCGGATGATGTGCAAGAACAGCGCGTTGGGTATGTCGCGCTTGATGGGCTCGACGTGTAGCACATTTCCAGGACCATATAGCGCCCAGCGTTCCATTCGCTGGCTCTTGGCGACTGAATCCATTACGGCGCAGATGAAATCTCCTCCGGTTCTGCAATCGTGTCGAAGGCGCTCCAAGAGTTGCTCGGAAGCGACGCCGGCGCGGCGAAAACCCTTGCTCCGAAACCAGGTCGCAACGATTCTCTCGCGACTTGAACGGTTCTCGAAGGAACCGAAACGGGGAATCAGCATGTTGTAAATCGGAATCAGCCCGCGGTAGACTGCAAACCCGCCGGAGGACAACAACATGTCGTAAAGCAAGTTCGTCCCCGAGCGGTGACAACCCATGACGAAGACAGGAGAACGCTTGCGGTCGCTCGGAATGGGCATTGGCATCATTATCATTGATTGGAAAAAAACAAACCAGAACCTGGACCAAGCCGATATTCTGAAGGAGTCGAAAACGGCGATTGGGATCTGGGTGCCGCAGTATGTTTCACGACGCAACAACCACAAGCGACTACGCGAACTTAGATCTCTCCCGGATAGGCGCCCTCGAAACCCGCGCGGCCGATTGCTGCCGCGCTCTGTTCCTGAAATACATTCTTGATTCCGTTACGACCAATGCGACCCTGCCCGGAGGAACCGCATGAAAGCTAATTCCTCCTCACCGATCGTCTGCCCGTTCCGTGGCGACTTTGGCGCGCTAGCGGCCATGATGCAACGGTCTTGGGCGGACAATCCCAATCAGTCTCTGCTCTACAGCGAAGCATTTCTCCGCTCCGCGTTCGACTACCCCGGCAGCAGCTTTAGTCTGGCCCGTGCAGTTTATGGAGATGCGGGCCTGCTTGGCTTCCTGGCTGGCTTTCCTCGCTCCGTTCGCTGGGATGCTCAGCTGGCCCGACTCGTTCTGAATAGTTTTCTGACTGCCGACGCCGCCGTGAAGGGTCCGGGGCTTGGCATTAAGCTGTGGGGAGACCTAGTGGAGCGCGTTCGCGACGGAGGTTACAATGGAACCATCGCCTTCTGCGTCGAAGGCGATGGCATGAGTCGTGTGATGCCGCTGCTTTCCCGCCTCTTGAAACTCAATACCCAGCGCATCTTCTCTGTGGAATTCCTGGTACGACTATTGCACCCCACGCCATCCGACGCGCCCGCTCAGTTCGCCGATCCGGACTCCGATCTGAACTCCGATCCGGACATCGACCTCTTCATGGAACTCGCTTCCGCCCTGCCCAGCAACTTGCCGCTCGTGCGCCAGTGGACAAGAGCGGAAGCCGAATGGCAGTGTCGCAATCGGGCCGGCGCTCTCACGGTCAGTTCTGTCGTGGGCAGGCGGCGCGGCATCCTCACCGGTTATCTAATGCAGGTGGCTTCCGCTCCGCCCACCACCGTCGTGCTATTGGGAGACCTGTTATGGGGCGATCTGGAACCTGCGGAGCGCAGAGCACTCCTCGAAAGGTTCCTGCGCGGCGCCGCAGGCCAAGGGGCCCGTTTTGCCTCGTGCCCGGTGCTCGGCTACGCGTCTCTCGACCCTCTTAGGGCCGCCGGATTCCGCCGCTCCAAAAGGGTGATCCATACCTATCTGACATTCTGGAACGGCCTTCAACCACGGCCCGTCCCGGCGCTTTACATCGATGTGCTCTAAAATCGATGCCCTTTAATCGAGTGTGGCGGTGATGTCCTCATCACAGCGGCTTCTCAGTCGCGTCGATTGCCGTCGCCGGGCCGGTGAGCTTCCGAAATTGACGCGCTGGATTACCCGCCACCATGGTATTCGGTGGCACGTCTGTCATGACCACAGATCCCGCTACGACGATGCTGCCCTGTCCGATGGTCACGCCTTTCATGATGATGGCCCCCCTGCCGATCCAAACATTGTCTTCGATTACGACGGGTATGACCTCGTCATCGGCCGGAGGGGAACCAGCCACGCGTCCGATGGGATCCACAGTGTGCCCTGGAGAATCAAAAATCCACACATTGTTGGCAATTCTGCAGTGCCGTCCAATGACAATCTTTTTCCCAATCGTAAAGTGACATCCGTGGCTTATTCCAGTGTTATCTCCGATGATTAGCGTTGGCTCGTTGGAGAAGCGAGCCGCAAAAGAAAGAGTGCACTTTCCGTCTATCCGAACATTGTCTCCGACGATCAATTGACCGCGGCCCATTATCCAATGAAGGGAAGCACCGGTATGCACGCCACGGCCGTAGCTGGTGCAGTACGCCTTGAAGAATGGTTCGCAGAAGAAGACTCTGACAATAAACTTGTAAGTCGAGCGTAGGGCCAAGAACACAGCGAGCAGCGGAGTTGTTACGACACGGGGGATGGGTGGTAGTCCGAAATTCAGAACCTTGCGCCTGCAGGAGCGAACCAATCGAGGCAACCAATGATCCGACAAAGCAAGAGTTCGACGAATCATATCGCGGCACACCGGTCGCCGTTCTCCAACCGTGTCTTGAGGGCGGCCCTGTCTATCTTTCCGTTGACGTTCAGTGGCATGTCGCCCAATAGAATGATCTTGCTCGGGACCATGTAGTCCGCAAGCGAAGATTTACAGGCGTTCTGAAGTTCTGTCACGTCCATGCCAGCGCCACTCACAAAGGCAACAATTCCTTTTGCCGTGCCTTCACTCACCGGCCAACCCAACGCCACGGCCTGCACCACGTTCGGGCATGTTCGCAGCACTCCCTCGATTTCACCCAGCTCCACGCGAAAACCAAGCACTTTGATCTGGTGATCGGTCCTTCCAAGGCAGACATATTCGCCATTGGGCAGCTGCCGAGCCTGGTCGCCGGTTCGATAGAAGATTTCATTCCGCGGTCCGACTGCAGGGATCTTCACAAAGCGCTCCGCACTTCTGAGCGGGTCCTTCCAATAACCGGGAGAAGTTTGGGCGCCGCAAATGCACAGCTCGCCAGGCTTGCCATCAGAAACTGGGCGCAAAACTTCATCCACCAGAACGGCTGTCAAACCCGGATACGGCGCCCCGATGGGCACGATATCATTTACACACAGCGATGGAGAGGTCCTCGGATCCCAACGATGCACGGTGCAGGCTATCGTTAACTCGGTCGGTCCGTACAGATTTTCGACCAAGGAATTGGGCGCCGCCGCCTGCCACGCTTCGGCGGTCGCTCGCGGCAAGGGCTCGCCACAGAACAGACTCCAGCGCAGTGTTGGCAGGGTGCCCGGCCCCAGCAGATTACGCTTGCGCATTTGTGCCGGAATAGACGGCACCGAGAACCAGACGGTCAGCTCATTTTTGTCGATGAATCTGCTCGGTGCCAGAAGATCGATCGGTGACATGGCATAGACACATGCGCCCGCCTCCCACGCCACGAACAGGTCGAATATGGAAAGATCAAATGTCTGGTCGAAGGTCTGCGAGAAGCGGTCTTCGGTGCGGAACTGATAGCGGCCCATCGCCCAATTGATGAAGGCGCGAACATTTGAGTGCAAGATCGGCACGCCCTTGGGAATGCCAGAGGTACCGGAAGTGAACAATAAATAAGCCAGTTGATCCGACGGGAGCGGAGGCAGTGCCCCGTCCAGCGACCGAGCGGAGGCTAATTCCGCAGCGCTCTCCGCCTCCGGTACCCACACGGGCGGACTCTTCTCCAGCCCATCCAGAACAGCCGCGAGTTGCGTGGAAGCGAGTTTGTCCACGAAGATGGCGTCCAAATCCGCTTGGCGAATCATCGCCCGGGTGCGGTCCGGCGGGAAACGCTGGTTCAGCGAAACGAAGGCCGCCCCACTATAGAGCGCGGCCAGCGTCGCGGTATAGGAAACCTCACTGCGCGACCCGAAGACGCCCACGCGCGCGGCCGGACCTCCCAGGCGACCAACAATCGCGCCGGCCCAGCGCCTGGCCGTATGGTCCAGCTCCCCGTAACTGAAAGCGCGGTCCTTCACCACCAGCGCCGGCGCATCGGGCCGCAAGGCAACCTGCTTCAGAAATCCTGTGCGGAGCGAGTCATCCGGGATCGCCATGGAATTCATTCTTCAATTCTTTAATTCTTCAGCTCTTTAATCCGTGCATCATCCCGGCCAGACGTTCCAGCGAAGTGGCCTCAATGAACTCTTCATCCGGCACCCTCACTCCGTAGCGCTCTTCGAGTGCCATAAGACACTCCATGGCCTTCATGGAAGTCATGCCGAGATCACTGTAAAAATCCGCCTTCTCGTCAAAGCCCTCCGGGAGCCCAGCCAACTCGGTCAGTAGTTGACGCAGTTCACCCTTCAATGTCTCCAAAGTCCTTCTCCTGATCTAGCACCGGTCTTGTTGCCCGTTGCGAGAGAAGTTTGAATGCGTTCGAGGGAATAATCACCCAGTTTGGCCGTTTGCTAGTCGTCGTCGGGATCGGTCGCCGGTGTGGTATCGAGGAGGAAATGACTCGCGGCAAGCGGGGCCCGAATCTGGTTAAACGTTCGCGGGTGCTGACCGAGGTTATAGAACTCGCTCAGGTTCGAAGCAGCCCGTGCGTCCGCAAATCCCAACGCGCCCTGCCCAACCCCGAAGTTGCCCTCGACGAACCGAAGGATCGAACCAAAATCTGAGCGCACGTTGCTCACGGTCCCAGCGGGCGTGTATGCGGAGATGAACAGCAAAGGCACACGAAAGCCAGCTTCGTAGCCGTTGCTGTTCAGGACCGGAGGTTCGTGATCATACCACCCGCCCCAATCGTCCCACGTAACAAGGATGGCAGTGTTCTGCCAATAGGGGCTGTTCCCGATGGCGTTCACGATGCTGGCGACCCACGAAGGACCACCCCCCGTATTCGTTCGGGAATGATCCGAATCCTGGCCCCGCGGGATAACCCACGAAATCTGGGCTAATTTACCATTGGCAATGTCTTTGAGCACAGTCGCAGGCGGCGTAATCAAATTCTTCCACTCCGCACCGGTGCAGACTCCTCCACTCGGCTGGCAAATGTGTTGAATATTCACCGGAGCCGTCCATAGATTCTTGAAGCTTGGAGCGTAGTAGCGCCAACTCAGTCCGAGATCGCCCATGGTATTGCGCTCGAAGCAAGGGTAGATACGGTTTGCCGGCGATTCGACACCCCCGACGATGAGTCGAGCTAAAGTCCCTGGCGCAGACAGGCATCCCGTGCTCATACCGTCGTCCTCCGCGACGAAGATGCCAGCCGCATCGTCGGCTGCCGAGGGTGCGCTAGTGCCTCCAAACAGGTATTGATGCGCGGGCGCGCTCGAACCCTGATTGGTCTGGAACATGTAGTTCGCCCAGCCATACTGTCCTACCAAGTCGAGATAGGGCTGTACATCGGAGGGCTTCACATAGGCGAAGTGAGCCAGTGGGGGACACGCTCCTTCACACCCTGCAAGATCGGCCCCGTCCATCTTGCCATTGTCATACTGGCGGGTAAAATCCTTATGAGCATGTCCTAAGTCGGATGTATCCACCAAATCTATTTCATGTGGTGTGGTGGTGCCGCCTGGGGCGTTAATGTTTTTCCAGTTCGTCTGCTGGATGTTGTAGGGTCCGCAGGAAGATGGCGAACACAGTCCTTGGAACAGGTTGTCGGGAGACCGGTTTTCCTGTACCACAATCACCACATGCCGAAAGCTCTGGGCACCCGCGGCGGCGGCCATAAAGACGATGCATGTGATCAAGGTTCCATTTATCAGCTCGAGACTCGTTTGCCCTGAGAGTTTCAACCTGCGCACCCAGTACCCCATAGAAAGCGAAGGCCTGGCCTTAACTATTTTCGTTTTCATAGGCCGCCTTCCAGATCTCCCAATCGTGCTAAGAAATATGCTTGCTCAGACACACAAAGTCAATGTGTAAGAGTTTGCAGTTTTGTTTGGCACCTTCTTCCTATTGCACGTTCCTTGCGATTCGGGCGGGAGTTACTAATCCACTGATTCTCGTAATGTTGGCCGAAACGAGGCGAGTGGGGTGATCTACGGTCGATGTGTTCCCATCGGCTGAGCAAATGGAAACCGTTGCGATCACAGTGTCATTGCACTCAGAAGCGGAAGCAAATGTTTTCGGACTCCACTGGCGACCCTTGTGCGAGGTCAAGCTGGCGGCGATGCAGGGCCTTGAGGGCTTGGCTGATCACGCCACGGCGATGTTTTCGTTTGTCTTCTATCTCCCGGCGATTCTGTTGTGGCTGGCGACGATCCTCGCCGGAGCCTCGTTGGCTTGGAAACTCTTGCGCCTCGCGGCGCGATGCTATTGGCGAAGAATTGGATGCGTACCCGCCTAAGAGGGTGGCCGTATTTCGATTGAATGTTGGGACTAGGTTGCAACTGTTGGAAAATCCCGTTTACAAGGGGAACGGGAGCTTTGTACCCAAAACACGGCGACAAACCCGGCTCAGTACCTTAGGAGTGCCGAAACCCTACCTTTTCGTGACACGCCCGGATAGCAGAAGATGTGCATCAGCAGAGCGTCGGAACTTGTACAGGAATCAAGCTCATCCAGCGCCCCCGATCAGTATTGGGCAAGGATCCTCGGCCTTGGGTGTGGACCTTCGCCAAGCGCCTAATCCACACCGGATTTGCTCGTATCGCCGTGTAACTTCTCTGCAGGAAGTTCCCATGGCGTGAGCCGTGTTGGTAGTGCCTCAGTTTAACAGAGGCACTACCCGAAAACTGATCTCCCTTGTCGAATTTTCGCCCTTTTCCAGTGAATGAGTTCACTAAAAGGTACTGCTACAATCCGGGTCGAAGGGCAACGGGTCAACGGGCCGAGAGAGGTATCAATGGCCCGAAGACGCTACCAGAAGGGGAGCCTCGTTCCCAATCGAGGTATCCCCGCAAATGGGCTCTGGGTTGGCAGGTGGCGGGAAGACGTGATTCAGCCGGATGGCACGATCACACGTCCGTACAAATGGGAGTTCTTGGGCACGATCCACGACTACCCAACGCGGAAACTCGCGCTGCGCGCCTTGGAAGCTCGTTTGTCTACGTCTCTACTTGCGGACTTGGCGACCAAATGCGCTGGGTCTGCTGTTTGTAACGAAAATGGGCACGCCATGGGATCACAGCTTGGTAAGGAAACGAAAGTTCCATCCGTTGCCGACCAGGCTTGGCATCCCGAAGTGCGGCGTCCATGCGTTTCGGCATGGCAACGCCACATTGTTGGACCAGATCGGCGCTCCGATGGCAGTCAGGCAAGATCGCCTAGGGCACGCCGAAGCACAGACAACGATGGGGTACACGCACGCTGTCACGGCAGATGAACGCACAACTGCAGATGACCTTGGGAGAATTCTGCACGTTACTGCACGGAATGAACAAAAAAAGGAGCCAGCACCAAGAGTGCTGACCCTTTTAATTCAATAGTATGAGTTTGGTTGCGGGGGGTGGATTTGAACCACCGACCTTTGGGTTATGAGCCCAACGAGCTACCAGACTGCTCCACCCCGCATGAAAAGGATAACACAGCGGAGTGAAGCGGACGGGGGCTCTGGCGCTCTGGCTTCAGCGGCTCAGTTTTTTGCGCTCGCAAGCGTCGACGATCTTTTTGGGATCGATGGCTTCCCGGTCAATCTGCTCTTCCAGAATTCTCCCGTCTTTGCCGATCAGAAAGTTGACGCGGCGCGGGGCTTTGTATTTGTCGACGTAAATGCCGTATTGGCGAGTCACGTCTCCACCCCAATCACTCAGCAGCGGGAAGGTCACGCCGATCTGGTCGGCGAAGGCTTTATTGGCGAAGGGGCTGTCCATGCTTACACCCAGAACCTGGGTGTCGGCGGCTTCCAGTTGTTTGAGATTCTGCTGGAAGGCCTTCATCTGCGCGGTTCAACCCCCGGTGAAGGCGAAGATGTAGAAGGCCAGCACGACGTTGCTCTTGCCGCGATACTGGCTTAGGGTAACGTCTTTCTCGTCGCTGCCATCGAAGTATTGGAGCTTGAAGTCGGGAGCAACGTCGCCGACCTTGAGTTTCATGGGCGCCGGCGCAGTTTGTCCCTGCACCTGGATCTGCGGACAAACTATCGCAGCCGCGACCAACCACGCTCCCAGCATTGTCAAAGCTCTGCTTCGTTGCATGGAGACCCCTCCGGAAAACTTCTCCAGCGTACCTTGCGAACGGGTGCGGGGTCAAAGCGTCACATACCCGTGTGATGACATGGTCAAAGCGCTTCTGCGGACTCTGCTGGCTGCGTACAATGAATTCGTACCATGAGTTGTTACTACAATGAGTTCGTAACAATGATTGTGGCCGTGATCGAATCGGATGAGCCTTCAGACTCTAAACGACATTTTGTTGGCGGTCTGTAAGAACCGTCGCGACCGCGTCATGCTGCAAAAAGGAGCCCTGGGCTGGCTGCCGATCTCTTCCGCGGAGATTTACCGCAGCGTCGTAGGGGTGGCTCGGGCGTTGGAATCCTGGGGTGTCCGGAAAGGCGACCGCGTCGCCATCCTCAGTGAAAATCGGCCGGAGTGGACGATCACCGATTTCGCGGCACTTTCCCTCGGCGCGGTCACGGTCCCGGTTTATTCCACCCAGACAGCGGAGCAGACTGCTTTTCTGCTTAACGATTCCGGAGCACGCGTCATCGCGGTTTCCACCAAGCACCAGTTGGAAAAGGTGTTGACCATCCAGCCCCACACGCCGGTAGAGCGCATCATGGTGATGGACGCAGTGGAAACTGCGCACGCGGCCCCGATGCAGGCCCTGATGCTCAGCGGGCCGGCCGACTCCGATCCCGAATTCGACGCCCGCTCACAATCTATTCGACCCGACGACCTGGCGACCATCATTTACACCTCCGGCACGACTGGAACGCCAAAGGGAGCGATGCTGACCCACGGGAACATGGCCTCGAACATCGCGTCTTCCATGGATGGATTCGGCTTCGGCACCAAGGAGGAAGTGAGCGTATCATTTCTGCCGCTCTCGCATGTGACCGCGCGGCACGTGGACTTTGCCCTGCTCTACCGTGGTGTGGTGCTGGCGTATTGTCCTGACATTGCACAACTGGCGCAGGCCTTAACCGAAGTGCAACCCAACATCTTTGTGGCGGTGCCGCGGGTTTACGAGAAGATTCGTCATCAGGTAATCCTGAAGACTGCGGGCTTCCCGAAAAACGCGATTTATCGCTGGGCGCTTTCGGTGGGGCGGTCTCATCGCGCTGAGACTCTGGCCGGAACGGAGCCCTCGACACTATCCTGGAAAATTGCAAACCACCTAGTCTTCTGCAAAGTGCGCCTCGGGATGGGTGGAAAGGCGGAGGAGTTTATCTCTGGCGGCGCGCCCCTCGGCCGGGAATTGGCGGAGTGGTATGCCGATATCGGCATTTCCATCCACGAGGGTTATGGGTTGACCGAGACTTCGCCAGTGATCGCGGTGAACACGCCCGCGGCCCACAAACTGGGAACCGTCGGCAAACCCTTGGCCAACGTCGAGGTCATGCTTGCCGACGATGGCGAGGTACTGGTGCGCGGTCCTTCGATATTCAAGGGCTATTGGAATCGTCCCGAGGAAACGCGCAACGCGTTTGTGGATGGTTGGTTCAAGACGGGCGACATCGGGCAACTCGACACCGAGGGCTACCTATCGATCACCGATCGCAAGAAGGACCTGATCAAGACTTCGGGCGGGAAGTTTATCGCACCGCAACCCATCGAGAATACACTGAAGCTCAACCCGCTCATTGGGACGGCGGTGGTGATTGGGGACAGACGGAAGTTTCCTGCGGTCCTGATCGCGCCGCACTTCCCCGCTCTGGAAGACTGGGCGCGGGCAAACCAGCTTGACTTCGCTTCACGGCAAACGCTAGTCGCCCACGTCAGAGTGCAGGCTTTGTACGACGGCATCATCGAAGACCTGAACCAAAGCCTCGCCCGCTTTGAAAGACTGAAACGTGTGCTGTTGGTGTCCGAAGAATTCTCAGCGGCGGATGGAACGCTGACACATACCTTTAAAGTACGCCGACGCGGCATTGAGGAACGCTACCGGGTATTGATTGATGAGATGTATGCGAAGGCAGAGACGTCCGGGGGCTAGGGTCGGGTTTGCTCGCAGCCCGCAGCCTGAAGATCGCCCGAGACGCTACCGGCAACCAAAATGATTGACCACTGATTGGAGTCGTACAATAAAACCATGACGGACTCATTGACTATCGACTCATTGACTATCGCTGGCAAGCAATTCCGTTCCCGCTTGATCGTGGGAACGGGCAAATACAAATCCTTTCCGGAAACTGCCCGCGCGCTCGAAGCCAGCGGCGCCGACATGGTGACGGTCGCCGTGCGCCGCGTGAATCTCGACCGCAGCAAGGAATCCCTGCTCGATTACATCGACCCAAACAAATACTTTCTTCTGCCGAACACTGCCGGCTGCTATACCGCCGACGACACCATCCGCACCGCCCGGCTGGCGCGCGAGGTCGGGCTCTCGGACTGGATCAAGCTGGAAGTGATTGGCGACCAGGCAACGCTGTATCCAGATGTTCAAGCGACCCTCGAAGCCACGCGCGTTCTGGCGAAAGAGGGATTCACGGTGCTGGCCTATACCTCGGACGACATCGTGTTCGCCAAACGCCTGGTGGATGCGGGCGCCGCGGCGGTAATGCCGCTCGGAGCGCCGATCGGCAGCGGGCTGGGCATTCAGAACACCGCCAACCTGCAAATCCTGCGCGAGATGATTACGGGAGTTCCGCTGATCGTGGACGCAGGCGTGGGCACGGCCTCGGACGCCGCCATTGCCATGGAACTAGGCTACGATGCGGTGCTGATGAATACCGGTATCGCCGGAGCCCAGGAACCGGTGCTGATGGCGGAGGCGATGAAGCACGCAGTGCTTGCTGGACGACAGGCGTACATGGCGGGACGAATGCCGCGCAAGCTCTATGCGACTGCCAGTTCGCCGCTGGAAGGCGTCGTGCGCTAAAGTGCGACGAGACGCCCGGCTCCACCAAAAAAGACTGGGCGGCCCGACAAGGCCGCCCTTCCTGTGGCAGACACGTTTGTCCCTAAAGCATCTTCACGCTTTCAATGTGGATCTTGTCGCCGTCGATGTGCCCGGTCACGGCAACGTGATGTCCGTAGTGGTCTTTCAGGGCATCGGGATTCTCGACCGTCAGCACCTTCTGGTCCTTGTCGGTAACGACGACCGGCTTGGCGCCGGCTTCGATGCACTTCTTTGTGCATGCTTCCCCGCCCGCATTGGCTCCTTTAACGCCACACTTGGAGTCAGCAACCCAGCCATTCACGGTCTGAGCGTCCGCAGCAAATGACACCGAGGCCATCAGCAAAATCAGCGCCCCGGCAAGAAACAACAAAAGAAGTTTCCGCATGTCACCCTCCTTAGATTCCCACACGTAATGCGAACCCCTGAACTTTATCACAGGAGGACGCTGTGCGAACAATCGGAGAACGTGCGTTCGTCCCAGCCTCTACTTGTCGTTTCTGGCGCGGCCGGTGGGAGACTTCTGCGGGGGATTTGGCGCTACATACACAACTTCCCCGCGTCGCGCGTAGTGCAACTGCTCGCGCGCTTCCTTCTCGATGGCGGCCGGATCGGATTTTAGCGATTTGATCTCCTCGACGTACTGACTGTTCTCCTTCCGCAGGCGCTCGACTTCACTCTGCAGGGCTTTCATCTCGGCGCGCTTCTGCCGATAAACAACCATGCCGTTCTCCCCGAACATGGCGTGCAGCAGCAACCCAGCGATCACCAGGACCGCGCTCGTGGTTCCCAGACGACGCCATTCCAAAACCAGCCACGACCACACCGGGCGCGTGCGTTCGACCCACCGCGCCGCCGCAGCCTCGGCCCGTGGAGCCTGGTCCCTGGCGTGAGAAATGACCGCGCGCACGCCTTCCTCCCCACGTGGAAGGATACTCAATCTCGACGGCGGTCCTAGTCGAAGATCCATGCTTTCGCTGCCGCGCTCAATTTTGCGAGGTCTTCCCTGCTGCGCGCTTCGCTGTAGACGCGCACCACCGGTTCCGTGCCGGAGAGCCGGTAGCATACCCACGATCCGTCGGCCAGGACAAGTTTGAGCCCGTCCGTCCTCACTACCTGGGCAACTTTGATGCCATGAAACTCGCTCGGATCGCTACGTAACTTCTCAGTAAACTTCTGTTTTACTTCCGCCGTCAAGCGGAAGTTCTCACGCAGCGGGTAGAAGGAACCAACTTTGGCAAATAGGCCGCCCAGTTGTTTGCCGAGCGATACTCCCCGGCGTGCGACCATCTCGCAGCACAACAGGCCTGCGAGCACGCCGTCTTTCTCCGGCACGTGTTTGCGGATGGAGAGGCCGGCGCTTTCTTCTCCTCCGATCAGGATTTTGTCCTGCTTGATCAGCTCGCCAATGTACTTGAACCCAACCGGAGTCTCGTGCAACTCGATCTTGTGCTTCTCGGCAAGCGCGTTGATGAGATTGGTGGTGGCCACGGACTTGCCGACTCCGTTTCTCCAACCGCGGGTTTCAACCAGGTAATCAAAGAGCAGAGCGATGATGTAGTTGGGCTGGAGGAAGGTGCCATCTTCGTCGACAATCCCGAAGCGATCGGCGTCGCCATCGGTCGCAATGCCAATCGCAGCGCCGATTTCGCGCATCTTGTGGCGCAGGTCCTCAAGCAGATGGTCGTCGGGTTCGGGAGCATGGCCTCCAAAAAGCACGTCGCGGGTGTCATGGACGGTGGCAACGGTCACGCCCGCCTCGCGCAGGAACGCGTCCGAATAGCCGCGAGCAGCGCCCCACATGGGATCGAAGGCAATCTTGCTTCCGGCCTTTTTGATGACGTCGAGATCGACGATTTCGCGCAGGCGCGACAAATACATGCGGCGAGGGTCGATCGCTTGGGATTGCGCCTTCCTTGTCTCCGCCGTTTGCGGATTCGCATCATTGACGAGGGCGGCGATCTCCGACTCAATGGCTTTGGTGACTTCGGGGAGCGCCGGCGCGCCATCGGGCGTCGAGAACTTGATCCCATTGTATTGGGGCGGATTGTGCGAAGCGGTGAAATTGATGGCGCCGTCGGCTTTCGACTGGATCACTGCGAAGGAAATGGTGGGCGTAGGCGTGGGTTCGGCGATGACCAGCGGCGTGATGCCATAGCTGGACAAGATATCGGCAGCCGTGGCGCAGAAGGACTCACCCAAAAAGCGCGGGTCACGCCCGACGATAACTTTGGCCCCGTTCGGTTTCTGCGAAGATACGTAGCGCGCGATGCCGTGCACTGCCCGGTGAACGTTGGCAAACGTGAACTCCTCGGCCATCACGGCCCGCCAGCCAGATGTGCCAAACTTGATTTGCGTTGCCATCGCCCGCCTCGTATGCTTCCAATGAAATTCCAGTTTCCGATTTTCGACTCCGAGTTTACCTAACATGACCGACAAAAGGCTCGTCCTCACAACTTGCGCCTCGCATGAAGAAGCCCTGACCATCGCCCATGCCCTGGTGGAGCGCCAACTTGCCGCCTGCGTCAACATCGCTCCCCAGATTGAATCGGTCTATCGCTGGCAAGGCGAAGTCGAAACGTCCACGGAGTGGCTCCTCGTGATCAAGACGACCATTGAAGTTTTCGATCGCGTGCGCGAGGTTTTGACCGAACTGAATTCCTACGAACTTCCGGAGTGCATCGAGATTGGCATCGAAGACGGCAGCGCCGCCTACCTGGAGTGGATCGGAGAGTCGGTGCGGTGAGATAGCCGTCAGTCATCAGCCGTCAGTTTTCAGCTAGATCAGTTTTTTACTGATGGCTGAGGGCTGAAGGCTACCTAGATCGCCGCCAGCGCCTGCTCGAGATCAGCCAGAATATCGTCCACATCCTCGATGCCGACCGAGATGCGGACCATACCGTCGGTAATGCCGATTTTGCGCCGTCCTTCTTCGCCGACGCCAGCATGAGTCATGGTTGCGGGATGCGAGATCAGGGTCTCGACGCCACCCAAGGATTCCGCCAGTGAACACACCCGTACTTTACGCAGCATCTTGTTAGCGTTGTCGAGCGAGCCCGTTTCAAACGCGATCATCGATCCGAAGCCGGACATCTGCCGCTTGGCCAATTCGTGTTGTGGATGGTCGGGCAGTCCTGGATAAAAGACCTTTTGCACTTTGTTGTGTTTCGAAAGATAGTCGGCTACTTTGCGGCCGTTGCAATCGTGCTGCAACATGCGCACCGCCAGCGTTTTCACGCCGCGCAAGATCAGCCAGCACTCGAAAGGCGACAGGATCGCTCCGGCGGCTTTCTGGAGAAAGGCAAGTTTTTCAGCCTGCTCGGGTTTGGTGCAGACGACCACTCCTCCCAGGCCGTCGCTGTGCCCATTAAGAAATTTCGTGGTGGAGTGAACGACCATGTCGGCGCCAAGTTCGATCGGGCGCTGGAAATACGGCGACATGAAAGTGTTGTCGACCACCACCTCGACGTTGTGCCGGTGGCTAAGTTCGCAAATCGCGCGGAGGTCGCAAAGCTCCATCAGCGGATTGGTCGGCGTCTCCAGGAACAACAGCCGGGTGTTCTTCTGCAAAGCGCGCTCGACGTTGCTGAGTTCGGATGTATCGACGTAGGTAAATGTCAGGCCAAAATTAACCAGCACCTGATTGAACAGGCGCGGCGTCCCGCCATAGAGGTTGTGTCCGGCGACAACGTGGTCGCCCGCTTTGAGCATCGAAGCGATGGCGTTGATCGCGGCCATGCCGCTGGCGAACACGCGCGATGACGTTCCGCCTTCAAGCGCTGCGAGGTTCGTCTCCAAGCGATCGCGCGTTGGATTCGATACGCGCGCGTACTCGTAACCTTTATTCTTGCCGATCTCTTCCTGAACGTAAGTGGAAGTTGGATAGATGGGAACGCTCACGGCGCCGGTGAGCGGATCGGGTTCTTGCCCGGTGTGAATGGCGCGAGTGGCGAAACCTTGTTTTGCGGAAGCTGGTTGTTTGATGGTCAAGGAATGAGTCCTCGGAGAGTTTGACGAAGAGAAATTTTTCCCAAAAAGGGAAAGTGATATTACTATTTAGTCGACCCACCCCCCGCTCCCCCGGTCTAATGAACTCAAAGACTTAGAGGCCGTCGGGCGCGGGGTCTTTGAGGAATAAGGACTTACCGGTAAAGTATTCCGGAATCAAAGACTTAGAGCGTTTCTATCCCAACTTGGCACTTTCGGTTCAGCCAGTGGAGTACGGGTACGACAAAGCAATTCTTGATTGAGTCGAACATCTATTTTAGCAGGTGATGTCAAGAAAGCGGTTCGGGTTTCCGGACCATCGGAAGGGGGCTGCAGTCAGAAGATCTTCGTTTCACCCCTTTTCGAGGTTTTTGAGGGTTAACGCCTGTTAACAAGATCTGGCGCGATGGGAGACCCCATACAACTTCATGCGCCAAAGACGTGAACGGGCTACTCGTCTGCACCGCGTTCAGGTTGCCATTCACTTCACCACCAGCGTAAGGGTTGTCGAGTGTGACAGGCCTGACGCTGTGGCCGTCGTCGTTACCGTGTACGTGCCCCCGGGTGTGCCGCCTCCGCCGCCACTGGAACTCCCCGATCCACAGGCGTTCAGGCCGATCATCGACAATCCGAATAGCAACACCATCAACATGCCCCCGGCCCCTCTCGCGGACCAACGCTTCCCTCGTCTCGTCGGTCCCAGCATGAGCAGTCCTGGTACGATCAGCGCAAAAAACAAACTCTGTTTTTGCCCGAGCGGCCAGTGCGGTATCGCCGAAGAAGCCCGCGTAGTCGCCATGGTCATCGTGGTGTTGACGGCGCCGCCGTCCGGCGTCACACTCGCCGGACTGAACGAGCAACTGGCGCCCGCCGGTAGTCCGCTGCAACTGGCCCCGCTGAACGTGATGGTTTGGTTGAATCCACCACTCGGTGTGATCGTGACCACGGTCGTCCCTTGTTGACCCGGCGAGCTAATTGTCACCGTCGTCGGACTGGCGCCAATCGTGAAATCAGGAGCAGGGTTCACCGTGAGTGTCTGTGTCGAAGAGGTTGAACCGACAAACGCGCTGTCACCGCCATAGCTAGCGAGGACTGAGTATGTCTCGGCCGCCAGGCTACTGGGGTTGTAACTGTAAGTGGCAACGCCGCTGTTCAAGGTACCGGTTCCGATTTGTGTTGTGCCGTTGAAGAAAGTGACGGTTCCGGTGGGCGTGCCACTGCCGGAAGAAGGAGAAACGGTCGCCGTCATGACCACCGGCCCGTTCGATCCTGCTGTCACGCTCGAGGGAGACAAGCTCAGGTTTGTGGAGGTAGCGGACTCGACGGCCAGCAACTGTGCCGGGGAGGTTGAGCCGGCAAAGGTGTTATCGCCGCCGTAGCCGGCCGTGATTGAGTATGTGCCCAGTGCAAGGCTCTCGGGATTGTAGTTGAAAGTGGCTAAGCCATTGCTCAACGTGCCCGTACCGACTTGAGTCGAACCATTGAAGAAAGTAACGGTCCCCGTGGGCATGCTGCCGGACTCGGGAGAAACCGCAGCCGTCATGACTACCGGCCCGGTAAAACCTGCCGCGACGGTCGAGGGCGATAAAGCGAGGGTCGTGGTCGTACCGATTGATGTATGCAGCTTGAAGATCACTCCATCGACGCCTTCTCCGACGCTGGAACCGCCGGAACCGCCGAAGTATGTTGTCCCATAAAGATTGCCCGAAGCATCCTGGATCAGGCTCGCGTAGGGTTGGAATCCGTCCGTACATTTTGTTTGAGCACAAAAGGTATACAGGTTCGTGTAGTTGCCCGCGCTATCCACTTTGAAAATTGTGCCTCCACTGGCGCCTGGAGGTCCGCCGATGGTGGTCGTCCCATAGAGGTTCCCGGAGCTATCTCGGATCACGCCCGCTTCTGAATTGCCACCGTCGGTGCAGTTGAGCTGGGTGCAGAATGTGTGCAGCACGGTGTAGTTGCCGGTCCTGTCGAGCTTGAACACCGTCCCACCGCCGACCCCAACGCCCCCGTTGGTATTGCCGCCACTGTATGTGGTCCCGTAGAAGTTGCCAGAAGCATCCTGGATCAAGCCTGCGTACGGATAAAAGCCATCCGCGCAGTTGACCTGCGAACAGAAGTTGTAAACCACGGTGTAGTTGCCCGCGCTATCCAGCTTGAACACCGCACCACCATTGTCAGCGCCGCCGTTAACGGCAGTCCCGTAGAGATCGCCCGAATCATCTTCGATTAGGCCCGCTTCAGGGAAAGACCCGTCGGCGCAGTTCGGTTGGGAGCAAAAACTGTAGAGCACCGTTTCGTTGCCCGCGCGATCGAGCTTGAATACTGTCCCGCAGCCGGAGGCGGGATAAGGACAATTGGGATTCGTCGCGCCGCCCCGATTGGTGGTCCCATAGAGGTTGCCTGAAGCGTCCTCGATCAGGCCCGCGAAAGGCTGGTTCCCATCCGCGCAGTTGGTCTGGGAGCAAAAGTTATACAGGACCGTGTAGTGGCCGGCGGGATCGAGCTTGAAGACAGTGCCGCCGAGGTGAGCGCCGCCGTACTGCGTAGTCCCATAGAGGTTGCCGGAAGAGTCTTCGAAGAGGCCGGCGTAAGGCAATTCGCCGTCGGCGCAGTTGGCTTCGGCGCAGAAGCTATACAGCACGCTGTAGTTGCCGCTGCTATCCAGCTTGAACACGGTCCCACAACGGTAGGGGCTGCACCCCGTGTTCGCACCGCCCATATTGGTAGTTCCATAGAAGTTGCCGGAAGCATCCTCGATCAGGTTTGCGAAGGGTTCGTCGCCGTCCGCACAGTCGGTTTGGGAGCAAAAGTTATAGAGAACGCTGTAGGTGTAGGAATCCTGCGCTTGCTTCTGGTTCTTTGCGAGGTGCGATTGAGGAGAGTGTCTTCGCCTGGGATCATGGCTCAGAGGGTTAGCGCCCGGAACCAGCCATTGATGACGGGACGATGCTACGACAGGGTTCGACTTCTCATCGAATTCCGACTTGCCAAGCACGGACACCGTCGAGGAAGCCGCGCCAACTGCTCCCGTTCCAGCCGTCGCCCGGAGCTCAGGCATGGCATACCACGCGCCAACGGCACCCCCAACTCTCAGGTGTGCCAACGCAGCTACCGCTAAGACGCAAACCGCAAACGCCACACAGGCGATTCTCAACAAAGCAAGATTCTTCATTGTTCTTTTTTCGCGTACTCAGCCCGACGCCGGAAACCCAACTCCCTGTTCTCCCCCGAACGAAAAGTGAACGGCAGCAAAATTATCATACGCGCATGTGACGTGACTCAGTAATCGGGCCCGTCGGAGCACCCGTTTCTCGCCAGTTAAGGCGTGGGTGGCAATCAAGACCTGTGGATTGGCGTGCTACGATGAGCGATAAGACCAGTTACAGGGAGGGAGCGAAGATGTTGGAGCGATCGGGAACCCTCGCTAATGATAATGGCCCGTTCAGTGGCCGGCACCCGACCAGTCACGAACGGATATCGGGACGGCCTTGGGATGCGTCCTACCACGACGGGCCTGCGCCTTGGGATATTGGCCAGCCGCAGCCAGCGGTTGTGCGTCTGGCATCCGAAGGCGGATTCACCGGAGCGGTGCTCGATGCGGGCTGCGGGACGGGCGAGAACGCGCTTCATGTCGCGTCGTTGAGAGCGCCGGCGGGATTGCCGGTGCTGGGCGTTGACGTGGCTGAGACGGCGCTGGCGATTGCCCGACAGAAAGCCGCCGACCGTGGGATCGCGGTGGAGTTCGCTGCGGCTGACGCCTTCCACTTGGAGCGTTTGGGGCGCAGGTTCGAGACGGTGCTGGACTGCGGACTGTTCCACAGCTTCGACAGCGACGAGCGAACACAATACGTGGCGAGTCTAGCGTCGGTGACCGAGCACGATGGAACTCTGTATCTGTTGTGCTTCAGTGACGATGGTCCCGGTACTGGCCCGCACCCCGTAAGTCAGGAAGAGCTGAGAGCGGCGTTCACCCCCCGCAATGGATGGGATGTCGCCGCCATCGAAGCGGACCGGATTCAGACGAGATTTCACGATGACCACGGCGCACCAGCCTGGTTCGCGACCATCAAACGGCTGTAGTTCTGCGAGATTGATCGGGGACCCCACAAAGCGAGGCGGTCCCTCGAAGCTGGCAGGCCTCTGGCGTAGGATCCGGATTACACGCATTGACCCTGAGTGTTGTCTGCTCGGTTGGACAGGCGAGGCGCCCTTCCCGAGATGGATGAGCTAGTGTCCTGTCCCGGGAATACGCGGCATAAGTGTGCAGACATATTTTATGCAGCGCGTAAGCGTTGGACGCTGCAGACAAAATGCATAAGTCCTTCCTCTTCGGCCAGCTCAGGGTCAGGATGACAAGCATTATGGCGGAGATTTGTGGGACGCGAAGCTAGATTCCGCCTTCAAAAATTTTCTTCGACAGATAGCGTTCGGCCGAGTCGGGAATTAACGTCACGACGCGCTTCCCTGCCCCAAGCCGTTTTGCAATCTGCACCGCCGCGTAAACATTCGCGCCAGAGCTTGAGCCTCCGAGTACGCCTTCGCGCGCGGCCAGTTCTTTGACCATGCCGAAAGCCTGATCATCGGTCACCATCATCACTTCGTCGCAAACTGAACGGTCAAAATTGCCCGGGATAAAGCTGTTACCGATGCCTTCCACCTTGTGCGGACCGGGCTTTCCTCCACCCAGGATCGAGCCTTGGGTCTCGACCGCTACGGCGTGCACTCTCGACAGCCGTTCTTTCAGAAAACGCGCAACTCCGGTAAACGTTCCGGCGGTGCCGCAGCCCACGGTGATGGCGTCGATACGCCCATCCATCTGCTCAAAAATCTCGCGAGCGGTAGTTTCGTAGTGGTAGTCGGTGTTGGCGGGGTTGTCGAACTGCGCGGCCAGGAATGCCGAAGGGTCGGTTGCCTGGAGATCTTTGGCGCGCTGGATGGCACCCTGCATGCCCTCGGCCTCCGGGGTGCGAGTCACCTCGGCGCCGAGGGCCCGCATGATGATGACCTTTTCCTCCGAAAACCTCTCTGGGACGAACAGCTTTACTCTGTAGCCGCGACTCACGCCGATCAAGGCGAGGCCGATGCCGGTGTTTCCGGCGGTGGCTTCGATGACAGTACCACCGCGCTTCAGTTTGCCTTCGCTCTCGGCGCGCTCGATCAAACCAATCGCGGCCCGGTCTTTCACGCTGCCGCCGGGGTTCAGGTATTCCAGTTTGGCGAAAATGTCGGCTGATCCGGAAGGGGCCAGCTTCTTCATTTGCAGCATGGGAGTTTCGCCGACGAGCTTGGAGATTTCGTCGCTAACGCGCAGGCGGGAACTTGATGTCAAGGTGTCCACTCTGACAGAGTAAGGAACGCAAGCCGCCAGCGTCAATTACCAGTGGTAATGCCCGAGCGCCCCGCAGCCTCTACGGTCGTAGTCGGATCGGCGCCTTGCCAACTCACATCGGCCGTCGGCCCGTAGGTTGCGGGCACCGGCTTTCCCAGCAAGCGCAAATAGACCGTCAACTGCGTCCGATGATGAGCGGTATGCAAAACGCGCCGCCAGAAAATCCACATTCGTTCCCGGCGCGTATCGAAGAAAGGGACAACCGTAAGCCACCACGCCTCATCGCGCTCCGCCATGAATCCTAGTCGCGGAAGAGCAAGCTCCAGCAAGCGCTGGCTGAAGTCCGCAACCGCCAGCCGCCGCGGCAAAACCTGATCCGCCGCCACCTCCGGCAACCCGAGGAATTCGGCGAAAAATCGCCGCTCCGACAGCAATTGGTGCTTCATAATGTCGGCGACCGAACTGGAACTCGGGTGCGGGCGGTAGCCAAGATCGGAATCGACAAATGCTGCCCAGACGGAAATCACTTTGTTCGTCTCGCTGGCATAGGTGTCGAGGACGTGCTGAAGCAGCGCAACCCGGGAGCGCGGTATTTGCTCGTCGCGAATCGGCGAGAACGGATATTTCATAATGTCACGCGCCCGATTTCTTACTGCGCCCCAGACGCAGGCTCGGTTCCAGCGTAATAGCCACTTTTTGTGCGGACCGTCATCTTGCCGTGATCGCGCGAACGGGCGTCCACTTTCACTTGCCGATAGCCGCCCTGGGTCTTCGGCGTCGTCGGTTTGTACCCAATCGTGTATTGGGTGCGAATATCGTGGGCCACGGTGCGGCTGATGGCGTCGACCTCGTCCAGCGTTTTGGGAAAGAACGCGATGCCGCCGGTTCTTTCAGAGATAATTTGCAGAGCGCGTTTGGCGTGCTTGGGGTGCTCTTCGCCTTCCAGAATGCCAATGGAGTACACCGTCGGCCCGCCGTCGCCCTGCAGACGCCGTACCGCCTGCTCAAGGGTTTCGGCGCTTTCGTTGTCCTCTCCGTCGGTGACCACAAAGATGACTTTCTTTTCGAGTTTCGCATCTCTTTTCAAATGGTCGGCAGTGGCTACCACCGCATCGTAGAGCGCGGTGCCGCCGCGGGCCTCGATTTTTTCGAGTCCTTCTTTCAGCTTATTAATGTTGGAAGTGAAATCCTGGTCAAGGTAGTACTCGTCGTTGAAGTTGACGATGCACACCTCATCGTTGGCATTCGAAGCCCGCACCAGATTCAGGGCCGCCGCGTTGACCTTTTGCCGCTTCTCGCGCATCGAACCGGAGTTGTCCACCACAATGCCCATGGCCACAGGAATATCTTCGTGCCGGAAGGAGGTGATGACCTGGGGGCTGCCATTCTCGTAGACATTGAAATTGTCCTTGTCGAGCGTGGTGACTATGCGTTGCTTGTCGTCGATGACCGTCGCGTGCAGCACCACCTCTTCAACCTGCTTGCGGAAAACAAAGACGCCGCTGTCGGCGGCATCCGGATTCTGAGCAGAGTTCGAAGAAACTTTCGAAGAGACGTTCGAAGAAACACTCGAAGGGCCGCTGGAGCCTGCAGCGGCAGGTGGGGGCGACGGGCTCGAGGCCCCACTTTGGGCATGAGAGTTCGACAGGAGCAGCAGGGTCAGGAAGAAAAAGACCAGTGGCGGAACCTTATTCCGTCGGCGCATAGTAACCGGTCTTGGCATACACCTTGAGCGGGGGCAATCCTTTGGGCGGTAGGAGCTTGACTTTTATTTTACGCCATTTGCCATCGTGCATCGGATTCTTAGGGCGGTATCCGATGACATATTGGTTGCGCAGCTCGATGCCGATTTTTGTGGAAACGTCCGCCAGGTCGTTCGGGTTATCGATGGTAAAAGCCCGGCCGCCCGTCAGTTCGGTAACGTCGCTGAGCAGCGCCGGTCCGAGCCGCTCTTCTTCGGTTGGGAAGTAATGGTCGTAAATGCCGATGGCGTAGATGAGAATGTCGGCCTCTTTGACCATGGACCGGATCTCGCCTTCGGTGTAGCGGCTGTGGTTGTCACCACCGTCGGAGATGATGAGCAACGCTTTCTTCGGATACTTTGCCTGCCGCATCTTGGTGACGCCAAGATAGATGGCGTCCAGCAGCGCGGTGCGGCCTCGGGGGACGGTGTAGAGAAGGCGGCCCTGGATGTCATCCACCGAACTGGTGAAATCGGCAATCTCCTCCGGCTTGTCGGAGAAGGCGATCATGAAGAACTCGTCCTGCGGGTTGGCGGTCTTGAAGAACTCGATGACGGCCTCGCGGGCGCGCTCGATCTTGCTGCTCATGCTGCCGCTCATGTCAAAGATCACGCCGATTGAAACGGGAGCGTCTTCGCTGGAGAAAGTCTTGATCTCCTGCTGGTCTTTGCCTTCATAAAGGTTGAAGTTCTCGCGGTCAAGGCCGGTGACGAGCCGGTTCAGAGGATCGGTGATGGTGACCGGCACCAGCACCATATCGACCTGAACCTTCATGGGCTTGGTGTGGGTCTTGAACGCCGGATCGATGGTGGGCTCTTTGGGAGCCGGTGCCTGAATGCGAGGCTGGATGTGGACGTCCTCGGTTGAACTTTGCGCGAGGAGCGGCATCGTGCCGCACACAGCCACTACCAGGGATACCGCCAGGGAGACGCGAGCCGAGAACTGTTTACCGTACAACATAGGCCCCACCCAAATCCGCGCCGTGGAGGGAGGCGACCCGCACCCAAAAAGCGGGCCACAGCAAGCTCTACTGACCCGGATGGTAGCACAATCTCGAAAAAGTGTTGTCACCTTTCGAACGCGTCCCTTTTGGATTCGGGCGCCCGTCCGCGGGTAGCCTGAGACAATGCGCATCTTTTTTCCCTTTTCCTGCTATGCATCGGTCTTTAGGCCGGAACCGCGCTGCCCCTGCTACAATTTTGCGTTCACCGTATGGCGATTATTTCCCCATTTCGCGCCTGGCGCTACGATCCTAAGCGTGTCTCAATCCAGCACGTTGTGACCCAGCCCTACGACAAAATCACCCCGGCGATGCAGGAAAGCTACTACCAGGCCAGTCCTTATAACCTGGTGCGGATTATCCTCGGGAAACGCCTGCCGGGCGACGGGGACTCCGAAAACGTCTATACACGGGCGGCGGCGTCCTTCCAGAGCTGGCGCCAGGCCGGCATTTTGCGCCGGGACTCCGAACCTTCAATCTATAGCTATTCCCAGACGTTCAGCGTTCCGGGGTTTCCTCCGGGAAGCCTGGCGCGGGCCGAACGGCGGGGCTTCATCGCCCTCGGCCGGATCGAGCCTTATCACGCCGGCGTCGTTTACCGGCATGAACAAACGCTGGCCAAGCCCAAGGCCGACCGGCTCGACTTGCTGCGCGCCACGCGCGCCCACTTCGGTCAGATTTTCATGCTCTACAGCGGCGCCGGCAAGGTGGATGCGCTGCTGGATTCGGCATCGGCCCCGCCGGAGTTCGAAGTCGCCGACGAGTATGGCGTCCAGCACCGGGTCTGGAAGGTCAGCGACCCTCTGGTCATTGCGTCCGTGCACGAACACATGCGCGACCAGAAGCTGATCATCGCCGACGGCCATCATCGCTACGAGACTGCCCTGTCTTATCTCTACGAACGGCGCGCTACGGCCGAGACAGGGTCGGGCCTTCCCGCGACGTACGACAAGGTAATGATGACCTTGGTTGACATGGATCGGCCCGGTCTGGCGATTCTGCCGACGCACCGGCTCGTGTTCGGTCTGCCATCTTTTTCGCCGGCCCATTTTCAGGCGGAGGCGAGGAGATTCTTCAACGTGGAAGATGTCGATCCCGGAATCGACGCGGCCCGTGCCACCGCCATTCTGCGGCAAGCCGGGCATGCTGGACCGGCGCTGCTGGCGGTCACAGCTGAGCGTGCATTCCTCCTGCATACACCCAAAGCCATCGGCACCCACGTGTTCGGAAAACTCTCACTGCGTCAGCAGTCGCTCGACGTCGTGCAGTTGCACAAGTGCCTGCTCGAAGGTGTTTTGAATATCTCGGAGGAAGCCATTCGTAATGGGGAAGGCGTTTCCTATTGCCGCGAAGCCGCCGATGCGCTGTCCGACGTGAAGACGGGAAAAGCGCAAGCGGCCTTCCTCATGAACCCGGTTCGCATCAAACAGGTTCGCGATATCGCGCTCGCCGGAGAAGTGCTGCCCCAGAAGTCCACCGATTTCTACCCCAAGCTGCTCAGCGGGCTGACGATTTATGCGCTGGAGTAGCGAACTGCAGTTCTCAGTTCCCAGTTCTCAGTTCTCCGTGCGAGCTGATTTTGCTGAGAACCGAGAACTGGGAACTGAGAACTAGCGGAAGTGCCCTCCACCACCAACCAGATCCTGGCCATCCTGCTGGCCATCGTGACGCTACTGTCCGCGGCCCCCTCTGCCGGTCCCTCTCCGGAGGAGGAGCACATCTCTATCTATTCTTCGGCCGCAACCTACACGCTTCCGGTTCTGGAGCGTGGAGGCCACGAATACGTCGGCCTGCTCGAACTTCTGGAACCGCTGGGTACCGTTAGCACCCGAACCGATGGGCGACGCTTGAGCCTTCGCTATAACAAGGTGGACGCCGAGTTTGCCGCGGGGAAGACGCGGGCCAAAATTCATGGCCACGATTTCGATTTCACCGCTCCCTTCCTGATCGAAAACTCGCGTGGATTGGT